>Ga0082212_10007416_pt1 | contig 14502 bp, 4 predicted proteins | sample TergutNt197P3_FD_71548 | JGI IMG/M metagenome (GOLD analysis project Ga0082212, IMG submission 71548) | Neocapritermes taracua P3 segment gut microbial communities from Petit-Saut dam, French Guiana - Nt197 P3 | ecosystem: Host-associated > Arthropoda: Insects > Digestive system > Gut ... | reverse complement strand
CGCGACTATACATACGTTTTAAGTCCTTTGTTAATGACTTTGTGTACAGTTTTGGTTGTGCTGCTCTCTTGTTGCTTGTAGAAGTGTAGAACCATACCGTTCCTGTATGGGAACGCCGTAGGATAAGGGTTAAAGGGAATTTTATTTTACTTCTCAAACACAGACCATACTTTATCTGGAAATTAAACTGAGCTTTATCGATTTCCTCATAAATGGTTCATCTCTGTACATACATGTTGGTCAGGAAGTCACCCTACCTCTACATAATATACCATGTGGATCTGTAAGTGTACACTCTATGCCATTGGTATATGCTGAAACTTAAAGTGGGGTATCACAACACCATCTGCCAGTCATATGTGACTGCATGTCACAGTTAAAGTGGGTCAGTTGTGTTCTGACCATGGCCGTTATAAGCAGTGGAAGAGTGGTTAATAGCACATGTGTGGGTGAATGTTCGATCATACAAAGGCCAGTAATTGACCACTTGATGACGGCATTCCATGTACAATTTAATGTGTTAAGAATGGACCAATGGAAGGGTTATCTATTGAAACTGTAGCTAGTGTTGGAATTGTCAAAATTTCCCATTAATTTTCCATGGGTATATAACTGGTGAAAATGATTTGTGACCAACATGAAATATGTACCCCATTGACATCTCCAAATTTATTTGAAAAATTTCATAATGTTTAACAAAAGGTATGGAAATGTACTTTGATTTCAGGTACTGAAAATTGCTTTCCAGCAACGCAGCTTCATTTTCAATGAAACACGTAATTATTATAATTTTTTTTTTATATTTCTTCTGAAAGTATGTATGTAATAATTTATTTTCATAATTTGAATTTCATTACAAGGATGACGAAAATCAATGTAATTGAGTATGTGACATTTACAAAATTAAGTATTGTTTTTTATGTACACTGATGAAAAGGAAACTAATTAAGAAAGTTGAATAAGTTCAAGCATGTTTAAGGGAGCTAAGCAGTCAGTGATGCAAGGACAAGTTTTAGTCATCCTGCAAAAAGGTTTACATTTCAAAGACATGAATAATGTAGACAAAAGGGTATTTAAATTGTAAAGAATGCATTTGACTAATACGTGTATGCATACTCAAAAATTGTTGTACACTTTCAATTCGTTTATGTAAAAAGTATAGAATGTTTTAAAAGAAAGGGGATTTGAACACATAATGTTACAATGCCATCAACAGATGGTTTATCTTCTTACAGATCCTGCATGAAATTTTTTTTTTCCCCCTCAGCATAACTGCCTTCATTGCACAGAATATAGTGTGTGTGTGTGTGTGTGTGTGTTATAGCTAAACCATTAGCTGCTGTATAACATAAATGGTAGTAACAACTTGTTCTAGGTAACTTGTGTGAATGGTAACTGGCAGGTCTGGACTGACTGCATCTCACATTTTTTACTATTTCCATTAATGGGGCTCACAAGCCTTGTGTGGCCACCCCTATAAATGTGGCTTACAAGTCTTATTTGGCTACCCTTTCAGATATGATAGAAGCCTTATTTGCCACCCCTGCCAGTGCAGTTCACAAACCTTGTCTGGCCTCCCCTTTGGATGTTTCACAAGTCTTGTTTGACTACCCTGGTATTTACATACAACTCTTGTATGTCAGGTACCATCACCACCTTGCTGCAAAGTTCCTCTCCAACATACATGTTCTGGAAGGGCACCATTGGTCTGAATTGTGAATGGTCCCCTGTTGGTTCCTCTGTTGTGCTGCAGAGTTCCATTAGCTGATGAGGGTGTGGCCCTGTAGGTACCTGTAGGGTCGGTTGTGTGGTATTTTTGTATTGAACTTGTATAGTCTTTGGTTCCTCTTCTCTTGAAAGTGAAGTCTCTTCGTCCAGTTTTGTTGCATGTCACTCGCCATTGCACCCACGTGTAACGATCCGCTGGGTCAACAGGTCCCCAGTTACGAGATGGTTTTAATGTACTCAGGAATTTCTGCAACGTACCAACAGACAGATCATAAGAAGAATGTAACAGGTTAACACATCTAACTTGTGTGCAGGAGGTAATTGGTTTAGATATGGGGATGGTATTTCTTGTCCCTTTGATGCAAATGCTAGAAAATATCTTAATCCATTCCAATTCCGTTTACATAATCATGATATAAACAAATGAAGTATGACATAGCATACAGAAGTATTGTCTTCACACCCACGTTGCCAGATGCCAGCCTATTTGTACCAGTTTGCCACAAGTCAGCACCATATGCATAAGGAACCCATTTTCTTGAAACCAAAAATGGGGACACTTAATAATATTTAGGTGCTGGGGTGGAGGGGCTAGAAGAGGAAAATTTTAACCCATCACACAATGAAAACAGCAGAGCAATATATTAATATTACTACAAATTATAATATACATGTACAAAAATAAAATAAAATTAACTTTTTAAAGACAAATTGTTATCTGCTTTATATAAGGAATCAGTCCATACCATGCAGTAAACACTTTCCACCACGGTTATAAAAACCAGTCAGTTAATGACATATAAAGCAAAGGTTGCTGTCTGTTCTGATGTCTGTACAAAATGCTCAACGCAAAGCGAGCACCATGCAGAATTACTGAATGTTAAACCTGGCGATTTGTAGAGAAACTGCTAGGCTTTAAAAGGTTAAGTGATGATGATGATGATGATGATGATGATGATGATGACAAAGATGACAACTACAATAAAACTCTGACGTATCTGTTCCTCATCCTTTGCAGTTTCCATTCAGACTCTGTCAACACTAATCTACACATCATCCTCTTCCTCTCATATTCCTTCCTATTACTGGTTGGTTCATGCATATCCTAATCCTATAGATATTTTCGCCCACTGTGGAAGTCAAAATTGTCAAAAATATCATCTTTTATGTCTTGGAAAAATCAGGGACATTTAGCATTCTGTACTGAATATATTGGGACACCGCGAAGAGGTTCTTTAAAACCCATACAATTGAGACAATCCCGAGAAAACTGAGATGAATGGGATCCCTCACAATGCATTGTGCAGTATGAGGTTCAAGGGTTTTTCAGACTGGCTGTAATATGAAATTACTGCACGAGATTAAAAATTCTTACGCTGTGTAAAAAGTAGAGTGTAACCTACTCTGGCATTTGTTATTTATTTAACACCAGTCAGAAGTGACACATGTGAAGTGAGATTGTGTTTTGTGACCTGCATTTTATTAGAAAATTACATATTTTGAAAGATAATTGTCTGCCTGTGCAAGTGTGTTTTTTTGTATTGACATTTGTGTGCAGCAGATTCGACTCTGCCTCCACCTAGCAAAAGAAGTTTGAAGTGACAGGTATAGTGTCATGTTGTGGCCAGTCTGGAAAATATTTGATGATCCCACACAGTCTTAAATGAACATATCATATGATATTATATTTCTTCTTACATGCATACATACATACATATATTCATTCCATAGATCCCTGAGACTGTCACAAGACAATGGTATGTGGAACATGTCATGATCATACAACAAAACAAAACATACAAAATACATGAAGGAAAAAAGAAATTTACAGTGTAGAATTCTCTGTGCTTAACTTTCAATTATCTTAACTCTCCACCCGCTGTATCACCCTTTTCACTTGCTATAATGACCAGTAAGGTAAAATAATCTTACATTTCTTTTAAATTTCCTTTCGTTGGAACCCTGCTTAATGAAGTGACAAACACTATAGTTCTTTTTTTCACACTTCTCCAGACATCAGCTTTCTAGTAATAAGCCAAGGTTTCAAACTTTAAAGCTTTCAACATGCAATAAAATTTACTGAAATTCTGTTGCTTACTTCACCAAAATAATATTGAATAATGCCAATGCAGGTTTCATGCAGGTTTCTTTTCACTGACTGTAATAGAGCTTCAACAGAAACTCACTGTATCAAGGAATAATTTTTACAGCAAACTCCCCAATTGGAAATCCATTATATTTAATATACAATGTACTGTATCGTGCAATGTTGTAGATGTTACCATTTTTTATAATGTTTCACAACTTCATGTATCTTATAGTCAAAGCTATATTATGTGGAACACAAACTGGGGTGCTTTAACACCCTCAACACGAGTCCTGTAGAAAGGGTTGTCTACATTCGTGATCTCATTGCAGGCAGTACACACTTGTTCAGAGTTAAGAATATCTGGCCAGCCAGTGACTGGACAAAACTGTGTCTACATTGTGAAATGTGTCTAACTGTGGCAGGCTGGACATACTAGTTATAATGTACAGGTTATGGAACTCTACAACAAATATGTGCAACTTGTGATGACTCAATGATTTTTATGTCTCAATGCTTATTGCTCAGGCCAAACAAGTCTCTAGTGACAGTCCCTTAAAAACTCTTTTATACGTCTTCACTGCTAATATTATGAAATGATGAACATAACACATGTATGATTTAAGCTTTCATGTGACTAAAGAAGTGGGTTTCCATTTTTACCCTGCTGCACAATAACAGGCAGCTAGAGGCTTCAAACAAGCACATGAACAACTGTGATCATTTCCCGACACATTATTCTCTGATGGAGAAAAGAAGGACCAGTCTAATGGACTCCTGCTCTGAGTTGGCCCCGCTGTTCACCTGAGAGCATTTTATGAGAACATGACATACCTGTGCCAGATTGTAATCCATCTGGGACCCGATCTGTTGAAGTGCCGCCGATATAACAATAACGCATGTCAATAAGTACAGGACCCAGCCTGTGACATAAACCCACACAGGGTCACTGGCTTTGCCTGGAAACCCATCAAGAGGAAGTGACACCATAGACCATATCTCAACCACCTGTAAATATGGAAATTATATTAAATTTAGTTCTTGGAGATGTATATGTAAATGGGTGTATAATATTAAAATGGATCTTAAAAAGAGTGTCAGAATATGAACTGATCCTACTGATTTGGACTTTGGTCTCTGAAACAACAGGAAAGATCTTGATCAACTGAATAACTATTGAAGGAAAACCCAGCATTAGTTTAGATTTAGGTAACATTTCATTATGTGGAATTTTTAAGGTAAATGATCATTTCAAGCCAGGTTTATTTAGGAATTACTACTGTCGTGATTTGGCAAAACAATGTAGTCAAAGTCCTAATGTTTATTTACTCTAAAATTACACAGGAAGTTTAAAAATTATTGTTTGCATATTTGTAGCATTGCTAGAAGCAACAGTACATTTGGTGTCAATCTTTAATTGAATTTAGCACATTCTATATAAAAATATAAAACCATAGGATTGAAAATCTAGCCTGAATCTGGTAGAAAATGGTAGAATGTCTTGTGAGCACAAAAATTATTAAAAGTTTACTTACTATCAGAAAAACTGGTGTAATTATCCATATCACTTTCCAAAATATGTTCAATTTATGGCCAAGCATGTATTCAAAGTCATTATACAGTGTATTGCTCCCTGAAACAATATATAGTGTGCATGTATATTGCTGTAACACTTTCAGATCCTTGAAAATTAGTACATTTAAAGAGAGAAAATAATGAAGCAGGGGAGAGAAACATGAAAAAGATGCTGGATGAGGGGAGGAAAATAATAAAGGAAGAAGTGTGGGGGAGTAAGCAGGAGAGAAAAGTTACCAGTTGCGTGTCTTACAGACAGATAAATTTTGAAGGACCTATACTAATTTAACTGCATACACTGCCCTACATTTTAGAGATGTTTGATTGTTCACCTGTTGTTGATGATGGTGGTGCTTTAGACCTGTGCACTGCTGTGTTCCCCTCCAGTTCCCAAGAGCCTGTGCCACCAGTACAGACACTTGTCATCAGCAGAGGTTATCATTATCGATACAGATGTCAATAAATGGACGGACAACTGAAGGGAAAAGCCTTACAGGTGTCCAGGTAAGCAAGCAGGGTTTGATTCAAGGATCTCTGTGTCACAGCATTGGTGAGCATAAACACAACTACAGTCTTCTTTCTGGTAGACCCTGGATTATGTTTTATAATTCAAGAACTTATCCATATTTTATGATTCTTGTGTATCTTTCCATAAATTATTTTCACACTTTACTTTCCTATGACAGCACCCCTCAAACAAAATTACTTTTCCCTCACTAATCACAATATTAACTACTATGAACAAAAACATGTAATGTTTTTATGCAGAAAATACAAAATACAAATTAAACATCTGATACAAATGTTATGTTTGGCTGCTTTTTATTTCTAGCCTTACTAATTTTTTGGTATTCCATTTTTTAAACCACTTCAAGTAACGTGAGATATGATTTCTTTTACAGTGGTGTAAACTGAAGATTTAAGCCTTCTAGATGTTCCATGGTGTTGGTGGGTAAATAGTTTCTGAAGTGTTGAGGGATTGTACTGCCTTAACCTTCAAGTTACAGCTGCTTAACCTCGAAGATGAAGGCACTCCGATTCTTAAAAATGTCAGGAACAATTTACCCAAAGGCACAGTGTAAAATACCATACGACTCAAGTCTTTGCTTCAGTTAACGTTCATCAATATGATGCTGAACATCTAAACAGAAATAATGATTGTGATGATAACTTGTTATGAAAAGCACACACAGCATAATAATTTTGAAACATGTACTTCCTTTGTGTTTTACTGCTGTCTACAAACGTTTAGCTCTGACATGTAGTAATGACTTACACTCTATATGCACACAGAAATGCAAGTACATTTTCATATGAGGCTTCCATTATACTTATCTGATTTTAACCAAAAACTGGCAAGTCTACAAAATTGAGTAATACTTCCCAACATCAAACTTCATGAACATCCTCAGCGTATTAGAATTTGAGTGTCTCATAGGAGTATTATTGAGGATTAAAGTCTTCCAGAATGTTAAACAGTATGATTGGGCAAGTAGTTCTCAGCATTTCAGAGTCACAATGTCTACTTGATCTTTGTGGTCAAGCATTCAGTTTCAGTACTTGGACTGCTTGACCCTGAAGATGAAGGCACTACAGTCTCTTGAAATACTGGAACTTCCTACTCCATGACACTGTGTAATTTCTCAGAAGACTTGAATCTTCATCTGTATTGTGGTTTTTTGAGTCATTACATGTGGGCAGATGCACAGAGACATGGCACAAGTAGTGCTTCTGTTCAAGCTTCCATTGTGAGCACACTAAAAATGTTTCTTATTGTCTCTGCATATGATTTAAACTTGTGACCAAGCAAACACAGGCATGAAAGTGCCATGTCATTCATATTTATATTTGTTACATTATGAATTTCAGTACAAAGGCTGTTGCTGCATGTTTGCTTACAAAACTTAAACCAGAAACCAGATTAGAATCCTATGGGTTTTGACACCACGAAGTTTGTAAGTTAGGATCTGTGTTTCATAGGGACTTGCTGCCTCATCTTTTGGATTGAAGCGACTGCATCAACATAAACCTTGATGCAGTTACTTAAAACCCCAAGATGGAGGCTGAGGGTTCCTTGAAACATCAGTGCCTGTCTAGAAACCAACGCAGTATCAAATCATGTGTACACACCTGCAATAATAGCCTGAAAATTCATATTTAGCCAGTCTTACACTTATATTGGTAAATCTGCAGCCCTCTTAAGAGAAAAACATACAAGGCCTGTACATCTGAAAGTACAATCTGTCTCCTGTGACTGCTATTACTTGTATGATTTTCACATTTTGGGCCTCTGAAGGAAGAACTTAAGGGGCGCACAAATTCCAGTTGAACAATTAAGTGCAGCAGTCTATGTACATGATTTGGTTTATCAGCAGACCGTTTAGTTCTAGAAAAGGTATTCAGTGTTGGGTAACACACTGGAATGTCTATTGCTTATGGTATCTTCTCTCTGACTGGTTCAAATAAATTCCAGTGATCATCCACAGGCAAGTTTCTGACAGATTATTCAAATTAAAGTGATAGGAACAATATTTTTCCCAATATTAAGAAAGCCAATAAGACTGAACTCCAGACAACTGTGACTATCTACATATCTGATACCTGTTGGCATCCATACTGATAACTCACCATATATATATGCAAATGCCACTAGTTCCAAGGCAGTAGATACTATGACCATTCTTCCAATTACATAATGATCCAAGATATGGACAGCCTCCATGTTATGCTGTACACAAAATGATATGATGAGATTCACAGTAAAAAGAGAACATTTTAAATTTAACTGTCACACCAAGTTCAGGTGGTATTAAGATATTATTTTGGATTAGTCCATTACCTAAGTATATGTGCATATATTATTCTGAAAGTTGGTTCTGCCATTTGTTCAGGCGGTATTTCTGTGCACAGCAAGTGCTACAGAAACTTAAATACAAACTCATTATACAACACTTGCTGAAAGATCTTTCAAGAATAAAGTAACATTGGCATTTAGTTTCTTATAATGAAAGCCAAAGAGATGCACTATTTCTCAGGTTTATTTGATAAAGTACTCTGCTGTCTTTCTAGTTCTGTTGGCATCTACTGGCAGACACCAACAGAACTAGAATGACAAATACCATATCTGAAACATGTACTTTATCAAATAAATTTGAGAAATAGTGCATTTCGTTGGCTTTCATTATAAGACTATATCACGATACATGGTGCTCTGAATGTCAAATTCACCAATGCCAAACAAGGCATTAGTTTCTTATCCTGAATTCTTTAATTCATTAACACTTAAAATGTTTGTTTGTCTGCATCCATAAATAAGTTCTCAAATGATATAAATATTCTGATTGAACTTGGCATGATCATCATACCACCTTTATATGCTTTGTTTTCTTACTATTGGTGGCAATTAAAAAGTAATAGTCACCAGAACTTCCAAGGCAGGAGTAACACTAGCTCTGATATTAAATGTAGTGATGGGTACTATAAATCAGTGAAATTTCTGAGATAATGTTCTGTAGAATGCAAAACAAAATGGTGACCATCTCATATGTATATTTAGCTTCCCATGTGATACAAATCTGTAAATATAAAATAGCTCAAGAGCTCATTTTCTGTCTCTATTCTTTCCTGATGCAACAAATCGTTCTTGTAGCTATGTGTAAATACATGCCATGTGGTAGTGATTGCTGAAAACAGTCCATCATTATGGAGCAGTTTGGAGCTACCTATGTTTCAGTCACTAATGCAGCCCCAATCTTTGCTGTTAAGATGTTATCTCTGGGTAGTAATACCGCTCATTATATTGACTGTCTTTCAAAAAATACTTAACCTCTTGGTATATGTATTTGAAATTGTGATTTCATAGTATCCATCACAGGGTATAATGTATAAGAATGGATCAAATGAAGTTTTATGTAGATGAGAATTACCAGATTTTCCCATTGAAAATATCAGTGGATTTTGTACTAGCAAATGCTAAGCTATTTTTTGTGGAAACATATAATTAACATACTTACACTTATATAGGAAACGTTTGTTATACATTTACAGTTATAAACAAGTCACAGTTTGAACGATGTTTTGTTTGTAAAATGAAATATATTTTTAATATTTATAGAGGATAGACGAGTAGATTGCATGCTTATAAATTTACAGTGCCTTGCCTTGTAGCTTTACTGTATGGAATATAGCAGATGAAGTATGATGGGCATCATTGTGTTCCTACAAAAAGTTGCAATTATTAAATTTGTAAAACTCAGAGGTTATATGTTGTCGGGATACTGGAAGCGTGATTGGCATCAGGAATATGAAATGACAGCGAAACTTTAACTGAATGACATTTCATGACGTTGCTGTATGTGGATTCAACAATAATGTGACATTACTAAAAGACAAGCAGCACAACAAAATTAATGGCATAAGAACTTCAGGAAATTCTTTGCATTAGGCAAGTGAACTTTTTTTTTTTTTTGCACTTTTCAGAAAGGTATCCTCCAAAAGAGTACATGTGTTTTGCACAATATTTTCTTTCTGAATCTGCATGGATTGATATTTAATTATGAATACCTAAATTAATTTCTCCTTCCATGTCATTACATGTCCACCACACTGAAACAAATTTTACATATAGAAGACATATGTTTTAAAGAAAGTAATATTTCAAGTCAGGTAACATATTTTTTAACAGTGAGAAGATTTTGAGAGTACTACTGAAGTTTAATTTCAGCTTCAGATGTAATACATGCAAAACTAATCCAAAATGAATGACTCCTCACAGATTTTTTGTATATGTCCACTAATACATTTATCTTAGATGTTACATTGTTTCCAAAATAATACATGCACCTTACGCAAAATATAAGTAAGTGCAACATTGTCATTTCCACATACCGGAATAATGCAGATGATTCCAGTGACAAAACCAATGGTACATATACATCCTGCCAAGGCCCACCAACTCAATTTTCTGTTGGTTTTCAGATTGAGAGCCACCATTACTGTGTACAGTACTGCCACCTGAATAAACCACATTAACGTTGTGTATATGTGAAGTAGTTGAAATTATGTAATGTACAAATAATAAATTACTGTTCTAAGGTGATGATGCATCTTAGACTTCACTTGTTCCAAAAATGTTCATATTGGAAGGCCAATTTTCACAGTATGTGCAAGGACATTTTTCATTGTCTTAAAAACGCATACACCATACTATACACACAGGGCATTCTGAAAGCTACTGCTTTCAGAATATCCTGTGTATACAGTGTTGTTTATGTGTTTCTAAGACAATAACAAAAGTCTTTTTACTTAATAGTGATGTGTTACAAGTTGCTCAATTGTCAGGAAATTCCATGGTGCAGTTTTCACAGATTTAAAATTTGACTATCTGCTTAGCATAGTATAGCTTGGGAAGTTTATAGCTTTTAGGCTGGTCAAGAAAATTTATGCTTTTATGGGACCTCTAATATTATCAAAATGTTCTCAAAAGCCTACCATTTAACGTGTTCTGAGTCAGTTCAAACCAGTCCAAAACTTAAATACACTGTTTTTCTAAGCTACATTTTAAAATCACTTTTCCACCTATAATTAGTATTTATGCTTTTCCCTAAAGATTTTCAGCCCAAAACTTTGTATGCTATGCCTTTATAATCACACTATGCAATTTCTATGTCCTACTGTTACAACATCTTCCATTTAAGCATCCCTACAATATTAGGTGATATGCCTCTAAACATATAATAGTCTGCATCTTCCTAGTACTTACACCCCCTTAGGTACAAATGGTCCTACCATCTTTCTGTTCTCAAGCACCATTGACCAATTCCTTTCCTTGCAGTAAAAGATGAAGTTTTACGTGCATCTAAAATTACAACTGCTATCTAATCTACACAATTGAGAAAGAGATTTTAAGTGAATTAAATTATCAACAAACACAAACCATAGCAACGAATCCCGTGCAGATAATAGCCAAAAAAAAAAGGGCTGACCACAATTGATTGTCATTTCCCATGTGGTTGACTGCTACATCATAAGTTAAAGCAAAGATGTATCCCTCAGGTTCATCAATAAGATCCTCATTTATCTGTCCAGTCCACTGATATATAATACATACTGTTAGGATTCCAATCACAAGGTTAGTGACCACATAGGACACTGCAGTCCTGAAACCAGAAAATTGTAATACATGTTAGCAAAAAAAATTGAGAAATCAATTCTGTAATTAAAACCAGAACTCAAGAGATTTGGCACTACTAATATCAAATGTTGTCACTGGGAAGAGTCCAGAGCCAACACCATCTACATCCACCCCATAACCTGTTTCATAAAGTCTGCCTTATCTTTCCAAAAGAAATTGTCCCTTTTCAAAAAGAGACAACTACAAATATATTGATATTCTGTGAAACCTGCTTAAAACAATCATGGTTAAGACATCTAGAATCAAAGTTAGAATAATTTTGTACCATAATCGTCTCATATGAGTGACATGCACACACTGTCACCTTCAACGTTTCCCACATCAATGGATTTATTGCCCAAGGAGCACAAAATTTTCACAACAATGAATTATTTTGTTCTTTCAAAATATTTTCACATTAATGCCTTAAACAAGTTCCTCAAGTTCTTATTCAGTTTGTTCCAAATGTAGGGTGACAAAATAACACTCTCATTTCCTAAAGGTGACACTCCAAACAAAGTCTTATTAACATATGTGCCTTTCATGCAACATAACACATGTGACATACTTGAGTGTGCGTCATCTGTCATTTTGTTTGTGAAACCTGTTAGTGTTTAGGACAAGTTAGTTTTACAAAGCTTGTAACAGATCACTGTAATATTATAAGCCCTTCTGAAATATTTTTACATTAGTATTGACAACTATTAAGTGAATTCAGGTCCAAAACAATGTTAACGCATTTCAAGGAAACTTAAAATCTAAGGGGCGTTGTCTCACAGAACATGGGCAGTCAACCAGGTGAAGGATTAAGACCATATCACATATGTTCAAAGAGCCTGTATTTTCAACAATATCAAATAAACGTCTACAAGTATCACTTATTTAAATGAAAGCATGAGGCCACTTACTATGTCTCTTTGGGATGGGCTCACAATTAAATTTAGGTAATATTTGTGATTTAATAAGCCATATAAATGAGAAATGTTGGAACTACCATGATTCCACGGCATCTAGATAATAGATTCCCTAAAGCAAAGTTTTTGCATTGATGATAATAATTTAAAACTTTAAAGGAAACTCAAGCAAACAAGGACTGGAATGTATTGTGGTGGTCTCAAGGGGAATAGCAGGAAGGGCACATTTATGCATCAGTGATCATCAAAAGAGCATAAAAATAGTGTCATCCTCCTACCTCATTTTTCGATTTCTTCCGTCTGTTCTTAATATTGGAAAAAGTATTTGGATGGGAAAGGGCTATCAGAAAACTTTACTTTACTTACCACAAAGCATTGTTCTTTGAATAAATCCTCCCAGCACATGTTACAATATTTCCAAAACCCAGATGTGTCGAGAAGAACATCTGGACAGTTGCAAAATACCACACCTGTAACACAAATGTTAAATGTCATTATGCAGTGGTTGTAATGACTGAGGTCCCAGATCAAACTGTGGTTTAAAGAATGAATCATCATGACTGAGGTATATCATGGTTTTCCTCAAGTCATCCATGAAAATTCTTAAAACTGCCTGTGGAAAATTCTTCCACATGTTTTCAAACTTAACATGTGCAGCACCCTGTCAGATAAAGCTATGCAGCTGACATTGTGTTGGTAATGGAACTACAGCGTAAGCAAGCACTACACACTTTCTTTCCTGCCTTCTGTTTCTTAGTTTATTCAATGACACTTTCTGGTGTTCATATTTCTTACTGGTGAGTGACACATAACTTATGAGCAGTGGATTAAAAGTAAATGTAAAAGGAAAGGTTTGTGGTCTATTTTAAGATACTTCCCTGGTAAAAGCCTGGTGAGATTGGAGGAAGCTACGAAAAATATTTCATGAAAGACAGGCTATGGCCTAAGAACTACACCTCTGGCCTCAATATGTATTTAAGTTCAGGAAATATTCATAGCAGTTTCTCTACCTTTAAATTCAGTGTATCCTGATACTATAAAATTTAATTTAAGCGATCTTTGTGAATTGTCTCAGCTCATTTTTAGGTGTGTTTTCAAAACTGCAAAGAACGACTATATTTTTGTCCTATCCTGTCTGTCTGTCTGTCTGTCTGTATGTATGTATGTCTTTATGTCTGTCTGTCCATCAACCGGCATGGAACAACTCAGCTACCACTGGACGGATTTGCATGAAATTTGATATTTCAGTACTTTTCAAAAATATGTCCAGAAAATTCAAGTTTCATTAAAATATGACTACAATAAGAGGTACTATGTGCATTTATGATAAAATCTCACTGAATTATTCTTAGAATGAGAAGTGTTTCAGACAGGGGTTGTAGGGGAAATCAAAACATACATTTTGTGTTCAACAACCTGTTTTTCTCAAATTTGCGCCATTTATGTGATATGTAATAATTATTTCTTTTTCGCATTAACACAAGTTATGTGAATGTGTCTCAATATTATGTTATATTGACATTGCTTGTCATGTTACAATGTTAAAATGATTTTGCTTGCTGTGCCTGTTAATGGAAAAAGTGTCATAGTTTTCATGCATGCACGTGTACATGGTGCTAACACAATTTTCTATTGTTATACCTAAAACTAGCAGTCAGTGGGAACAGACACAAAAAAAAATTATGCAAAGAAATGGATCACAAAATTATAAATTTACAGATTAATAATTCCTCCTATTCACTATACACAGAGAGAAGTGTTTAAGGGAACATAAGCATCACAAAATTTTTTCATAAAATTAAGTATTCTACAATGAAACCCTCATCAGTCCTTTAAGGAGAAATTCAACAAATTAAGCTTATTTAACAGGTAGAGTGCCTTCAGGGATAAGCCTGGAAGATTGTTATTTCATAGATGCACATTGAAATTTACATTTAATTTATCAGAATACTAATATATATATATATATTAGTATTCTGATAAATTAAATGTAAATTTCAATGTGCATCTATGAAATTTACATTTAA
>Ga0082212_10007415_pt1 | contig 14502 bp, 10 predicted proteins | sample TergutNt197P3_FD_71548 | JGI IMG/M metagenome (GOLD analysis project Ga0082212, IMG submission 71548) | Neocapritermes taracua P3 segment gut microbial communities from Petit-Saut dam, French Guiana - Nt197 P3 | ecosystem: Host-associated > Arthropoda: Insects > Digestive system > Gut ... | reverse complement strand
GGAATCGTTTCGGGAATCGTTTCGATGACGCTCACCTCCGTCTGCGGCTGAACTTGCAGCGCGTGCCAGAGGAAGTAATTTTCTTTGCCAAAGAGCAGAACGCGTTGCACGAACTGTTCGGAAAGAAATGCGACGGCAACGTTGTCCATCGGAAACAGGTCGTTACTTGCCAATGTTGCGCGCAACAATCCCCCGGCAGCGGAAGTGTTTCGGATCACCTTGGAAACCGGTAGGTTCGGCGCAAGCGTCAGCGGAAAGGCATCGACGAGCACTCCTTCGCAGTCGATTTCCAGATTGGTTTCGACAGTTTCTTTGCCGAAGTTAACCACTTCAACGAGAATCTCGTAATCGCTGGCTTGCCCCGGTAATCGCCGAGGCTGAAAGCGGGTGATTGCCAAATTGTCCATCGGTTCCCCAACTTGGACCATGTGCAATGAACGCAAGGGTGGGAGGTTTAATTCTGCCAGCGATGGACCGAGGGCGTGGGCAGTATAGACGTAAATCGGTACATCGGGTTGATCGGCAACTAACTGTTCGGCAAGTCGTAATGCGGCGGGCAGGTCTCCCGGAAAATCGGTTGCCGGTACCGCCGCTAACTTGCGACGCAGGGTGCTCGTGTGATCGGTGAAGCCCGAAATGATCTGCGGAGAAATGCTCGCCGTCAAAATGGCACCCTGTTGCCCTGACGCGGATTCGTCTAATCGTGTGCTGGCTTGGCGTTTGGCAAAATCAAGCCGCGAAGTTTTAGAATCAACGAGCAAAGCATTCATGCTCGCGGAATTGTCGATGATGATAACATACCGGTTGTGTTCCGGCGGTTCGCTCACTGGATTGAGCACTGCGGCGGTCAGGAGGAACAAAAAGAGGAGTGCAAGGAGCAACGAAATGAGGTGCCGAAGCCGGCGACGGAGTGTTCGGGTGCGGCGTTCTTCAAAGACCTGCTGCCAAAAAAACATCGTCGCTACGTATTCCTTGCGAAATCGTATTTTGAGAATAAAGAACAGGATGATAGGAATTGCTAGGAGTAGCAGTCCCCAGGCGAGCGAATTCGTGAAAGTCATTGAACGTTCAGGCTATTTTACGCTGTTTTTTGTCGTTTTCAACGTGAACGCCCGCTTTTTTCCCGCAAGGACCAGATACGGAGTGGTGAGGAGCCGCAAACGGAGGGGCACTCCCGCATCCTACTGAGGGCATTGCACTCCGCGCTGAGGCTCTTTGGGAGTCAATAGGGCAACTTAAACGGTCCCTCAACAACGGCGGCAAGGTACTGGTCATGCGACTTGCGGTCAGGAACCTTGATGTTATGACTCCCGACCTGGTTTTCAATAATCGTACACCCCTTCGCCTTAATCGTGTGAGCAATCACCATGGTCGGCTTGCCATTTTTGAATGATTTTGCTTTTTCGATCTCGTCGAACAGGTTGTTCCAATCGTGTCCGTTCACTTCGAGGACATTCCAACCAAACGCCGCCCACTTGACCACGAGAGGTTCCAAGTCGAGAATCTCCGTCGTGGTACCATCGATTTGCATCTTGTTGTAATCGGTGATGGCAATCAAGTTGTCGAGTTTCTGGTGCGACGCAAACAGTGCCGCCTCCCAGTTTTGTCCTTCGTTGCTTTCACCATCGCCGATGATACAGAAGACGTGGTGGTTTTTGCCATCCTTCTTTGCGGCAAGTGCCATCCCACAGGCGGCAGAAAGTCCTTGCCCCAGCGAGCCGGTCGTCATGTCGATTCCCGGAACGGTTCGGGCATCAGCGTGACTCGGCAACTTCGTACCATCGGCATTGAGTGTGCGGAGCCAGTCTTTGGGAAAAAACCCGCAGTAAGCCAAGGTTGCGTAGAGCACGGGCGCAGCGTGTCCTTTGGAGAGTACCAAGCGGTCTCGGTCTTCCCACTTCGGATTTGCGGGGTCTGTATTCATAGACCGATAGTAGAGGGTCATCATAATTTCGACGAGCGAAAGTGCTCCGCCGATGTGTCCCGAACCGCTCCGGCAAATCATGTCGGTAATCACGTACCGCAATTCCGCCGCCAAGCGATCCATCGTTTCCTGCTGAAATTCTTCTTTTTTGATGTTCATGCGTCAATAGTGAGGTACCTGCTGGTCATGAGCCCGACAATTATCATAAACAATGGAGGGGATTCTTTCAAGTAGGTGCCACGCCGTTTGCAAGTTTCGGTTTGCAGCGCAGAAGGTAGGCAATCAACCTCCGGGCGATTGCGGCGGACGGGTCACTCCGCTTGACAATCATGCCAATGGCGTGCAAATGGTATTCCTTTAGTTGCGATCTTTTCCCGTCAGTGGTTTTCCTGACAGTTCCTGCCGTGCCGCGTGGTAGAGTGGAGCAACTTTTTCCTCTTACCCTACCCAGTCGGAGTACCGGCTCATTATCATGCACATTCGCGACCGCATTAAAGATTTTCGCCGCGTACCGGCACACTCGCTTCACCCCAATCCGAAAAACTGGCGGACGCACAATGCCCGACAACGTCATGTTCTCAAAGGCATTCTCGCCGAAATTGGTTACGCCGATGCCCTGCTCGCCCGGGAACTGCCCGACGGTTCGCTCCAACTCATCGACGGACACCTGCGTGCTGAAACGACACCCAACCAAAAGGTTCCCGTGTTGATTCTTGACCTGAACGATGCCGAGTCTGACAAATTGTTGGCAACGCTTGATCCGCTTGCCGCTCTTGCCGGTACCGATCAAACAATACTCGACGATCTGCTTGCACAAGTCGAAACGGAGAACATTGCCCTACAGGAATTTCTGCGAAGTTTGACCGACTCGCACTCTGACGATAGCGGTAGCGATTCGTTGGACACAAAGGAAGCCAAAATCGGCGAAGTGTATCAGATTCTCATCACGTGCCGCGATGAAGCGGAGCAACGCGAAGTCTTCGACGGTCTCACCGCCGAAGGACGTCATTGTCGGATCGTGAATCTGTAGAGGGCTCTGTTTTATTGCATAAACTCCTCCAATTCATTTCTTGTCGGCAGTGAGGGTTGGGCACCCATTCGGGTGGCACTCAGGGCGGCGACGTAGTTGGCAACGCGTACCGCTTCGCACAGTTCCACTTCCTGATTGAGTTGCCACGCCAACGCGCCCGTAAAGGCATCGCCTGCGGCAGTCGAATCGGCGGCTTGAATCTTCGGTGCTGGGACAATCTGCGGAGTGCCATCGCGCTGGAGGATCAATGCTCCCTTTTCCCCTAACGTAATGACGACCGCCTTTTTCACGCCGAGTTCGAGCAACCGCTGTGCTGCTTGAATAGCAGTTTTTTCGTCAGTAACCTTGATTCCGCTGACCTTCTCGGCTTCGTGCTCATTCGGCTTGAGCACCGATACATTTCGTAACAATCCTTCGGGCAATGCGGCTGCGGGTGCTGGATCAAGCAACACGGGTACTCCTGCATCTGCGGCAACCTGTGCGAGCATTGAAACAACATTCAGCGGTATCTCCAACTGGAAGACAACGATACCTGCTCGTTCGACGACACTCCGTACACGGGCGAGATCGGCATCGCTCCATTGAAAATTTGCCCCGGAAGCAACCGAAATGAGATTTTCCCCCTTTTGATCAACAAGGATCAAGGCGATGCCAGTCGCATGATTATTTTCTCGTCCAATCTGCGACGTGTCGATGCCTTCTTTTTCATAACCGGCAATCGCTTGGTCGCCGAATGAATCGGCACCAACCTTGGTGATGAACGTCACCATCCCTCCGAGTCGCACGGCAGCAACGGCTTGGTTGGCTCCTTTTCCACCGGCGGCAAGGAGAAACTCTCCGCCCGTTACGGTTTCACCCGGACGCGGCAACGCGGCAGTCTTGACGACCATGTCGGTGTTTGAACTTCCGATAACAACGATGTTTTTCATAATATCTTGGAGATTGCCTGATTCACCTGATTATAGCGGAGTACCGGTGGAATAAAACAACCCCGAAACAACGACAACCCGTCCGTTAACAAGTTTTTTCCCAGGTAGGCACTCGACCGCCGGGCGAGTGCGTCGGCTTGTTAACAAACTTGTTAACGGACTGAACGACAACGGGAAGCCGACGCTTCCCGATCAAGACATTCTGTGTTCTCACACATCGCACCGTTTGTTTTCTTACGCTTCTTATCTCATCCGTCGTCGTGCAACTCCCAGTCCTGTCAAACCGAGACCGAGCAACGCCAGCGTGGCGGGCTCCGGTGTGTCCGAGGAGGGCGCATGGTAAACCTGTACCCAAATAGAGGGATACTTTGGGAATTCACGACCATAATCACCTTCGGCAAAGTACGGCGATGTCATATCGAAACTCAACACGAACGTGGTGGGTTCTCCGTTATTGATAAACCAATAACCGCTACTACCAGAGAATATCTGGTCGGCGATGACAGGGGTTTCATTGATCATCATGTTCTCGAACGGTCCTTCGGGAAGAAATGTGAAGTAACTCCAATTTCCCCCACTCACCGTTATTTCCCAACTTTGCCTCGTGCCGTCTAAACTCTTGGCAAATTTTATATCGCCTCCATCGGGGAACTCCTCGGCAAAAGCCGAAAGTGTTCCTGGACGACCGACTGCGACCCCAAAGTCTGCGATAAGCGTTTGGTTGTCCGTGTCGTACTTTTTTGTGATCTCGTCCCATGTTACCACATCTGCCTGAACATTCGCGATCATCAAACATGCGACTGCACAAACAAGTGCGACAAAATAATTCTTCGACATTCTCAAAGGTCTCCTTTCTTCCGCCAAACGGAAATCAAGTTGTGCGTGCGGTACACACGCATTGGCACCGTGCCAACGGTTGTGCCGCTTTTTTCTTTTGGTGTGTGCGGTTCAAGGTAGGAATCCCTTCGGAATAACCTGAAATGAACGTAAGGAAGCACACATTCCCTGCCGGTGTACCGGCTTGAGGTGGGTGACAACAATGGTCGTGCTCAAGGGAAAAGAATTTTTCTATTCTCTTTTCAGGGTTTGGGACACAAAGCCGATCCTACTTCCCTAGCGGTATTATTCGGCAGAAATTACCCAAAGCACGGACAAAATAGAAAGGATAGCGAAACTTTTCTGGTTCGCTTGTGTCAAATAAGTAATTCTCCACACGTTTCTTTTTGGAGCAATATTCGGCACAATTCGTTTTTTTAACACTATCCGTGAAAACAGAAAAATTTCTCAAAGGATGCAAAGGCTCGTCATCCTGTCTCCTTTTTCCTGACGTTTGTCAGAAAAACTTCTGACGGCTACTGACGTAAAGTGTGATAGAGTGGGCGCAAATCATTTGCTCCCATTTCTCATTGCCATGTCACCGCTTGCGTCTTTGATTCCAGAGTTTTCCGATCCCTTGGACTTGCATTTGCTTGACGAACACCGCAAGCGGTATGAACGTATCAAGGCGTGGCGGGAATCGCAGAGCGATCCGTACTTTGCTGAAGTTCCGAACGGATGGCATCGGGAGTTCAAGAGTTTGCAGACGACAGCAGATGATGGTAGTTGAATCGTTTACCGCCTGCTGTCTCGAACCTAACACTTTACCCTTATTGCTGCCATGACCCTATTCCTCAACCTTTGGACGATTTTAACGAAAGCCCCGAACATCATCGCCATCATCAAAGCCATCATGGACGTGATCGGCTCGACACAAGTGCAGAAGATTCTCGAAGCCATTCGAGATGCCATGCACGATGAAGGTGCCATGCCGAACGGCACCACCGACGAACCAGGACGAAAACGGCTTGCCACAAGGATACGCGAACGTTTTGCCCGACAGACACTTGGCATGTCTGATACCGAGTATGCCAACTTCGTACACCACAAACAGCAAAATATCGCATGAACAACACCGAACTTGAAAAACGACTGTCCGACATGGAGACCGCCATTCTCGAAATGATGGAGAATCGAGCACCAAGGACATTCTGGGACTGGGTCAAGCCGTACATCTTGCCGTTCATTTTCGGCACGATTCTCGGCGTTTTTTGGCAACCACAGATGCCGTTTGCATTCCCATCGCAGCCGACCATCGAACAACAAGCGGCATCGGGAGGTGCCGCGATCCCTTTTCCGAGCGGCAGTCCCTTTCCGAGTCTTTCGTCGTTGCCGCCGGGAGACTCGAGAGCGGAGCCGACCGCCTCCTCGTTGACGAGTACCTACGAACCGCCATCGCCATCCAACCCACAAGCGGACGCTGGGCAAACGACATCGGCAAGATCGTCCAGACTGTTGCTTCGCCGGATACGGTGACGTATGCAAAAAACCTACGATTGCTTGCGAAAGGACTAGCACAATGAAACGCATCAATAAAAACGATTTCGGCTACATTCCCGACGAAAACTTCGGTTACATTCCCGACGAATTCGTCCCGGAAGACGTTGCGGAGTTTAACGCGCTGACTGGAAAGTATGATCCGACAGGGCAGCCCGCGATTGTTTCGTGGGATTCTCTCGAATCCTACGTGCGGAAGCAAGCCGAAACGATGGACGCGGTTCGGGCGGCAGGTTGGCTTGTGCTTTGGTGGATCATTGCTCGGTTTTGCAAGATACCGCTCTGGGAGTCGAACCAAGGGAACCTCGGCAGTTGTGCTGGTTGGTCAGCGGCGAACGGCTACATGCAGACGGTACTCTATCAGATGATGCTCGGCGCGTTTCGGTTCGTTCGGATCAATCCGCTGGCGATGTGGGTGCGGACGAAAAACTGGTCGATGTCCGGCGGTCAGTCGATGAGCAAGGTTTTAACAGGCGGCAACCAATTCGGCAACTATCCGGCACAACTTGTCGGCGAGTACAGCACGCAGTTAACGCGGGACACGATGAACAAAATTGAGTCGGCGACGGACGCGGCGACATTGCACCAGTTTGGTGCGTGCCGGTTGCAAGGCAAGGACATGGTTCAGCGGATCATTCTTTGCCTTCGGGCGGCGATGGTCGTTTGTATCGGCAACAGCGTTCGTGTGTCGGGCAGTCGGATAGACGAAAACAACATGCGGGTGGCGGTGCTCGGTGGTTCGTGGGCACATGCGACGGTGATTGACGGATACGTTGTGGTGAATGGAACAGTCTATTTGCACTGGACGAATTCGCATGGCGACCGTTATAAGGGAGCGGACAGGTTCGACACGCCGGAGAGTGGTTGCTGGATGACGGTCAATACGTTGGAGCAGTTTTGCGGCGGAAAATATGTGGACGTTTTTTGTATTTACCGGGCGGAGGCACCGGTCGATACGGAAAGGAAGGACTTTAGCCCAGCGACGTTTAATGGATAGCGCAAAGAGCGGGACTCACATGGAATATCACTATGGAAAAAACTTTTGCAATAAGCATATCTGGAATGTTTGCGACATTGACGACGGGCGTGTTTGGGATGCCGGCGTTGTTTGCGCAGATCGATGTCGATGCGTTCGGACTTGCCGAACGGCTTGGCTTGGGCGTGGTGATGGCGATTTTGGGATACAAGATCATTATCAAGATCATCGACGTTTTCGGTCCGCCGCTCATGGCTCGGTTGAATAGGCACGATGCGGAAGTGCAGGATAGACTGTCGGATATTGCAAAGAAGGTGGATCAGATTGACGAGCATCTGTCCGAGGCGGGGGATGAGCCCCGGAAAACACGGAAAAACGCAGACGCGGATCGCAGAACTTGATGTTTGTCACCCGGAGGTACAGAGGCACCACGAAACGATAGACAACGTTTCTCTCAGTGCCTTCTTCACGCAACAATCATCTGTCCTTTTGTTCTCTATTCCTCACACACGGCGCGGATACCCACGTTATACACTGGCTGCCACGCTTCGTATGCTCGGCGAATACCACTCCGTGACCACTCGGGGCGATCTCGCCAAGAACCACCTCGGGCAACCTTTCGCAACGAGGCATCATTCGGAACATCCGCAAAAGGATATGGTCGGTAATCCGAAGCCGTCCACTCGGAAACGCTCCCGTGCATGTCGAACAGTCCCCACGGATTCGCCTGATACATTCCCACCGCTTGGGCAATCATATTGCCATCGTCCACCCCCTCTGCGTGGGGAATGAACGCCTCATGTGGCGGGGGATTGCCCATCGGCTGTGGATTCACTCCACGAACCACAAACCGCTTCGTCTGCACGTCTGCCATGTTTTCCAATTTGCCGAAATCGACATCCGTCAGACCGTACCACATCGGCGTTTCCGTTCCTGCTCGGCATGCCCACTCCCATTCCGCTTCTGTCGGCAACCGGAACTTCTTGCCCGTCTGCTCACTGAGCCACTTGCAGAATTCATTCGCTTTGTTCCAGTTAATCCGAATGACGGGCTGGTGCGGCTTGTTTGCCGGATAGCCCGGATGAACATGATCTTTACTCCATTGGTCAATGTACCGACTGTCATGGCTCGGATCAAACTGATTGTAGAGTGCATTCGTCACTTCGGTCGTCATCATCCAGAACGGTTTTTTAATCTCGACAACCGACCTCGGCAACTCATCGGCAAATCCGCCGTCGTCTCCCATCACGAATTTTCCCGCCGGTATCCATGCCAATTCGATACTTGAATCGCCGACGCTTACCTTTTGGTTCGACTTTGTTTGCATCTTTTTTGCTGTCTCGGCATCGAAGGACCACTTCGGGGCGCCGGCAACCGAATAATCCAATTTGACTTCCTTCGGTTTGACGAATTCGATCTTGCCCAGCGGGGGAAGATGAGCGTAAGGTTCGTCTTCCGGGTTGTAGTCAATTCCTGCATACAGGTTTCTCAACTCGGTTGCCCGAGCGGCAACGTTGATAATTTGTTCCTCACGATTCAATCGTCTGGCGACCTCGATCCATGTTCCGAAATAGGGAACATTTAGGTCCACCCAGGTGTATAGTTTTCGCATCGAATCGCTGTCCACCTCCACACCGTGGTGTCCTTTTTCCAACCGGATAAAGAGTTCGCTAATTGAAGCGTGATATTCCATCGGCTTGTAAATATGATAATCTCCTTCGGGACCGGGACGCTGCACGTAACGATGCAAAGCGTGATACGACTGCGAGAATCCATAGGGTCCCGGAGAAGTGTCCGCAAAGTTCGGTCTTGCCGCCCGGTCATCTTGTCCATCATGGCAACCCACACAGTATTTGTCGAGCACTGGTTGCACGTCGCGGTGGAACGCGAAGGGACGTGCCGGTCCGAGGAAAGGTTCAATCGGTGTCGGTGCCCTTCTCATCGCCGTCGTGGTAATGTTCGGCGTAACCGTGTTTTGGTGTTCATGGCAACCGATACAGGATTGGTTTTCTCCCGGCATCCCCACGAACCATGACCGCATGAGTTGCACCGCCCGTCCTTTGTCATCAATCGGTTGAATTGCCAGTGGCGTGTTGGCGGGAATGGTGAAGGATGCACTGCCGTCTTCATAGACGGGGACTTCTCCCAGTATCCTTCGGGCATCCCAACAACTTTCCATTCCGAGATAATTATGGCTCCCGATTCCTCGATAACCGTAACTGAATTCAAAGACGCGAAGTTTCTTGACGGTGCCCTTGGGGACATCCGGCAAGCCTTGTCCAAAATAGACATCGGTGATGAAGACTGTCGACTCCTTCTCGTTCGGATTCACTCTATTCGCTTGAACGGGCGGCATCGGCTGTTTGATCACCGGTGTCGGTTCAAAAAGTCCGAAGCCTGGCTCCTCGCGTAGTTTGAGCATATTGTCGAACGTATCGACTAAATAGAGTCCCCACGGTGAACTCGGCGTAAGTTTTGCCGAAACAATGAGATAGGTTTCGTCGAGAGGAGCCGGAAACAGGAATTTAGGCCACGACTGATTGACCAATTCGTCCATAATGACCGGTTCGACCGGTTTGCCGAAGCCCGGTATCATTTGAATCGCACCCTCGGCTTCTTTCCGTCCTTTGGTTACATCGAACAGTGCCAATTCCCCCTCTCTGGAGACCCCGTGGTGCCCAGAAAGAATCGAGGCAAACTTGGTCGTGCTCCCCGGTACCGGACGCGCGTAGAACATGCTGTTGGGCCAAAAACCGTTACTGCCGTAATACTCAATCTGGTTCGTGCCGTCGGGATTCATGTGAAACAAGAGGCGTGAAAAATAATGGGGCGTGTCAATGTATTCCCAGCGGAGATACAACACCCGACCGTTTGGTAACAGGACTGGGCACCAATCCTGATCTTGCTCAAAGGTGAGTTGCCGAACTGTCTTTCCGTCGGTTTCCAAGCGGTAGATATTTCCGACCGGACTACTGCCGTCGATACACGGTACCCCCATCATATTGGCGGTCGAGATGAACAGCACGGCACCATCGGGCACGTAACATCCTTCGACGTTGTCCACGTCATTTCCCATCGGCGGGGTTACTTGCTTGAACCCGGAACCGTCGATGCCGAGTTCAAAAATTTGCCATGTCCTGTTGCTTCCCAGTGCCGTTACAAGCATTTTGTTGGCATCCCAATGCAGGTTAATATCGCCGACAAAGGAATTGTTGGGATTCTCGATAATTGTTTGGGCATCTCCTTGGGGATTTTGCGGATTGACGATAGCCAGAGCGTTTCCGTAATTCCCTTTTCCTCGTGCGGCATTGGAAATCCAGTTGCTGACCAGACCGGCGTTTTGCGCGCGGCGGAACAACAGTTGATCGAATTTCATCAAAGGATTCGCCAACAGGGCTTCTCTTCGTAGTTCTGCATACTCTTTTGCGAGCGCGATGTATAGGGCTTGTTCTTCTTCATTGTTGTACGTAGCGGATTTCAATTTTGCCGCCAAGCCTTCGTAACGATCCATGTACTTTTTCCCATCGTACTGCGTGGGATACTTTTTCGTGAGGTCCTCAATCGCCCGCTTGAGAGGTTCAGTATCTCGAATTGCCCGAAGAACATCTTCGCCGACCTGTTCTGCCAATGTTCTGCGAAAGCGTTCCGCGGCTCTGGCATTCAGCCATGCTTGACGTTCTGCGGCGGAGGCGAACAACGTGGGGTCTTTGGGATCGCCGATGACCTGTAACTCGACGAAAGAAGCCCAACTGTTTGCCGGACTCTGTCTCTTTGCCGGATCACCAACTCTCGTAGGATAGGAACGCCAGATACGAAATTCGATCCAGTCGTACTGCTCCTCTCCGAAAAGTGTCTCCCCAGACTCGTTGGCAATACGGCTCAAGTACCCGCCGTTTCCTGCCCCGATGATTCGGTCTCCTGACGTGAAAGTAGGTCTGGAGGGAAACGCAGGCATTCTCCCGGGGTTTGCCGCATTGTTTGCCAATCGGATTTCAAAATCCTGATGGCTTCGACTGTCAATGTTTGCCGAAAAAAGCAGGATTTCCTGAATTTTTCGGGGTTTGCCCAAATAATAGACGAGCGTGGACGGAGCACCATTCATTTGGACGCGTCCATTGCCGCCGTAAGAACCGATTTCGCCGTCCACTAAGTCTGATGCGTCCGAAACTTGGGCGGCTCTTTCCAGTCGGGAACCGGGAAACGCCAAAAGATTGAGATCGTGATTGGCACGGACGGTCTTTGCCATTTCAGCAAAAGCATTTTCACGCCACGTTTGATGGGTCATGGAAACCTGTGCCGGGACTACCGAAGCGAAAACCGCGGCGAGTACCAGGGGAAAGAACAATCTCTTGATGATGGAAGTCATTGTTGTATCGACGGTGAATTGAATAAGGGTGAATTAAAATGTTTGCCCACTTTTCCGATGATGCCCTACCTTTCCGATGATGCATAGGACCGATGGAGGCAAAAACATCATGGTACCGATTCTAGCATGTCCGGCAGGGAAAGGCAACCGGTTCCCCGAAGATCACAGTCCGTTAACAAGATTGCAAACTTGTTAACGGACTGCGTTGGTTACGGCTATACCGTGATAAACTCTTGTGGTAAAATGACTCACGAAAGACAGTCGTTCATTCTGGTCACATTTTTGGCAAACAATGGCAGCCCCTCGCATCATGATTACCTTGGACGGTCGCGGGCGCAGGCAATACCGACCCGGTGAAACGCTTGCCGGAAGTTACCGGCTCGACTCGATGAGCGGCGACGATATTCAAGCCGTCGAATGCTCTGTCCTGTGGAACACAACCGGCAAAGGCAGCGAAGATTTCGGTGTCCATGCCTTTTGGCGTTACGCCATTGAGGCAGGAGATTGGATTGATCCGAGAACTCCCGGTCGGTTCAGTACGATCCTGCCCAAGTCACCATTTTCCTACACAGGAATGATCGTCAAGATTCATTGGCTGATCCGCGTTCGGGTTTACCTTGCGGATGGTCAAGAAGTCATTGAAGATTTTCCCTTTTGGCTCGGCTCACTCCCCGATGTCCGAGTGGTGAAACCGAGTTCTGGGGTGATGAATCTCCATTCCTCAAACGCCGCGCAGTGAAGTAGTCCATTATTTTCCCAAGGCTTTCGTCTAAAGATTTCATACCCGAGGGTAGGTTGCCGATGTCCGGGCGGCAACGTGCGGACCTCCGCACTTGAATCTCGTTCACGCATCCGGTCGGCTCACGCCGACGCAATCGCTCGGAGGTCGAGTGCCTACCACGGGGATTGCACTTGTGAGCGAAAGCCTATTAACGATTGCCGCTCCGATATAAACCGGTTATAATTGCCCCCATGAGGTGGATATTGCTGTTGTTCTTCTGTTTGCTCGTCGCCCCCCCCGTCCTTGCCGACGATGTCATCGACCGAGCGATGCAAACGGTCATTGCAATTTTTCCTGCTGATCCTGACGCGCAAGCAGGGGGCGGTAGTGGGGTCGTTCTCTCGCCCGACGGGTATGCCGTTACCAACTTTCACGTTGTGCAACCCTGCGGACCGTCAATGAAATGCGGAATGGCAGACGGAAAACTGTACGATGCCGTTATTGTCGGTCTTGATCCTGTCGGCGATATTGCCCTCATCAAACTTCTCGGACGTTCGGATTTTCCTCATGCTCCCTTTGCCGACAGCGATGACGTTGTCGTGGGGGATACCGCCATCGTCATGGGCAATCCGTTTTTGCTGGCGACCGACTTTAGTCCTTGTGTGTCGCTGGGCATCATCTCCGGCACGAATAGGTATCAATTTCCTGCTGGCACAATTTTGGAATACACCGACTGTCTCCAAACGGATGCCGCCGTCAATCCGGGCAACAGCGGCGGTCCCGTCTTCAATGACCGAGGCGAAATCATCGGCATTATTGGTCGCTGTTCCTTTGAAAAGCGGGGGCGAGTGAATGTTGGCGTCGGTTATGCCGTTTCCGGCAATCAGGTCCAAAACTTTCTCGGCGATTTGAAAAGCGGACGCATCGTCGATCACGCTACGTTCAATGCACTCGTTTCGACTGACCGGGAAGGGCGTGTGCTGTTCGACGATGTTCTCGCCACATCGGATGCCTATCGTAACGGACTGCGCCGCAACGACGAGTTGCTCCGGTTCGCGGGGCAAGTCATCGACTCGGCGAACACGTTCAAAAACCTTATCGGCATCTTTCCGAAACACTGGCGGATACCCGCCACCGTCCGCGGAAAAGATGGGGTGCGATACGACCTGCTCGTTCGGCTTGCCGGGTTGCACGGCGAAAACGAATTGATCGAAATGACCGAAAAAATGATTGCTCCCCCTATCGTCCCAGAAAAAGAAGAAAATGGCGGCAGACGGCAGACGGCAGACGGTAGCAAGAAGGTGTCGTTCATTTCCGAGGCAGTGAAACCCTATTACGAAGAGCGGCGGGGGTATGCCAACTTTTATTTCAACCGATGGGAACTCGAGAGGGTTCTGGAACGTGTTCGCACTGCAAGTCCTTTCGACACCAACATCTGGGAATTTTCAGGCACATTGCGAGACCGACCAGAGACCTTTTCGTTTCAAGTCGATGACATGGGCGTGCGTTACACCCTCCCGATGGGTAGCGGCTTTTGGAATGCCCACATGATGCTGGAGAGCGAAGTTTTCGTCGTTGATCCCATTACGCATTATCAGTCGCCGCGCGGGAGCGGCGGGCTTTTTACCGCGTTGTACTTGATGCGGCTTTTGCTCGTTGCGGAGCCGATGGACGGAGCAGAAATCATTTATACCGGCACGGCACCGATTGGGGGGAATCTCACTCAGTTATATGACGTTGTCACCGTTACTTGGCGCGGCAATGATGTCCGGTTTTACGTTGATCAGATGACTGGTGCCCTATCGCTGATCGAGATGTCCGGCAGTGGGCTCGACTTTCCCTGCGAAATACATTTTGACGGCAACACAATGGAAGTCCGCTACGGACGCTTCCTCTTCGGCATCTTCGACACGGAAACGTTGTTAGACGGCAACAGAAGTGCCCCCGTACCGCTTGCGTCTGCCGCCGTCTGCCGTCTGCCGTCTGCCCTCTCTCCGGTCATCGACGACGCATTGAAAAAGGTCGTCAAGATTTACGGAGCGGAAGCCGGAGGAATTCACGGCTACCAATCCGGTATTCTCCTTTCGCCGGAGGGTTACATTTTGACAGCATTGACATCGGCATTGCAAGCGGATCCGATTATTGTCGTGCTGGATAATGGTCGGAAATTGGACGCGAGGCTC
>Ga0082212_10007414_pt1 | contig 14503 bp, 6 predicted proteins | sample TergutNt197P3_FD_71548 | JGI IMG/M metagenome (GOLD analysis project Ga0082212, IMG submission 71548) | Neocapritermes taracua P3 segment gut microbial communities from Petit-Saut dam, French Guiana - Nt197 P3 | ecosystem: Host-associated > Arthropoda: Insects > Digestive system > Gut ... | reverse complement strand
ATCGGCCAGGCTGCAGAATTCGACTACGCGGGCACGCAGGCATGCCGCGCGCTCCGTGAGGACGGCGTCGAAATCGTGCTCGTAAACTCGAACCCGGCGACGATTATGACCGACAGCCACATGGCGGATAAAATCTACATTGAACCGCTGACGATACCGGTTCTTGAACGGATCATAAAAAAAGAGAAACCCGACAGCCTTCTCTCGACGCTTGGAGGGCAGACCGGGCTGACGCTATCGATGCAGCTCGCGAAATCGGGCTTCCTCGAAAAACACGGCGTGCGGCTCCTTGGCGCGGATCCTGATACTATCGACAAAGCCGAGGACAGGCAGATTTTCAAGGATACGATGACCCGGATCGGACAGCCCGTCATACCTTCTAAAGTCGTCACGACGCTTGCGGACGCGCGGGAGTTCGCAATAGAGACCGGCTTCCCGCTGATAATACGCCCCGCTTTCACACTCGGCGGATCAGGCGGCGGCATGGTTTACAACATTGAGGAACTGGACGAAATCGCCGGCATAGGCATACGGACGTCGCCGATAGGCCAGATCCTTGTCGAACAGTCCGTAGCCGGTTGGAAAGAGATAGAATTTGAAGTCATGCGGGACGCCACGAACAACGCGATCGCCGTCTGTTCAATGGAAAACGTCGATCCGGTAGGCGTCCATACCGGCGACAGCATTGTCGTCGCTCCTGCTGTAACGCTGTCGAGTGTGGAATACGGGATGCTCCGCCGCGCCGCGATCGATATCGTCTGCGCGCTCGGCGTCGAGGGCGGCTGCAACGTCCAGTTCGCGCTGGATCCGGACAGTTTTGACTATATGGTCATTGAGGTAAACCCCAGGGTATCGCGCTCTTCGGCTCTCGCTTCAAAAGCTACGGGTTACCCGATTGCGAAGGTCGCGACGAAGGTCGCGGTCGGGTACAGGCTTGACGAGATAAAAAACGCAGTTACAGGCAAGACAAGCGCCGCTGCCGAGCCGGTCATAGATTACATCGTCGTCAAGTTCCCCAAATGGCCGTTTGACAAGTTCGTTTACGCTAAACGCGAACTGGGGACGCAGATGAAAGCCACCGGCGAGGTCATGGCGATCGGCACGTCGTTCGAGATGGCGATGATGAAGGCGGCGCGCGGCGCGGAAATCGGCAAGGATTGTTTTTATGACAAGAATCTCGCCGCGGAGAGCCTTGTCGATATTAAAAACCGCCTGCAAACCTGCACCGACGAGCGTATTTTCGTCGTATACGAGGCTCTCCGGCGCGGCATCCCGGTCGATGAGATTTTCAACGCGACAAAAATCGACCGCTGGTTCCTCTATAAGATGCGCAACCTTGCGGACATGGAAAAGACGCTGGCGGGCGGTTTCGACGACGAAACATATCTGCGGGCAAAGAGTATGGGTTGGCCGGACGGCGCGATAGAGCGCTTATCGGGTAGACGCGTGGAAAACCCGCGCCGCGCAGTCTATAAGATGGTAGACACATGCGCCGCTGAGTTCGCCGCGGAAACGCCCTATTTCTATTCGACTTACGATGATGAGAACGAAGCGGAAGAGTTTAAGCAAGCGCTCAACGCTGACTTTCCGGACGGGCAGCGTCAAAGCGGCCCTACCGCAGGGAAACAGCCGCCGGCCGAAAGAAAAACGATCATCGTGTTCGGATCCGGTCCTATTCGCATCGGCCAGGGCATAGAGTTCGATTACGCGTCTGTCCACTGCGTCTGGTCGCTGAAGAGGGCCGGCTACGACGTTGTTATAGTCATTAATAACCCGGAGACAGTTTCAACCGACTTCGATACCGCCGACAGGCTGTACTTCGAGCCGCTGACCGGCGAGGACGCCCGTAATATAATTGAAACAGAAAAACCGTACGCGGTCGTCGTCGCGTTCGGCGGTCAGACGGCTATAAAACTAACGTCATACTTAAGCGGACTCGGCGTTAGGATACTCGGCACGCCGCCCGACAGCATTGACGCTGCGGAAGACCGCGAGAGGTTTGACGAGCTGCTGGAAGACCTGAAAATCCTCCGTCCGGTCGGCGATACCGTTATGACTGAGGCGGCAGCCGTCGCGGCGGCGGAGCGGATCGGTTATCCTGTTTTAATGAGGCCCTCGTACGTACTCGGCGGTCAGAACATGATCATCGCGTTTTCTGAAGAGGATATCCACGAGTACATGGAGATAATCCTGCGCCAGAACATTGAAAACCCTGTACTGATCGACAAGTATCTGCCCGGCACGGAGCTTGAGGTCGACGCGATCTGCGACGGGACGGACATCCTCGTACCGGGAATAATGGAGCATGTCGAACGAACGGGCGTGCACTCGGGCGACTCGATCGCGGTCTATCCCGCATGGAACGTCGACGACATTATGCGCGTGAAAATCATCGATCATACGAAGCGCCTTTCTACGGCGCTTGGCGTCATTGGCATAGTGAACATACAGTATCTGATCTGCGACGGGGAGTTATATGTCATTGAGGTGAACCCGCGATCATCGCGAACGGTCCCCTATATCAGTAAAGTGACCGGCGTTCCCATGGTCGATCTGGCGACTCGCTGTATGCTGGGCGAAAAACTGGCGGACATGGGCTTCGGTTCCGGCCTGTATCCGAGATCCCCGTATTTCGCGGTCAAGGTCCCTGTTTTCTCATTCGAGAAGCTCAGTAATGTGGATACGCAGCTCGGCCCGGAGATGAAATCTACAGGAGAGGTGCTCGGCGTCGCGTCGACGCGCGAGGAAGCCCTGTACAAGGGGCTCCGCGCCGCGGGGTACAAGCTGAACAAAGAAGGCGGTATCTTCATATCGGTGCGAAACCAGGATAAGGCGGAGATCATACATGTCGCCCGGAAGTTCGCGAAGCTGGGCTTCAAGATATACGCGACAGGGGGCACGGCCGCAAAGCTCAAGGAGGTCGGGCTGGACGCCGTTTCTGTCGGAAAGATATATGAGAGCGAAAATAACACTCTCCCGCTTATTGAGAGCGGAAGAGTGGATTATGTGATTTCTACTTCGACAAGGGGCCGCGACCCTCTGCGCGACAGTGTGAAAATACGCCGGAAAGCTGTAGAGCGCTCCGTTCCCTGCCTGACGTCAATTGACACTGCCGACGCAATCGCCGACTGCCTGCTGAGCAGGTACTCGCAAGCGACCATCGAGCTCGTCGACATCAACAATATGCGGCAGGGCAAGAGGACGCTGCCGTTTACCAAGATGCAGACCTGCGGCAACGACTATATATACTTCAATTGCATGAATGACAAGATCGAGGATCCCGAAAGCCTCAGCCTACGGCTGTCCGATCGCCACCTCGGTATAGGCGGGGACGGCGTAGTGCTGATCGAAGCGTCTGACAGCGCCGACGCTTCGGTCCGGATATATAATATGGACGGAACCGAAGGCGGCGTCGGCGGAAACGCTCTGCGATGCGTTTGCAAGTATCTCTACGATGAGGATATTGTCCGTAAACCCGAGATGCTGATCGAGATGAACGGCAGTATACGCAGGATGCATGTCTTCACGACCGGCGGGAAAGTTTCTACAGTTACAGCAGATATGGGTATAGTTGAATTTACTCCCGCTAAAGTCCCTGTCAGTCTCGACGGGAGCAAAGTCATAAGCAGGCCGGTAACCATCGGCGGCCGGGATTATTCGATCACGTGCCTTTCAGTCGGCAACCCGCACTGCGTCTTATTCCCCGATAATGTCGCCGGGCTTGATCTGGCGGAACTCGGTCCGAAGTTTGAACTCGACCCGATTTTTCCCGAGCGTGTAAACACGGAGTTTGTGCTTGTCCTCGACGAGAAGACGCTGCTCACCCGCGTTTGGGAGCGCGGGAACGGCGAGACGCAAGCTTGCGGTACCGGCGCGTGCGCGGCTGCCGTCGCCGCCGTCGAGAACGGTTATTGCGCCAAGGATACTGATATAACTGTAAAGCTGCTCGGCGGCGACTTGAAGGTCCGTTACTCCGGCGACAGGGTCTTCATGACCGGCAACGCGATAAAATGTTTCGACGGCCTCATCGAGATTTAGAGGCCAGGGGTTTATCCTGGCCCTCCGGATCTGAACGGCAGAATGCCGTTCCCTAAGATCTACTCCCTGTCAAAGCCTTCGATCGCCGAGGCGATGCAGGCGGCGACGCCGTCGACGCCGTTTGTCATCAGCGACATGAGCACAGCGCCGAGGACCTCTTCGCGCGACGCGCCTGCCTTCTTCGCGTAGGCCGCGTGCGCGCCGACCGAACCGGCCTGGCAGGCGGCTGCCTTAATGCCGATGTAGACGAGCTGGAAGGTCTTCGGATCAAGTCCGCCGTTGTCCCTCAAGTTGTCTGCTAAATCGAAAAAAGATTTGCTGATATCCGGAGCTTCCTCATTCAGGATTTCAATAAAGTGTTTTTGCGCCATTTCTATGACCACTCCTTTCCATAATAACCTTGATATTAACATATAAATCGTACAGTGTCGAGAGTAGTAAAAAAAAGGTAAAATTTTCGTAATTATAGTGAAATTTTCTACAATACAGTGTATAATGTATCGCAGTAACTTAATTTGACAATAACCAACCGGAGGCCAATAGATGAGTAACGCGCAAATATCCAGTGATCTTCCGGCTTATCTGTTTCACCAGGGCACAAATTTCCGCTCATATGATTTTTTGGGCTGTAATTTCGATTCCGCAACCGGAGCCGCCACATTCCGAACATGGGCGCCGGGAGCTAAAGCCGTCCGTCTCATAGGTGATTTTAACGGCTGGGATGATTCGGCGTGTCCCATGCGGCGCATATCCGACGGCGGGGTGTGGGAGGCGTCGGTCAACGACGCGCGGACAGATCAGCGGTACAAATTTTCGATTACATCCGGCAGGGATGTAAAATTCCTCAAGGCTGACCCCTATGCCCGATACTCTGAAACTGAGGGCAAAACGGCGTCAGTTATATATGATCTCAGCGGCTACAAATGGGGTGACAGCAAGTGGACCAAGTCAAGGGGTCGCAGGACTCCTTATGATAGTCCAATGAACATATATGAGGTTCATTTAGGTTCCTGGATGCGGGCGCCGGATGGAAGGCCTTACAGCTACGCTGAGATTGCGGAGCGGCTGATACCGTATGTAAAGGAAATGAACTATACCCATATCGAGTTGATGCCTGTAATGGAGCACCCTTTCGGCGGGTCATGGGGTTACCAGATATGCGGTTATTTCTCGCCGACGTCACGCTACGGTACGCCGCATGACTTCATGCGGTTTGTCGACCTGTGCCACCGGTCCGGGATCGGCGTGATACTCGACTGGGTCCCGTCCCACTTCCCTAAAGACGAACACGGGCTCATCGAGTTCGACGGCAGCCCTCTATATGAATGCCATGGTTCGGACAGGATCGAGAACTGGGAGTGGGGTACGCGCTGTTTTGATTACGGGCGAACGGAAGTGCAGTCTTTCCTCGTCTCCAATGCCCTGTTCTGGCTCGACGTCTATCACGCGGACGGCTTAAGGGTCGATGCGGTCAGCTCCATGCTTTACCTTGATTACGGCAGGGTTGCCGGGCAGTGGACCCCTAATACGCACGGAGGAAATGAGAATCTTGACGCGATAGCTTTCCTTCGAAAACTCAACACCGCCGTGTTCGAGGCTTTCCCGCACGCGATTATGATCGCGGAAGAGTCGACGGCATGGCCTTTGGTGTCCAAGCCTGTCCACGACGGAGGTCTGGGTTTTAATTTTAAGTGGAACATGGGTTGGATGAACGACATGCTCGGATATGTCGAAGCAGACCCTGTCTACAGGAGCGGTATGCATAATAAAATAACTTTCTCGCTAATGTATGCTTTCAGCGAGAATTTTATTCTGCCGCTTTCGCATGATGAAGTCGTACACGGTAAAAAATCTCTGCTAAACAAGATGCCCGGCGATTATGAGACTAAATTCGCGGGGCTGCGGGCTTTTCTGGGATATATGATGACTCACCCGGGTAAGAAACTGACGTTTATGGGCGCTGAGTTCGGGCAGTTCCGGGAATGGGATACCGATTCCGGGCTGGACTGGCTCCTGCTGGACTACCCTATGCACAGCAATCTGAAATCTTACGTCCGCGAACTCGGAGCGTTCTATATATCAACTCCGGCTCTATGGGAGATAGACTACTCATGGGAAGGGTTCAGGTGGATAAACGAAAACGACAGGGATCTGAATATTGTTTCGTTTATACGCACAGATAAAAAAGGCGGTAATCTAATCGTCCTTATAAACTTCGCGCCGGTAACAAGGCATGAGTACCGCATCGGGGTTCCCGAAGCCGGCGTGTATACCGAGGTGTTTAACTCTGACCTGCCGGAGTACGGCGGCTGGGGTACCCGGAACGAAGACGTCGAGGCTGAAGAGATTCCGGCTCACGGCTTCAAGCACAGCATAAGCTTTACCGCGCCGCCTCTCGCGATGGTATGCTTCAGGAGTATAGCGCCGGAACCGCGCGCAGTTGACGAAAGCTGAGCGTGGAGTGATGTGCGGAGTGTGGAGTTTGGAGTGTTGAGAGTGGAGTGCGGGGAGCGGAGTGTGGAGTGCGGAGTGGAGTGCTGTGCGGAGTGTGGAGTTTGGAGTCAAGGGACGCGGATTGCGCGTAACCCACTCGCTGGGATACTATGTCAATAAATTGTGTTCATAAGTTGTAGAACGGAGGTTTATATGGGAATAGCTGAACGTAAGGAATGCATTGCTATGCTGCTTGCCGGAGGAAGGGGATCGCGCCTCAAATCACTCACGGAGCAGATCGCTAAACCCGCAGTCACATTCGGAGGCAAGTACAGAATCATCGATTTCCCTCTCACTAACTGCGTACGTTCGGGCATCGACACCGTCGGCGTCATGACCCAGTACCAGCCGCTTCTGCTGCACGACTATATCGGTAAGGGTCAACACTGGGACCTGGACCTTCTGCTCGGCGGGGTGTCGATACTGCCTCCGCACAGCAGGCCGGGTATCGCCGCGTGGTACAGCGGGACCGCAAACGCGGTTTATCAGAACCAGGACTATATCGAGAGATACAGCCCTGAATACCTGCTCGTCCTCGCGGGCGATCATGTATATAAAATGGACTACTCGTCGATGCTGGATTACCACAAGGAAGTCAGCGCAGACTGCACTATCGCGGTGATAGAAGTACCGATCAAGGACGCCAGCAGATTCGGCATCATGAATACAGATCAGAACGATTCCATTATTGAGTTTGAGGAAAAGCCGAAAGAGCCGAAGAATAACCTCGCTTCGATGGGCATTTACATATTCACATGGGACGTACTGAAGAAATATCTCTACGAAGACGAAAAGGATCCGGATTCATCGCACGATTTCGGCAAGGACGTCATCCCGCATATGCTCAATGAAGGACGCAGGATGTACGCCTACCGTTTTGACGGTTACTGGAAAGACGTCGGAACTGAGGAGAGCCTCTGGCAGGCCAATATGGACTTGCTCGACGACATGCACCTCGGCTTCGAGGACTGGCATATCCTTTCAAGGGCTACCGGGCGTCCGCCGCACTATATCGCGCCAACCGGCAGTATTAAGAACACGCTTATAACAGAGGGCTGCGAGATATACGGCAGTGTTGAAAACAGCATCCTGTCAGTCGGAGTTGTGATTGAAGAGGGCGCCGTCGTCAAAGACTGCGTCATCATGGAGAACGCCCATATATGTAAAAACGCGGTCGTAAACTACGCGATACTCGACGAGAACACGGTCGTGAGCGAGGGGACTGTCGCCGGCGAGCCGGCGCAAAGCGGCGGCGCGTTAACTGTATACGCCCGCGGCAGCGTTATTTAATTACGGTTCACGACTGAAAATATCTCCCTTGTGAGATAAGGAAGGAATGGTTATAAACATGAATACCGGATTGTGTTTGTCCGACCCTCACCCCGACCGCGCGAACGACGGCAGCAAACTCAGGACTCTCTCCGCGGCGCGTTTTACCGGCAGGTACCGGCTGGTGGACTTTATGCTGTCAAATATGGTCAATTCGGACATATATACCATCGGGATGATCCTCAACAGCCACTACCAGTCGCTGATCGGACATATAGGTATGGGCAAGGAATGGGATCTCGCCCGGAAAACAGGAGGCGTAACTTTTTTCCCGCCGTATCTTGCCGATGAACGTCAGAGCGTCAACAGCGAGCTTGACGGTCCGCTCCAGAGGGCTGCGGAGTTCATTACAGAAACGAACACGGAGTATATCGTCCTTGCGGACTGCACCGTCGCCTATAATATGGACTACCGGGCCGCGATCGAGGCGCACAGGAAGAACGGGGCGGACTTAACCGCGATATACTCAAGAAAGCAGATCACTCCCGGCGAGCGGGAGAACGCCGTCATCTTTGAAATCGCGGATAGCGGGCGCATCTCCGGAGTCAGCCGCGCCCCGTTTTCAAATGAGGTACTGAACGTCTCCCTCGGCGCTTATGTCATGCGCAAGAAATTCTTTCTCCAGCTTACGGCAGGCGAGAAAAACTGCGGGATGCTGCGGTTTTCCCGCGTTCTGGTTTCAGACGCGCTTGAGCGCCTGAACGTCATGGCATATGAATTTAAGGGTTATTCGGCGCATATCTGCTCGATTGAGACGTACTTTCATTACAACATGGAGATGCTGGATATAGAGAAAAGGAACGCCCTGTTCGACTTCGAGGGCAGGCGTATCTTCACGAACAGGCGCGACTCCCTCCCGACAAAATACGGAAAATCAGCGCTTGTGAAAAACTCAATAGTTTCGGATGGCTGTCAAATAGACGGAAGCGTCGAAAACAGCGTCATCAGCAGAAATGTCAAGATCGCGGCGGGCGCCGCTGTTAAAAACTGCATATTGCAGGAGGGCACGGGGATTGAGAGCGACGCGGAGCTGGACTGGGTCATAACCGACCGTGAAGTCGTAGTTTCAAAATACCGCTGTATGATGGGATACAGCACATATCCTGTGTACATTGAGCGATCGAGGATAGTTTAGACAGTCAAAGGCATGGACCGGGAGACAGGGGGGCAGAGGCCGGGCGAAGCGGGTTACGCAGCGCGAAGCCATCAAGTATCCGTGGCCTCTGAGCCTTAAGCAGAAAGGGATGATTAATCAAGATGAAGGGTAAAAAGAAACTAAAAGTGTTGAACGCGGTATCAGAAGTGGTCCCGTTCATCGCGACCGGCGGCATGGGCCAGGTAGCCGGCGCGCTCGCGAGGTCGCTGGCGATGAGCGATCCGAAAATCGACGTGCGCGTAGTCGCGCCGTTATACGCCGAGTTCCGCGACAAGTACGAGCAGCAGATGAAGTTTTTGGGCGACGTTTACGTTCAGCTTTCGTGGCGCAGCCAGTATTGCGGCGTGTTCGAGCTGCTGCTTGACGGCGTGACCTACTACTTTGTTGACAACCGCCATTATTTCGACCGCAAGGAAGCGTACGGCCATTTTGACGACGGGGAACGCTTCGCGTTTTTCTCAAAAGCGGTTTTCTCCGTAATCGAACTGTCAGGGTTTGTACCGGACGTGATCCATGCGCACGACTGGCAGACGGCGCTCGTACCGATCTACCTTAAGACAAGGTACGCCGCGAAATTCGGTAATATACGAACCGTGTTCACGATACATAACATGGAGTATCAGGGTAAATACTCGCGTGATATACTGACTGACGTCTTTGACCTGCACGAAGATGAACTCGGTCTGGTCGACTATGACTGGTGCATCAACCTCATGAAAGGCGCGATCGTCTGCGCCGATAAGCTGACGACCGTAAGCCCTTCATACGCCGGGGAAATCCAGATCGCGGGCGGGTACGGGCTCGAGGAGATTATATCGCAGAACGCTTACAAGCTCAAAGGGATCATCAACGGTATAGACACGGTCCTGTACGACCCGGAGACGGACCCGCTGCTCGAAAAGAACTACTCGGCTGATTCGGTCGAGGATAAGTCCATTAATAAAAAGAAATTGCAGGCCCTGTTCAATCTGCCTGTAGCCTCGCGTAAAATGCTTATATGCGTCGTTTCCCGGCTTGTATCGCACAAAGGGATCGACCTGATAACGTATATGATGGACGACCTTCTGAGGCTGGACGTCCAGTTTTTACTGCTCGGTACGGGTGAACACGCCTACGAGCTGTTCTTTGAGGAGCGGGCGGTGCGCAACCCCGACAAGGTCGGCGTAAGCATCGCGTTCAATCCAGAAATAGCAAGCAAAATCTACGCTGGTTCGGACGTCATACTCATGCCCTCCAGAAGCGAGCCCTGCGGTCTTTCACAGATGATCGCTTGCCGTTACGGGACGATACCCATAGTGCGCAAGACCGGCGGCCTGGGCGACACGATACGAGACTGCCGAGCCGGGGACGGGAACGGTTTCGTGTTCGAGGATTACGACGCCGGCGCCCTTTTCAAGACGATATCCCAGGCGCTTGACCTTTACGCGAACCATGAGCCTGATTGGAAGAACCTTGTGCGGGAAGCGATGAAATTCGACTTCGGCTGGGACAAATCCGCAAAGGAATACGCTGAGCTTTACGAGGAGCTCCAAGTACGAAAGTGAACTTTCGTACCGGTTTTGTGCCTTACCGACACAGATGCGACAGTCGGAATCCGGCAAGGCCGGATCGGCGCAATTCCCACAAAAGGAGTGGTTCTTAATTGACGACGTATATTTTTGACGAAAGCGACGGGTTTTTCAGGTCTCCGGACGGAGCGCTCGAAGCGCCCGGAACGCTCATCCTGCGCATCAAACTCCGAAGGGGGGACGCGTCCTCACCGCGCGTATGCCTATGCCCGGACGGAGGAGAAGTAACAGAAACGGCAATGGAGTTTGACTGTGTGGCAGGGACTTACGACGTTTACAGATGCAAGCTCGATTTTGAGCTTCCCGGCTTGTACTGGTATCATTTTCTTATAAACGCGGCGGGAAGCCGGGATTTCGCGATCCCGGAAAATCCCGGTGGAGGCTTCCAAATAACCGTTCACGCTCACGTCGATGAGATTCCTGACTGGATACAGGGCGGTCTGATATACCATATTTTCGTCGACAGGTTCCGCAGGGGCGGCGAGCTCAGTCTCAGGCCCGGCGCCGTATTCAGGTCCGACTGGGGCGGCTGCCCGTACTTTCTGCCTGATGATGAAGGTATCGTGAAGAATAACGACTTCTTTGGCGGGGATTTGTACGGTATCGCGGAAAAGATTCATTATCTGGAAGAAATGGGCGTCACCTGTATCTATCTGAGCCCGGTGTTCGACGCGGCGTCGAACCACAAGTACGACACAGGCGACTATATGAAGATCGACCGGTCTTTCGGCGGCGATAAAGCTTTTGAATTCCTTTGCATAGAAGCGAAATTGCACGGGATCAGGATAGTGCTGGACGGCGTTTTCAACCACGTGGGCAGCGACAGCAGGTATTTCAACCGTTACGGGACTTATGACTCCATAGGGGCGTACCAGAGCGAACAGTCCCCATACCGCGAGTGGTTCACATTCCGCGAGGACGGCAGATATGACTCGTGGTGGGACATCGAGCTTATGCCGGCGACAAATAAGAGCAGCAAAGGCTACAGGGATCACATCTGCGGAACTGACGGCGTAATCGCCCACTGGACTAAAATGGGCGTTTCAGGCTGGCGGCTCGACGTCGTCGACGAACTACCCGATATATTTCTTGATCCGCTTTGCAACGCGATAAAGCGTGAGAACAGCCAGGCCTTGATTATAGGAGAGGTGTGGGAAGACGCGTCATATAAGATCGCCTATGACGTCAGGCGGCGTTACTTTCTCGGAAAACAGCTCGACAGCGTGACGAATTATCCTCTGAAAGACGCGATGATAGCTTGCGTGAAAGACGGAGACGTCATCAGGCTGGCCGACACGGTCGCCGCTCTCTGCAGGAATTATCCTGACTACGTCGTCAACTCGCTGATGAACATCGTAGGGTCGCATGATACAATGCGGATATTGACTGTCCTCAGCGGCGCCGCTGTCCCGGACGACAAGCCCGGTATGTCTGTTTTCCGGCTTTCGGACGAGGAACTCCGCTCCGCGAAAAAGCGTCTCAAACTCATCTCGACGCTTCAATTCACTCTGCCCGGCGTGCCATGCGTGTTCTACGGCGACGAGGCCGGGATGGAAGGTTGCGCGGATCCGTTCAACAGGCGCTGCTATCCCTGGGGAAACGAGGATCAGAAGCTGATCGCGTGGTATAAGGCGCTGAGCCGACTGCGGAGAGTCAACGACTGTTTCAGAGACGGTAAGTACAGCCTCGCCGAAGCGCGCGACGGGCTTTTCGCGTTCACACGCGGAGAAGGGCGCGAACGCGTTCTGGTCGCGGTGAATACGTCCGGCGGAGACAGGGCGCTGCGGATGGACGGTTTCAACTACGACTTACTGGAAAACAAGAAAATTGACGAGCCGGTTGTAAAGGCGGGCGAACCGGCTGTTTTTGGTATGAAAGGGGCTCCGACAGATGAATCTGCTTGATAAAAGTATTTTTTCCACTCTGTTTATCGACAAGCTGGAGGCTGTACGCGGTCTTTCGATCGATGAAGCAACGCCGGACGACTGCTATATCGCCCTTGCCCATCTCATCCGCGACCAGATAATGAAGCAATGGACTCAGACAGCCGCCGCCACATACAAAAAAAGCAAGAAAAAGCAGGTCTACTATTTCTCGCTGGAGTTCCTTCTGGGCAGGATGCTTGAACGGAATGTCGCGTCGCTGGGTCTCCGCGGCGTCTGTGAGGAGACTCTGAAAGAGTTCGGGTTCGATCCGCAGGACGTATACGGCGTCGAACTCGACCCGGGTTTAGGCAACGGAGGCCTCGGCAGGCTCGCGGCGTGTTTCATGGACTCGCTCGCGTTCCTGGGTTATCCGGGCAACGGGTGCAGTATCCGCTATAAGTACGGATTGTTTGAACAGAAGATTGTGGACGGGTATCAGGTAGAGACGCCGGACAACTGGATGCGCAATGAAGTCGTTTGGGAGATTAAGAAGCCGCATAAGGCCATTCTCGTCAAGTTTTACGGCGATATCCGCCAGGAAGCCGTCGCCGGCAGGCTGCTGTTCCATCATGAGAACTACGAATCCGTCGTCGCCATGCCGTACGACGTGCCGATACCGGGTCACGAAAGCGGCGCTGTAAACACATTGCGCCTTTGGAGCGCCGAGTCGACGCAGCAGTTTGATTACGGCTCTTTTTCGAGCGGAGATTATTTAAACGCAGTATCCCGTAAGTATTCCGCCGAAGCCATATCCGAAGTGCTCTACCCCGACGATTCAAACTACCAGAACAGGATGCTCAGGCTGAAGCAGCAGTATTTCTTCGTATCCGCCGGAGTACAGAGCATTATCAGCCACTATAAGAAGCACTACAAAGATATCCGCCGCCTTCCGGAGTATATCGCTATACATATCAATGATACGCATCCGGCGCTGGCAGTTCCCGAACTGATGCGGATACTTATGGACGACGAGGGCCTAGGCTGGGAGGAAGCGTGGGACATAACTGTCCGGACGATATCGTACACAAACCATACGATACTTCCAGAAGCGCTCGAAAAATGGCCGGTCGATTCGTTTTCGCACCTGCTGCCGAGGATATACATGATCGTCAACGAAATCAACGAGCGTTTCTGCGCGCTGCTGAGGGAAAAGTTCGGCGGAAAAAACGCGAAGATAGGGCAAATGGCTATTATTTCCGGCGGCGAGATACATATGGCATATCTCTCGATCGTAGGCAGCCACGCGGTCAACGGGGTCGCGAAGGTTCACAGCGAGATATTGAAGCACGAACTGTTCAGCGGGTTTTATGAACTGTATCCGGAGAGGTTCAGTAATAAGACGAACGGCATTGCTCACAGGAGGTGGGTATATACCGCCAACCGGCCTCTGTCCAATCTGATTTCCGAGACAATAGGCGCAGACTGGATAAAGGAGCCGCTTAAGCTGAGTTTACTCGATGAAACAGGAGCGGTGCGCGATAAAGCGTTTCTCAAACAACTCCGCGCGATCAAGTATGAGAATAAAGTGCGCCTTTCGAAGCTCATCTATGACAGCAACGGCGTTATTGTCAATCCCAACTCAATATTCGACGTACAGGTGAAAAGAATACACGCCTATAAGCGTCAACTGCTGCTGCTGCTTTATATTATGGACTTGTACTACGACATTATCGAAAACCCGAAAACCGATATCATGCCGAGAACGTTCATAACCGCGGGCAAAGCCGCGCCGAGCTATCACTTCGCCAAGGAAGTCATAAAGCTCACGTCAGTTATCGGAAACAAGGTCAACAACGATCCGCGCGTGAAAGACCTGATCAAGGTCGTTTTCCTTGAAAACTACCGCGTATCTCTCGCCGAAAGGATCTTCCCGGCGTCTGACCTGAGCGAGCAGATATCGACAGCCAGCATGGAAGCGTCCGGAACCGGCAACATGAAGTTTATGATGAACGGCGCGGTTACGATCGGCACGTATGACGGCGCGAACATCGAGA
>Ga0082212_10007413_pt1 | contig 14505 bp, 5 predicted proteins | sample TergutNt197P3_FD_71548 | JGI IMG/M metagenome (GOLD analysis project Ga0082212, IMG submission 71548) | Neocapritermes taracua P3 segment gut microbial communities from Petit-Saut dam, French Guiana - Nt197 P3 | ecosystem: Host-associated > Arthropoda: Insects > Digestive system > Gut ... | reverse complement strand
TGAAGTATTGTCGCAATTCCGTAAATCCCGCTTTGGCAACAAGTTGGCTAACGCTTTTACCCTTGTTGGAGGGTAATGAGCGCAGGCGTTTGAGTTCTTTCAGTCGCCACTGGTTTACAAAGCGATTAAAATTTACGCCATATTTCCGGTTGATAAAAGCCGACAGAACGCTACGGTTCACATCCATTATTTCTGCCAAATCCGTAATTTTATAATTTCCATTCAGATACGGTTTTTGTTTGCGGAAAAAGGCGTCCAGACGTCGTCGCGTCAGTTTACCCTCATGATGCTTTCGGTTGTCTTTTTGATCCTGACTTTTGTGATTAACTTTCGGTATTCTTCCTCCTTGCTGTGCATAGTCCGCAAGCGGCATTTGTTCCTGTTTCGCGCGCCGGTTCGTTCCTGCATTATCCTGAATATGATTCAGGACAGTATTTAATCCGTAATTATCTACTGAAAACAGCAGATATTTACGTCGGACAATATGGGAAGTCAGCACGATAAGTTGTCCAGACATACATAACGCAGCGATAGCCGTGTACTCGAAAACGCCCTCGTCGTTTCGCGGCGATAACAACAGTTTCAAAGACGAAAGCACAAAAGCCAGCGACAATACAATCAGATAGATCACCCAGTGGTCGGGTTTAAACGCAACCTTGTCTGAACGGCTCGCTTTGCGGTAATAATTGACAAGCAGTCTGGCGATAAAAGCGTAATAAACAATCAAAAAAATCATCCGCAGGAGCGGTTTTGAGGTAAACAGCCGCGAATACGTCTCATAATCACCTGCAATGGATAATTGCCTGCTTTTTACAATTTCTAAATGCACGTCGAAAGGAACAAAAAACGACCATACAAAAAACACCACCCCAATCAGCGCCGGAACAAGATAATGCATCCACGAAAACCGTTCCTTTTCTTCCATTCGCATCAGTAAACGGATAATCCGGTAAAAAAATATAGGCGCCATGACAAAACCTGCAAGGCAGAAAAGATTCAGAAAAACAAATACTTTCGGAAAAAAAAGATAACAGAAAACCGTAATCCACGACAAAAAAATCATCAACAAGTACAGGATAACGATATTTTTCAGCCGTCTTTCCTGCTTTGTGAGGCAGTTCGTGCGCGAAAAAGCAGTCAGCGTCATACATGTTCCAGCAGTGAAGACGGGAACAAACATAACCAGCACATTCAAATATAATTGGACATCTACCATTTTTTTTGTTGCATTTATAACTGCAAAGTTATATATATATTCTGAAATATCATCATATTATAATTTTTTTTTATGTCAAATCGTAATATAGCGATAAAAATATTGTGAATTTGACGCCTGAAAATGTTTTAAATTACGATTTGACATATAATATTTTGTGAATTTGTCACTTTTCATACACTAATATATGCTATTTTTGTAGTCGATATAACAAAAAAATCACTTAAATATTTATCTATGAAATCAGTTTTTTTTAACAACAAATTCAAGAAAATCTTGTTTCCGTTGCCAGTTCGGATTCTGGCAGCTATTAGCCTGCTATGTGGGATATCCTCGTCCGCAACCGCTGCATTGCCCCCCGGTACTCCCGGCGTATCTACCCTCATTCCGGCAACTACCGAAAGCGAAATAAACGCCGCTATCGGCTTTGCAAGTTCCGGCGACACCATCTATATAGATGAAGTAACCATCACATTAACAGCAGATATAGATATACTCCAAGATGGCATAACATTCATTGGAGCGGGACAAACACATACGGAAATTATCGCTGCGGCAGGTTTCCGGCACTTTATAGCGACCGCCGCTGCAATCACCGCCACATTTGAAGATATAACGCTGCAAGATGGCATAACATTCATTGGAGCGGGACAAACACATACGGAAATTATCGCTGCGGCAGGTTTCCGGCACTTTATAGCGACCGCCGCTGCAATCACCGCCACATTTGAAGATATAACGCTGCAAGGTCCGGCGGCGCCTGCAGCCAACGTGTATAATGGTGGCGTTATGTTGTCGGGGGCAGGTAGTACGGTCATTATGAACCGCTGCACTGTCACCGGTAACGAGAATAACACCGCACCCGGAGCAGGTCGCGGCGGTGGCGTATATGCCGAAACAGCGAGGCTCACCTCCTGCACGGTAAGCAACAACATAGCGTCGCAACACGGCGGCGGCGTATTTGCCGACGATACCGTAGAACTGTTCGACTGCACGGTAAGCAACAATCGGGCGGGGGAAAATGGCGGCGGCGTGTACGCTGAAAATATAGCCTTACTGACTAAATGTACGCTCTCGGCCAATCGCGCCGACCACGATGGCGGCGGAGTCATTGCACGTAATTACGCCTATCTGATTGACTGTATGGTGTTCAACAACCGCGCAGGTCAAGCCGGCGGCGGCGTACGTACATTCGACGCCGCAAGCATTGCCGAACTGATTAACTGTACGGTAAGAAACAACCAGATAGGTGGTTTAGGAGCTTTCCCTTCCTATCTTGGCGCAGGGGTATCCTCGCAAAATGAAGCCATACTTGAAAATTGTACCTTAAACAACAATACACAGACATCAGGTGTAACCCTATATGGCGGTGGAGTGTATGCGAACGGGACAGCCACATTGATTTGTTGTACAGTCAGAAACAATAATGCCGGATCGTCCGGCGTCGGCGCAGGGGTGTATGCAGACGTTTCTGTCAACATCTACGGCAGTATCGTTACGGATGAGGTGAATTTGAATAACAGCCCCTGGCCCGCTTCCGCGCCAAGCGCCGCGAATAACTACAACATCATTGGATCGCCGGGCGGATATACGACGGCTGACATTTTCGGAACAGCATCGCCATCGCTTGCTTATAACGGCGGGATTACCCAGTCGTTTGCCCTTCCCTTTAACAGCACGGCGCGGTATCAAATACCTGTGAGCGAGACTTGGCTTCCACCTTCCGACCAGCGCGGTTACACCACCCGACTGGGCGGCGTCTTTGCCGATATTGGCGCATACAACGGATTTCCTGTTACCGGCTCCAACGGTTCGGGCACAGCGGGAGATCCGTACATTGTTATTACCCCCGGTGAACTCGACGCCGTCCGCAACGAATTAACGGCACATTATATACTCGGCAATAACATCGACCTTACCGCCTACCTTGCTCCCGGCGGCGGAGGCTACGCACAATGGGGCAACGACGGATGGATGCCGATAGGACTTGGACCGGCAACTACAACATTATTCGCCTTTTACGGCGGCTTCGACGGCGGCGGCAATAATATTACCGGCTTGTGGATTGACCGCCCGACAGAAGAATGTGTGGGTCTGTTCGGTCATACAGTAAACGCTACTATCGAAAATCTGGGCGTCGAACTTGCTCCTGCCGGCATTATCGGCGGTCTTCGCGTCGGCGGACTTGTGGGGAGAGTTGTCGCCTACAACGGCGGAAATACCGACGTCAAAAACTGTTATGTCGTCGGCGACGTCAAAGGCAACGGTCGATCGGTTGGCGGACTGCTCGGAGAACATTCTATTACTGCGTTTACCGCTACTTATCCCATTTGTACCGGAACGGTCGAAAACTGCTGGTCGGCCGGCACTGTGAGTGAAATAACTCCCGGCGGAAATAATGGCAATGTCGGAGGCTTAATCGGTTACAGGTACACCGGAGGTATCAGCACCGTTACCAACTGCTACTCTACAAGCGACGTTACAGGCGGCAATTATACAGGCGGCTTAATCGGCGGAATGCAAATCGGAAATGGCGTCCTTGGCGTTGTCCCGCTGCCAACCTCGCAGGCAGAATGTTACACCACCAACTGCTATGCCACCGGAAACGTAAACAGTACCTCTTTAAGATTCGCCGGCGGACTGATCGGATGGCTGCAAAGGTACGATGATGACAGTTATGTTGAAATCTCAGACTGCTTTACCACCGGCAACGTCGCCGGAAACGCTGACCTTGCACGCGTAGGCGGTATCGTAGGATATACTGACGATTACAGCGGCACAGGCGTCATCCAACTCAACAACAACTACCGCTATGCTTATGCCTCCGTCAACGGCAGCGTTACCCCAACGGCAAGTTTCGGACCCGGTACCCGCGACGGCGACGGCGACGCATCGGCCATTGACTTTATGACGCAAGTTACTTATTCAACAGATACTTATCTGTCGACCGGGTGGCCCTTTGGCGCAGGCAATCCCTGGATTTGGGAAAACGACGAAAAATATCCCACGTTAGGTTTTGACGCGGAAACGTATCCTTTCCCGTTTTATGCCATTGACTACAATTTGGATGGCGGCACAATGCCTTCGCCCCTCAGCGATATTCAATACAGTTACGACCCTGTCAACGCACACAGTCTCAGTACGCCATATACGCTACCCGTTCCCACAAAATCAGGGTACAACTTCGGCGGATGGTATGATAACGCAGGCTTGGCAGGAACGCCTGTTACCGACATTACCGTAACAGACAGGGGACATAAAATATTCTATGCGAAGTGGGAGAGTCAGGCGACGCCTGTTACAGGCCCATATTCAGTGACTTATCATGCCAACAGCGGTAGCGGAACATTGACCGACCCGAAAAGCCCGTACCCGTCAGGCAGCAGCGTGACTGTTTTAGATGTTAGTACCATTTCCAAATACAACTATAACTTCACCCATTGGAATACAAACCCCGACGGTAGCGGTCTGTCATATAGTCCCGGCGATGTCTTTATCATTTCCGGCAACATTGTACTTTATGCACAGTGGGAATACAATAATAATATTTCTATTGTAGTCCAGCGCTATATCACAATCGAACCTTCAACCAACGGTCGGGTTGTACCAAACATGTACTATGCATGGACGGGTTTAACCGTAACGTTGACTATCCTGCCCGATCCCGGTTATGTGCTTGATTCGATAATTATTCTCCGCACCGATAACGGACAGATACCCGAACCCATACCCGTTATTGGTGACGGAGATGTTCGTACATTTAAAATGCCTCCATGGGGCGTAACAGTGAGAGCTACCTTCAGACTCGACGGACGGACAGGTGTAGAGACACAAAGCAATGCGTCCCTGCAAGCGTACACACAAAACGGCGTGCTGTATGTTATCGGACTGAGGGCTGGAAAGCCATGGAGCGTGTATAGTATTTCAGGAACATTGGTTTATCAAGGTATCGCCTCCGCCGAAAATGTAGGGGAAAGGTATGCCTTGCCCCTACCGGGACGCGGCATATATATTGTTCAATCTGAAAATAGTATAATAAAAGTCACGAATTAAAAAAAGATCGTTGCTATTCCCGGCGGTAAACAATATGATGTTTGCCGCTGGGGATTTCGTTCGAGGTCGTTTTGGTGTACTGTATGCCATTGACTGTATAGGTGCTGACATTTGCAGGGAGTTCGGGTATGGCTGTGGAGCCGGGGGGAATGGTGAGGTCTATATGGAGCATTTCATCTTTGAGTGACCAATCAACAGCTATCGTGCCATAAGGTGTTTCTTTGGTTGTTTTAGCCCAGGTAATGCCGGTGGGGATTTGCGGGGAGATGATCACGCGGCGGTAACCGGGGAAATTTTCGTCGGGGAGAATGCCGCCAATAGCCTGGTAAAACCATGAGCCTATACCATTGTAGCAATTATGAATCCAACTGCGTTGGCCGTTCCAGTGCTCCCAGGTGGCGGTCGCTCCGTTTTCGATCATATACAGATAGCCCGGGTAATCTTTCTTTTTTAACATGCCGTAAACCCAATCTGCTGAGCGGGTGAGTGTCGCCCATTCGGTCAATATAGGTATACCTACTAACCCGGTTGACAGATGTCCGTCTTTTTGCTGCGCTGTAACAGTGTATAAGGTATTGATTACGTCCGGAATAAGCGGTTGAGGCGTAACCTGAGCCAGCATTGGATAGATGAGGTCTATTTGTGAGTTTGTTGCATAACTGTTGGTCGTGCTGTCGAAAAAGCGTTCATGAATCAATTTCCTGATCTGATCCCTGCGTTCGGCAAATTGTGCGGCTTCGTCTTTTTTACCCAGAAATGTGGCTATTTTTTCCATTGTATCATAACAGACGCTTATAAAACAGTTGTTTACCAAATCGACAGAGGGCTTGGCTGTCTGGTCGACGCCTACGGGAGTAGCCCAATCGCCAAGAAACCAGTTTCGGTAATTTGTATCAGGCCATTTGTCGAGCAAGCCGTCAACGGAGTATGTATCAACGTATTCGAACCAGTGTTTCATCACCGGATAGTATTTTTCTATCAAACGTGAATCACCATAATTGATATAGGTTTTCCATGAGGCTGTGATGATAAAGCCGCACCAGTAAGGCCCTCCGCCTGCGCCATACGGATTAGGGGCTGTATGCGGCATGCCTCCGTCTTCGCGGATACAGTCTGCCCACGCCTGCATCCAATTGGCATACAGCGGAGCAAGGTCGAACATGGTTTGTGCCGTCAGCGTTGAAGCATTGCCATCGCCGCCGTATCCAAGCCGTTCAATTTGAGAGCAATCCACAATGTATCCTCCCAGACTCAGACATTGCAGCGTATATTTTATCATATCATGGATGGCATTCATTTCGGGGTCGGAACATTCGAACGACGAAGCATCCTTGTAGTCGGTACGTATCAGGTATGCCTGAATATCTTCTAAAGCAGGTTTGTCAGCAAGATTTGAAATTTTGATATACTGGAAACTGTGATAATTGAATCTGTTTTTGAATACTTCACCCGCTTTACCTGAAGCAATGTAACGGTCTGTGTGTCCCTGTGAATAGATTTTACCGTTTTCCAAATGGTCGCTATATTCCAAGACCACCTCCTGTCCTTCCGTCAAAACAGGGAAATGAAATTCTACCCAACCGGTGATGGCTTTTCCCATATCCACCAACCATTCATTGTTTTCTAACTGACTGATTTGCTTGGCATACAATGTATTACCGTGTATTCGGTTGGGTTCGGTCATACGAGGCGAAACAGCATGATAAGGCACGTCAATTTCCTGTACAGGCATCCACGTAACCTCGTTTAATGTGGCAGGCTTAAAATCGGCAAGCACTTTTCCGGCATCTACACGCTCGCCTCCAAACCGCCATGCACGCCATGTTCCGATTCCGGTATTACCGCTTTCCCTGCAAGTCCATGATGTGTCGGTGGCGAAAAGTGTGTTCCATTTACCGTCTTTCAGTACTTCAAGTTGCGCCTTTACCAATGGACCTTCATAGACAACGCCCGGCAGGCGCGGCTGATACCAACCACGACTTAACCAGACGATTAGTTCGTTGTTTCCCTTCTGAACGTAGTTTGTGACGTCGTATGTAACTGCTAACGACCGCTTGTCGAATTGTGTGACCGACGGCGACAATACATCTTCGCCCACTTTCGAACCGTTGACATATATTTCGTGGTAACCTAACGAATTGACATGTAAGAATGTTTTTTCGGCGCGTTTATCTATGTCAAATTGTTTCCGTAATAGTGGACCTTCCGGATTGCCAATATCTTTCGGCAGTCCGATATAAGCGCCTTTCCAGTCGGATGGCGTTAGCAATCCCACACTAAAGGTTGATACACTGCTCCATACAGGTTTATCGCTGTTTTCGTCCCAGACGCCTACTTTCCAGTAAGCAAGCGACCGCGACTGTAAAGCTTTCCCTTGGTAGGGAACCATCACCGAAGCCGGTAAGTCTGTTTTTCCCGAATTCCACAAATCCGCTTTACCTTCCCTGAGTAAACTTATATCTGAAGCGACCAATATCTGGTAGGCTTTCTGATGGTTACCAACCTTGTTGGTTGCCATTTTCCAACTAAAATGAGGCGTAGTAACATCAATTCCCAATGGATTGGAAAGATTTTCGCAACGCAGGTCATAGATTTGGAAAGGATCGGTACAGCCTGCCAAGACCATACATAATAAACTGATAAAAAAGAATATACGATTCATAATGATATAGTTAAATATTTTACCGAATAAATCAAAACTCCCCTGTTTGAAGGGGGGCAGGGGTATGTGATGTATCACTACCAATGACGTCCGCTCATCCGTCATTGCGAGCCTGCGAAGCAATCCAGTGAAATACAATGCATTATGGTGCTTTCTGGATTGCTTCGTTCCTCGCAATGACGAGCGACTTAAAACGTCATTTACAGCTGTTTCGGGGCGCTCAATCCTTGCGCTAAATAATTTGCTCCAAATCTTTTAGCGTGACAGATAATTCTTCGTCCGTCAAGGAATAATTTGACAAATCGCCTGCGATATACTGGTCGTATGCCGCCATATCTATCAATCCGTGTCCCGACAGATTGAAAAGTATTGTTTTTTGAACGCCTTCCTTCTTTGCCTGTTCAGCTTCCTTGATAGCTGCGGCAATGGCATGAGCTGATTCGGGCGCCGGAATAATGCCTTCAACGCGTGAAAACAGTGTTGCTGCCTCGAATGTATCTAACTGGTTGATATCTACCGCTTCCATTAAACCGTTTTTGCGCAACTGGCTGACAATAGCGCCTGCACCATGGTAACGCAATCCGCCAGCATGAATATGCGCAGGCGAAAACGAATGGCCGAGCGTATACATCGGAATCAACGGCGTATATCCTGCTTCGTCGCCAAAGTCGTACTGAAACTGTCCGCGTGTGAGTTTCGGACAGGAAGCAGGTTCGGCTGCCACAATACGTATCTCTTTGCCTTCAACTAACTTATGGCGGAGGAACGGAAACGAAATGCCCGAAAAGTTGGAACCGCCTCCAAAGCATCCTATTACTACATCAGGATATTCGCCTGCCATTTCCATTTGTTTTTCGGCTTCTAATCCGATGACCGTCTGATGCAGCATCACATGATTCAGGACACTGCCCAACGTATATTTACAATTTGGCGTCTGAATAGCCAGCTCGACCGCTTCTGAAATAGCCGTCCCAAGGCTTCCCTGATAATTCGGATTGTCGGTCAATATTTTACGACCTGCTTTTGTACTCATACTGGGCGAGGCAACTACCACTGCCCCGAAGGTCTGCATGATAGAGCGTCTGTAAGGTTTTTGGTTGTAGCTGATTTTGACCATATAAACCGCCAGTTCCAACCCAAATGCTTTGGCTGCATACGCCATTGCTGCGCCCCACTGGCCGGCGCCGGTTTCGGTTGTGATATTGGTAACTCCTTCTTTTTTACAGTAATAAGCCTGTGCAAGCGCTGAGTTTAATTTATGCGAACCAACCGGGCTTACGCTTTCATTTTTAAAATAAATATGTGCCGGCGTATCTAATGCTTTTTCCAATCCCGTAGCGCGTACCAATGGGGTAGGGCGCCATATTTTATAAAGTTCGCGTACTTCATCGGGAATTTCAATCCATGGGTCGGTCGTATTCATCTCCTGATCGGCCAAACCTTTGGCAAACAGAGGATACCAATCTTCTACTGTTACCGGCTGTTTCGTCCCCGGGTGTAGAACGGGTAACGGTTTTTGCTTCATGTCCGCAGCAATATTATACCATGCCGTGGGAATTTCTTTCTCGTCTAATAAAAATTTCTTTGTACTCATAATTAGTTATATTAAATTGATGTTAAATGATTTCCCAAATTCTCAATTGCAGGTAAGCTTTTCGCCTCTACAATTCAATTTTTAATTCTCTGAAAATTTTATACATTTCTGTCATTCCTTTTTCTGTATTTCTAAAATCAAATTTGCCTAACTTTTCAGCATTCGAAATGGCAGTTTGTAAATTTTGCTTTAATCTTTTGTAAATATCCGGGGTGGTTCTTACGAAATATTTCTCTGTTTTTTCATAATCGGCAAGATGTTTTCGCAAATCAGGCAAGAGTGTCTTAAAGTTCTCGTAAAAACGTTCTGTATAGCGAAAATGCAATAAAAACCAAAATTCAAAACAGGGATTGTTAACAATAACTATTACCTTGTCATTCTTTTTGCATTTGTTATATAGTTTTTGAAATTCTTGCATAGGACAAGTTGTTATACCTGTTTTTGCCTCTCTATTTTCTTTGTGTATTACATCAAAATCTACAACCCAAAAAACTTTTTCACATTCTTCTGCAAGCTCAACTACTTTTTCATATTGTGCTTTTAGAGATTTCTTTGAAGGGATTTCAGGAGACAAACGAATTTTACATATCCGCTCATTCTCTTTTAGCATTTGTAAATACCACAACTCACATTTGCCGTCAACTACAAATGAAAACACAGGATTTGCCGATTGTTTATTTTTTTTATTCGGCTTCATTGTTGTTGATATAATAATTCCCCAAATTGGGAACTCCGCCTAATTTCCCTAATTTAAAGGCGTTTAAAATATTTGTTGTATCACGTATAACTGTTGTGTCGAAATCGGCAAGCGAATATAATTCGGTAGCACAATTTTCATTATCTTTGTCGGTAATCCAGATAGCATCGTTTCGGAAAATATCCTTGTTGTTCAGAATCTCGCGATTATGCGTAGTTGCAATGAGTTGAGATTTTCTGGAATTTACTAAGAACGACAACAAAAAGTGCTGAAACAAATCGGGGTGTAAAGAGGATTCGAGTTCGTCAATTAGAAATGCCGTTGATTTTGTAATTAATGCATATAAAAGACCTGCTAAATCATAATATCGTTGTGTCCCTTGCGATTCTTTTTCAATAGTCAAAGAATATGATTTGCCATTAACGGTATGCTCAAACTCTATTAATGTAAGTATGTTTATCTTTCTTTTTTCTTCTAATTGCCGGATATTATCTTTTGGAATTTGTTTTTGCATTTTTAAAAAATCTATTAGTCCGGCAGGCATATTTTCTTCTTCTTTTTTTATTAAAATATCAGAAATGTTTAAATCGGCTTTTTTAAGAATTTCCAATATAACTGTTTTGTTTATTTCTCTTTTGTCTATAAGTTGTGTTGTTTGATTAATAATTCCTGCCTGCGCATAAATTATTGGATTAATATATTCTTTAAACCAATTTGTTACATCTGTTAGTTCTTTAGATTCTATATTCGTTTTCAGGAATCCACCTAAAACGGTATTATTCCATAATGTATTGGCAATTAATGATTTTAAATATATATCGTCTATTTTATTTTTTGTATTAAAAACAATATTTGTAAGTTGTTTTTCGAAATCAGTCGTTCTGACAAAAATATTTAATGTTTTTTTTGTGCTCTTTATATTCGTTGTATATGAAAGTTCTTCTCTAACAATGGATTTTTGGTTAAATTCTATATCATACAAATAGCGGATATCATTTTGAATAAAATCTATATTTAAAACAGTATTCTGTTTGGATGTATTCGGGTCAAACAAAAATGGTTCAAAATTTAATGATTGTGTTTTCTGCTCATGCGGTTCCAGTACAATATTCATTAAAAAATGAAGCGCCTTTAAAATCGTGGTTTTTCCAGATGCATTTGCACCATAAATCAATGCAAGTTTCAATAGCCGCAAACCATTGGTATGGATTATGTAATAATCCTCTAAATGTTGCGATTTGTCGGCTTCGAAAGACAGCGTTTGCTGATTCTTGATTGAACCAAAATTCTGAATACTGAAATTTAACAACATCTTTTTTTTGAATTTGTAAGTTGGTTGCAAAATTATAAATAATAAATCATGCCACAATGTATTTATGTATTTTTTTTGATAAATGCTTACAAAAATTAAAACAGTTTCATGTGTTTGAAAATTGAGAATTAACAAGAGGTTTGTTCTCCTTGTCAAATTGAATCCTCCCCCTGCCCCCTTGTAGGGGCGAACCTGTGTGTTCGCCCAACCTGTGTATTCGCCCAACCTGTGTATTCGCCCGAATAAAAATGAGAATCAATAAATAAGGGCAGACACAAAGGTCTGCCCTTACGGTTGATTAATGCGGGCGACCGCGAGGGTGCGCCTATACAATGAATGTAAGGGCGGGCAGACCCCGCCCATACGTTAATTGACGACCTTTATTACCGTTTGGCCGTTGGTGACGATATACACGCCGCGGGCGGGTAGGGGCATGGTTTGTATGCCCTTAATATCGTTGGAAACGCCACCATATATCAATGTGCCCGTTATGTTATATACGCGCCATTCGGTGCCGGCGGACAAGCCGCTAATATACAAGACACCGTCCTGCGACCACGCTTTCAATTGTCCGTTGTCCATTGTAAATTGTCCATTACCCACTGTTGTCGGGGTGAATTTCGCTACGATGGTAACATGATGAGAGGGCATCACGAAAGTATAAGTGTTGCCCGAAGCAGTCAGCGGGATGGTAACGCTACTGACTGCATTGCCAGCGCCGTCAGACATATAAACAGTTATCTCATCCAACTGGTATCCGTCGTTGGGGGTAACGGTTATCGTTACCACATCGCCCTCAGCCGCAAGATACGGATTGGTGTTTGGTGTTACGACAGTGATTGTGCCACCGGGGAATGAAGTGGAAAAGTCCAAAAAGAATTTCGGTTTTTCTACCGTTAGTGTAAAGGTCAATGTGGATGACGAGAAGTTGTTGGAAGCGCGGAGCGTTACCGTATAGACGCCTGCCGGTAGCCCTTCGGCAATATCCAATTTACGTGTCGTGCTGTTCCAGTTGATATGGTCGTCGCCGGAGGTTTGAGTTACCTTGACTGAAGTGCCTGCGATGCTAAATTCGTCGGTCGATGTAGCCGTGTAGCCCACGGTCAGCGTCATGGATGTGGGGCCTGTTATACTTGCGTTGTTGCCCGGATTGGGAGATGTCGCTGTATTGATCGTGATACTGTATGCTACCGGGGCAGATGCTCCGCCGCTGTTGTTTGCGGTCACGGAAAAATTGAATGTCCCTGCCGTTGTGGGCGTACCGGATATTACGCCGCTGTTGTTGAGCGTAAGCCCGCCGGGAAGCGCGCCCGTTGTGACGGCCCAACTTGTGGGGCTGTTGGTGGCGGCAAGCGTCGTGTTGTATGCTGTGCCTACCGTGCCTGATGACAATGCGCCTGCGCCCGTTGTAATATCGGGCGGAGCGATAAGCCTTATCGTTACGGTTTGTTCGGTAACATCTCCTGCCGCAAGTGTCCATGTGGGCGACGGGGTGGTTTCGTCTTCACCCACCCCGTAAGCGCCATCGCCCGTGATGCCCCATGCGTATCCTGTTGCAGGCATGGAAAGCGGTATATCCAACGGTGATGTGCTTCGGTTATTGACATTCAGCGTTTGGTTTTCGTCGGTAAATATTACGCTTTTACCGGCGGCAAGCCATATACCGGCCAAGCCTGCCACACCTGTGGCATTAATTACGCCTGTACCTTTAAGTACAAGATCGTTGGTACTGTAAATGCCCGGGAATCCTCCCGAATTGCTCAAAAAAGTAACGTCTGCGCCGTTATTATTGATTGTTGATATGCTTCCGGTTGCCATCATATAAAGATTGCCGGCTATTGTTATTGCATTATTAAGGTTGAAATTTAGCGTTTTATCATCGTTTCCATCACTAAAGATACCACAACCAAACCCACTCCCTGCTATATTCAAAGTTAGATTGCCACTGAAGTCTAATGTCCCCGCATTTGAAACATACCAATAGATACCATGACCGTTTGAGCCTGAGCCTTGCAGGGTAAGGTTTCCGTTTCCTTGAATGGTAAGATTGTCGCAAAAGTTAGACAAACCCCTTTCGCCTTCGGCTGTTACAGTCGTATTTATGTTAAGTGTTTTGTCGCCGCCCATGAAATATAAACCGCTAACACTCCCATCTCCTTTTATATCAAGATTCAGGCTGCCGTTGACAGATAATGTTCCCGCATTTCCGTTAAACCAATAAATACCGTGACCGTTTGAACTTGTGATGCCTTGCAGGGTAAGATTGCCTGTTCCCTGAATAGTAAAGTTATCGCTAAAATAACACAAACCGGACGATCGCCCTTCGGCAGTTACGGTGGCATTGTCGAATATCAGTGTTTTGTCATCACTTCCGCTGCAATAAATACCTGATTCATCACCTGTAATCTTCAGATTATTAATGTTATTGATGTTCAATGCTCCTATACTTCCGGCATCCCAATAAAGACCGTAATTGGTTAAACCATGTAAGGTAAGGTCGCCTGATCCTTGAATGGTAAGGTTTTCACTAAAGCAATTCAATCCGGCCCAGCCCCCTTCGACAATCACAGTGGTATTGTCAAAGGTAAATGTTTTGTCGCCTCCTCCGTAGCACTCAATGCCGCTACCTATTCCATCACCTGATATATCTAAATTAGTAATTCCATTGACAGTCAATTCTCCTGCATTTGGATTATTCCAAATCATACCTCTACCGCTTGATCCTGAAGTAGCCTGCAAGGCGAGGGTACCGTTTCCCTGAATAGTGAGATTATCAGTTTCAATATGTAAACCGTCACTACCACCCGTTACAGCTACAGTGGTATTATTTAAGTTAAGTGTTTTATCACCTCCGAGGCATACAAAACCATTACCTATCCCATCGCCCGTTATATTAAAATTTGGAATCCCATCGACAGTTAATGTCTGCGCAGTTGACAAAGGTAAAAACATACCGATACCATCTGAGCTT
>Ga0082212_10007412_pt1 | contig 14506 bp, 14 predicted proteins | sample TergutNt197P3_FD_71548 | JGI IMG/M metagenome (GOLD analysis project Ga0082212, IMG submission 71548) | Neocapritermes taracua P3 segment gut microbial communities from Petit-Saut dam, French Guiana - Nt197 P3 | ecosystem: Host-associated > Arthropoda: Insects > Digestive system > Gut ... | reverse complement strand
TTCGGCCTCATCCGCTACAGCCGCCTTCTGGAAACCCCCGAAGCCCTTGCAATTCTGGAAGAGGGGAAAAAAGGCCGGAATTTCGACGGGAGTTCCCCCGCACAGGCCGGTCTTTCGATGAAAACCCTTTTTGATCTGGAAATCCTAAAAAGGCAAGCACGGGAGCCGGCCCGCACGATTGCCGAAATTTGGCTGCTTTTGGATCAATACCCCGATACGGAAGAACTGTACGAATGGGGAGTCCGGTTTTTTTATCTTCAAAGAAACTACTCGGAAAGCGCAATTCTTCTGCGAAACGCCGCCCGGAATAATTTTCAGGGGCAATGGGTGGCTTTATACAGGGCGTTACAGCAGATCCGGGAGGGAGATACCGGCAGTGCCGAAGAAACCCTGGTTTCAATCCCCGAAGAAGATATGCATTGGGCGGCTGTGGCCAATTTGGGCAGACTTTTTGAAGCCCGTCTCTCCCCGGCCCTTGCCCTGGAAAGATACCGAAGGGCGGCAATACTTGCAGAATCGGAAAAACCATTTGCGGAAGGCTGGGACGATGGCAGTGTTAAGCGTAAACAGGAGACCATTTCCCGCATCTATGTCTGTATCGCCCGCTGCCTGAAATCCCTGGGCAGAATCGACGAAAGCCGCCAGGCATTATTGTACGCCGTTGAACTTGCCCCCGATAACCTTACCGCCAGAATGGAGCTGAGCAGGGACAATAAATGAACAATTAAGTGATAAAAAATGTATAAAAAATTGATATTGGATTCCGGAATTAAGATGCTTAATTCCGGCCTTACGACAGAAACATGGGGAAATATCAGCGCACGGGATGCAGAGAGCGGTCTGATATATCTAACCCCCAGCGGTATGCGCTATGACATGATTAACGAAGATGATGTTATTGTAACTGATGAAAATGGGACTGTTGTGGAAGGTACGCGGAAACCTACTATTGAAAAAGACCTGCATCTGGGTATCTATAAGCACCGAAAAGATATAAATGCCATTATCCACACCCATCCTATTTATTCCCGGGTTTTTGCCGCTTTAAGGGAAGATATTCCGCCGGTTATTGATGAAGCGGTGCAGGTCATGGGAGGGACTGTCAGGTGTGCCAGGTATGGGCTGCCGGGTTCAGTCGAATTGTCAAATAATTGTGTGGATGCGTTAAAAGATGCCGGCTTTGCCTGCCTTTTGGCAAACCATGGTGCGGTTTGTATTGGCAGGGATATGAGTATGGCTTTTAAAGTTTCAACTGTATTGGAGATGACTGCCCGAATTTACCTGTTGGCGAGGAGTATCGGAAAGCCTGTACTTTTTAATGAGAAGGAAACAGCCTTTATACATGATTGAGTGTCTTGGCTTCTTGACCCCAAAGATTTTTTTTTGTATATTAAAAGCACAAAAACATACGGTCGGCAGACAAAATGCCGGCACAATTATTCAGACGGAGGATTAAAAATGAAGGTAAAGCCCTTGGCAGATCGGATAATGGTGAAACTGGAAAAGAATGAGGCAAAAACCGCCGGAGGGATAATCATCCCCGATACAGCCCAGGAGAAAACCCAGCAAGGCGTAGTGGTGGCGGTCGGAGATGACACAGAAGCAATCAAAGTAAAATCTGGTCAGAAAGTGATGTATGATAAATACGCAGGAACCCAAGTTAAAATCGACGGAGAGGAGCATCTTATCCTCAAAATGGCTGACGTAATCGCAGTCGTAGAATGAGGGAATAAATAATGAGGAGTTAGGAATTATTTCAATTCCTAATTCCTCATTTTACCTGTTGCGCCTTTCTTCCTCGGATTTACAGTCAAAACACATAAGGGCGTAAGGAATAGCTTCCAGGCGGTCAGAGGGTATCGGTTTGGTGCATTTAATGCAGTAGCCGTATTTCCCTTCCTTAATCCGGAAAATAGCCGAATCAATCAATTTAAGGCGTTTTAATTCCTGAGAGCCAATGGCTTCAATCATTTTCCTGTCAATATCATCGGATGCGATATCTGCAAGATCCTTGGGATCCAATCCTTCAACAATTTCCTTGAAATCGTTATTATTGGCAACTAGGTTGTTAACTATCTCCGATTTCAATTCTAAAAGGGACTTTTCCATATTTTTGACAAAAACAGGGCTGGGAGCTTTTGGGGCGGGAGGCCGGGTTTTTTGCTCTATAACTTTTGCTTTAGGCTTGGCCGCAGGTTTAGCTTTAGCCTTCGCGGCAGGTTTGGCTTTAGCCTTTGCTGTAGGTTTTGCCTTTTCGGCCGCAGCTGTCTTTGCCTTCCCAACCGGCTTTGTTTTTGTATCTTTTTGTGCCTTGGTATTGACCTTTGCCTTTGTATCCGTTTTTTTCTTTTTTTCACCGGCCATAATCAGTTCCTCCTCCCTTTTTTATCAACGGCTTTTGCGAATTAAAACACCGAAAGCCGCCAAAAGTTTCACCTATTATTCAGGGTACATTGCCGTAAGTTTCAGGTTTTGTCAAGAGGTTCAGTATCCCTTTATCTTCCTGCCGAATAGCATGTTCTGGTAGCACCGGAGGCAGCCGGGAAACATCCCCCCCTCGCATGCGTTAATTGTTTTCCGGAATTTGTTCGCACGTTCCCCGTTAAAAATATCTTTTAGGGATTGTCCGGCAATATTCCCCAGGATGTAATCGGGGTAGTCGGCACAAAAATGCACATCGCCGTTATAGTTGACATTGGCCTGGCACCAGGGAACAACGCAGTGATTCCGTACCGGCGTTTCAAGATCGGCGTAGTAGGTGTGGGTCTTTTCCGGGTTTAAGACCGGCACGGTAATTATCGGGTGGCCGTAATCTTTGCGGTGGATCTGCTGCAGAATTTCATAGAATTTCCTTCCGTCAATGCCTGTATTGTAGCCGGTATTGTAACCTTCAAGGCAGTCAATATCGGTGTCAAGTTTTTCAAGCATAAAACGGCGCTGGGCGGAAACAATACTGTCGTTGGTGTAGGTGCCCATATTGATCATGTGGAGTTCGATGCCGTACTCCCGGCTTGCATCGGCGAGGTTGGCAAGATCGAGATAATTGCGGTTGGTCACTACGGTGACAACCCCCAAAACGGGGAATTTGGATTTCTGCTTTTTCTTTTCCCGGTTAATCGCCCTGAATCCGGCAATAACCTTGTCGTACGCTCCCTTGCCCCGCAGGGAGTCGTTCACGTCACGGAAAGCATCCAGCGATATAAATATCGCAGTCCATTTATCCCGCACAATTTCTTCGGCATGGCGTTCCATCAGCGTTCCGTTGGTATTGACGCTTACAAACAGGCCCTTTTTTATCATGTACCGCACCAGGGGAAAAAGATCCGGGTACAGAAAGGGTTCGCCGCCCCAGATATATGTTACCGGATGCCTTGGGGCAATCTCGTCGATAAATTTTTTCCAGGTTTCCAGAGGAAGAATTTTTTTTGTTTCCTCGGCGGCGCAGTCATTCATGACACCCTTGTCACCGTACTGGCCGCACATTACGCAGCGGAGGTTGCAGGCAGGGGTCAGCTTAAAATAGATAAGGCCGAGGTTTTTAAAGTGGTTATAGTTATAGTCATGTTTGGGAAATAAACGCGCCAGCCCGATTTTTAAAAAACCATAAGAAAGCTTTGCACCTACACCCCGCCCCTTGGAAAACAAAAGAGGTATGGTTGATAAATTATCCTTCACCTAAACTCCTGAAGTGACACAATTTTTAACATTTTAGCAAAAAAAAGGTATTTAGAACAGTAACAAAACTGTTTACTGCTCATTGTTCACTGTCCTGAAACGCCGTATCTGCCAGCCGCGCCTTCGTGCTTCCCGTGCCAGGGTGCGATCCGGATTTACCGCCACCGGTTTGCCGCAATATTCCAGCAGGGGGATATCGGTATAGGAATCCGAATAAAAGCAAACATCATCGGGACGCAGGCCGTTCCTGTCCAGCCATGCCTGCGCGGCGATTTTCTTTTTGAGGCCGAAGTAACTGTCCCCGACAAGACGGCCGGTGGTTATACCGTTAACAAATTCCAGTTCACCGGCTAACGAGCCTTCAATGCCAAAAAAACATTCCAGCGGCTGCACGATAGCACGGAGGGAAGAGGTGGCAAAGATAACCTTCTCTCCCCGTTTTTGGGCTTCCCGGATAAGCCGTTCCGCATCTGTATAGATGTTGGGCTTTATGCGGCGCTCAAAACAGGTTCCGGCAACCCGTTCAAGGGTGTCCCTTTCAATGCCTGCAAGGCGCTTAACCGCGTGCTCGACAAAATCAAGATTCGGATAGCCGAGTTTGTATTTAAGCCATTCAAGGGGGAGTCCTCTGACCTGCGAAAAGCGTATAATACCGTCCTTCATCGCCTCGCGCAGGAAGTACCATGCGCTTGATCTTTTTATAACCGTGTCGTCAATGTCGAATATATGTATCACTTAGATAAAATCCAGATATTTGCATTCGCGTTCCGCCTGTTCCGCGTAAACGCCCCTCATCCCCGTTGGCAAAAGCCGCGCCATCTGCCCCATCACCTCGCCCAGCATTTCCTCCCGTACTTCCCGTCCCGGCTTGCCCTCAAACCTGATTTTAAACGGGCGGCCTGCCCTGAAATAAAATGAGGTGCGCCGCAAACGCTTCAGGTTTCTCCAGATATTTTGCCCTCCGTGATGGGCTACCGGCAATATCGGCATATCCATATCAATGGCAAGCTGAACTATTCCCGCCTTTCCCCGGCCCAAAACGCCGCTCCTGCTCCGCGTTCCTTCCGGGGCGATGCACATAAAAAAACCGTTATCCATCGCCTCACGAACCTGCTGAAACGCCCCGGCGAAAGCCCTTTCCCGATCAATGGGAATAGCCCGGTACGTATTAAATATGAATGCAAAAATGGGATTCTTCCATGTTTCCGATTTTACGAGTCCGGTAATATACAGAGGGTAACCGTATACCACGAGGATCGGCACTTCCAGGAAGTTGATATGGTTGAACGCTATCAGCATGGGCTTGTTTTTCGACAGCATTTCCGCATATTCACGGCAGTCAATTCTGCAAAGGATGTTTAAAAGCCTTTTCAGCACAAAAGTGACAATCACCCGTCTTAAACCCATAGCAGCCCTCTACCTATACCCCGATTAACCTGAGCGCGCCGGGGATGCAGGTTATTTCCAGTTCTTTGCCGTCATAGCAAACGGTCTCACCGTCAACGTGTGCAGCCATCCCCCCTTCAAGTGCCTCTAAATGAAAATGCAGCGCTCTGCCGGCGTACACACCCTCGCATCCAATCTGGGCTCCTTTGGGGTACTTGAGAACAAGTTTGAGCAGTTTGCGGCGGGTGGGTTGATGCCGCACACAGCACAGGTCCAAAAGGCCGTCGTCCAGCAGGGCGTTTGGCCCCATGTAAAAAATACCCCCCATGCGCCTTCCGTTTACAACCGAGACAAGCGCCGCGGGAAGGGTCAATTCATTATCATCGTAGCGTATCCGTATTACCGGTGAAGGTTCAAAGCGGGCCAGGGTGATGATCGCGCCGAAGGCGTAGGAAATGCCGCTTTTAATTTTCATTTTGGCGGCTTCAAAGCCCACCTTGGTATCAAAGCCGATGCCGATCCCGTTGACAAAATAACGCCCGTCGGGGAAAAAGCCTCCCTTTACCAGGCCCGCATCCAGGGGCCGAAGCTTTGCGGCAACAAGGGTTTCCAGGGCTTTTTCGGTATCCTGGGGAATTCCCGGTGTTGAGGAAAAATCGTTGCCCCTGCCGATGGGGAGAATCCCGAAAATCGGTGGCAAGGGCGGGGCGGGCGATTTTACCAGCAGCCCGTTGACAACTTCGTTGCAGGTTCCGTCCCCCCCGGCGGCAACCACGGCGTCGTCCGGCCCAAGGGGCAGATCCCGTACCGTTTCCAGCGCGTCACCCGGCCCTTTTGTCAGCAATATTTCAAAATCGCATCCCCTTTCACGCAGAAAGCGCCCGATTTTGGGATGACGCTTTGCCGCCTTTCCCTTTCCCGCCGCAGGGTTAAGGATGATCCAAAATTTGCCAATCTGCACCATGAGGTATTATATAGTTACCAGTTTTAAGATACAAGTTACAAAAAAGCTGCTTTAGGGTAATCTTACATTATCATGTAATATTACCCTTGACTATTTATTCTGATAGAGTATAATGAAATTATACGGTAGGAGGCAAAATTATGCTCGAAAGAACAATTTCAGACACTATTTCAAAGTTTTCTTCCGCATGGCCGGTTTTGCTTTTAACCGGCCCGCGTCAGGTTGGCAAATCAAGTGTTTTGAGTATGCATAGAGAAAAAGAACGCAAATATATATCGTTGGATGATATAGCCGCCCGTGAATTGGCCTTAAACGACCCAAGGGCATTCCTGCAAAAATATCCGCCGCCGGTCATTATCGACGAGATTCAATATGCCCCCAATCTTTTTCCATATATCAAGATATGGATAGACGAGCATCGCTACGAATACAAATCCGGCAAGAAGGAATCCGCCAATCCTGCAGGGGCGTTCTGGCTGACCGGATCACAGAAATTCACGTTGATGAAAGGTATTCAGGAAAGCCTGGCCGGACGTATTGTAATCATCAATCTGCTCGGGTTTTCATATAAAGAAAAAATCAAAAAACCTAAAGCGTCAAAACCGTTCCGGCCGGACGAAATCGATATACACAAAAAAACAGAGAAGCTCTCAATTATGGGTGTCTATCGGGACATATGGAACGGTTCGTTTCCTGAATTAATCACCAACCCGTCTCTTGGCCGTGATATGTTTTTCAGTTCCTATATACAGACATACATCGAAAGAGATGTCAGGGATTATCAGGGCAGTACAAACGAGATGAAATTCTATAAATTCGTCCGTGCCGTCGCTGTCAGGACAGGCAATTTGATTAATTATGATGATTTGGCACGCGATTGCGACATTGACCGCCGCACAGCGCAGAAATGGCTGGACACTCTGCAAGCGTCCGGATTGATTTATCTTTTGCCGCCGTATTCCACCAACCTTACAAACCGAATCATCAAAACACCCAAGGTGTATTTCCTTGATACCGGGTTGGCCTGCTTTTTAGCCAATATAGATACGCCCGAGGCTCTGGAGGCCAGCTATTTGAACGGCGCAATGCTTGAAACTTATGTTTTATGCGAATTATTAAAAGGATTTTGGCATAACGGGGATGACGCGCGTACATTGTACTTTTTCCGCGATGCCAACAAGAAAGAAATTGATTTTGTTCTGGAAAAAAATATGACGCTATATCCGGTGGAGGTAAAAAAAACAACATCACCGGGCAGCGGTGATTACGCGAATTTTGGCATTCTCAAGGGTTTGAAAAAACCTGTCGGCAAAGGAGTGGTACTATGCTTTTGCCCGGAAATAATGCCCATTCCGCAAAAGAACGCCGTTACTGTTCCTGTTTGGGAAATATAGACTATTTACCGCTGCGTCTCTTGGAATAGAGGTCAACTGCCACCGCCGACAGAAGGACAAAGCCCTTGATCGCCTGCTGCCAGTCTGTGCTGACCCCGATGATCGACATGCCGTTATTCAAAACACCGATAAAAAGGGCGCCCACAACCGCCCCGATAATTGTGCCGATACCGCCCGAAACCGCCGAACCGCCCACATAACAGGCGGCAATGGCGTCCATTTCAAAGCCCTGGCCGGCTTTCGGTGTGGCGGCGTTCAGGCGGGCGGCAAAAACCACCGCGGCAACCGCCGCAAGAATCGCCATGTTGGTATAAATCCAGAACATCACCCAGTCGGTTTTGATGCCGGAAAGTTTTGCCGCTTTTGCATTGCCCCCCAGGGCGTAAATATGGCGGCCCTGCACCGTTTTCGAGGCGACGAACTGATACCCCGCAATCAGAATTCCCAGGACAACCAGGACATTGGGAAAACCCCGGTACAGGGCAAATACAACGGTAAAGGCCATAAGCACCACTGCAATGGCAGCCAGTTTGACAATCCAGATACCCCTGGGCAGCAAGTCAAAGTTATACGCAATTTGTTTTTTGCGTTTTCTGATTTCGGCAATGATGATAAAGGTGACAATCAAGAGTCCTATGACAACGGAAAACAGGTGGAATGATACGCCGCTTATTTTTATTCCTCCGAAAAAATCGGGAATATAGCCCGAAGATATTACCTGGAATTCCCTGGGAAACGGTGCCTTGGTCTGCCCCTGCAGGATCGCCTGACCCAGCCCCCGGAACACAAGCATACCCGCCAGAGTCGCAATGAAGGGGGGGACATGCACAAAGGCGATCCAGAACCCCTGCCACATTCCGATGACCGCCCCCATCAGCAGGGCGACAAATATGGTAAGGAAGGGATTCATCTGCATATCCACAATCATCACGCCGCAGATTGCGCCTATAAAACAGATGATTGATCCTACCGAAAGGTCAACATTGCCGGTGAGGGTGCAGAGCAGCATCCCAACCGCGAGGATCAGCACATAACTGTTCTGCAATACCAGGTTTGTCAGGTTCACCGGCTTGAAGAAAATACCGTTAGTCAGAATACCGAAAAAGATCATCGCCGCCGCCAACGCGAAAACCATGCCGTATTGCCGGGAATTTTTTTTCAAAATCGCCAATAAGGTATTCATTATTTCTCCTCTAGTTGGACAGAATATGACGCATAATTTCTTCCTGCGTTGCGGTTTTTCCTTCCATTTCCGCAGTGATCCGCCCCTCGCTCATTACATAGATCCGATCGCTCATTCCGATAATCTCCGGCATCTCGCTGGAAATAAACAGGCAGGCTATGCCCTGTGCCGCCAGGTCATTGATGATCATGTAAATTTCGTGCTTGGCGCCCACATCAATACCCCGTGTCGGTTCGTCCAGGATGAGGATTCGGGGATCGGAAAAAAGCCATTTTGCCAGCACAACTTTTTGCTGGTTGCCGCCGGAGAGGTTCCCGGCAAGCTGTAAAATTGACGGCGTTTTGGTGTTGAGTTTTTTGCGGTATTCTTCCGCCGCGATAACTTCCTCTTGTTCGTTGATAATATTGCCCCGTGCGATTTTTTGCAGCTTTGCCAGGGTGGTATTTTCCTTAACAGTTTCGATCAGCACAAGGCCGAATTCTTTTCTGTCCTCGGTTACATAGGCAAGCCCGTTTTCAATCGCTTTGGGAATGGAGTTGAGGCTGAGTTCCCGGCCGTTGATCAGGGTTGTACCGCTGATATTCTTGCCGTAATATTTGCCGAAAATGCTGGTGGCCAGTTCGGTACGGCCGGCACCGACAAGGCCGGCCAGCCCCACCACTTCCCCTGCACGGACGGTGATACTCACATTGTCGAGTTTTTTCCGTTCCAGGTTGTCGGGGTTGTAGACAGTCCAGTTCCTCACCTCAAACACAACATCGCCGACGGGGTTGTTCCGTATGGGGAAACGGTCGGTGATTTCCCGGCCGACCATTCCCTTGATGATCCTCTCCTCGCTGATTGATGCCGTATCAAGGGTTTCAATGGTCTTGCCGTCCCGCAAAATGGTGATTCTGTCAGCCACCGCCGCCACTTCGTTGAGTTTATGGGAGATAAGCACCGACGGAATGTTGTGCTGATCCCGCAATTCCCGCAGAATTTGCAGTAAATGCCCGCTGTCCTTTTCGTTGAGGGCGGATGTCGGCTCGTCCAGAATCAAAATGCGGGCATCTTTTGCAAGGGCCCTGGCGATTTCCACCAACTGCTGTTTGCCCACCCCCAGTCTGTTCACCGGCATATTGGGATTTTCATCCAGGCCTAATTTCCGCATATATACAAGCGCGTCGTCGCGCGTTTTATCCCAATTAATAATATTGTATTTTGCCCGTTCGTCCCCGATAAAAATATTTTCCGCTATGGAAAGATAGGGGCTGAGGGCCAGTTCCTGATGAATAATAACAATACCGGCTTTTTCGCTTTGTTTGATGTCGGCAAACGCGCAGGATTTACCGTCAAAAATAATTTCGCCGTCATAAGTGCCGGCCGGATACACCCCGGACAGAACATTCATTAATGTAGATTTTCCCGCCCCGTTTTCGCCCACCAGGGCGTGTATCTCGCGCTGTTTAACCACAAGGTTAACATTATCCAGGGCCTTTACTCCGGGAAATGTTTTGGTGATATTTTTCATCTCAAGCAATACTGCTTGACCGGACATTAGCTCTCCCTTTTACATTATGAAAAAAATTAACAACGAATGACACGAATATTTACGAAATTGTACCGGCGTACCCGTATTCATTCGCAGGTACGCCTTCGCGCCATTCGCTGTTTTTCTGATAAGTTCTAAAGGCCGAGAATTGCGGCAGTGTGATACCCGGTATCCACGACAGCCTCTATGAGGTTTTCCTCGGTAACAATAACGGAATCGAGCAGCAGGGAGGGGACAATCTTCACGCCGTTGTCGTAGCTTGAGGTGTCAAGGTCGGTAATTGTCCTGCCCTGCATAATGTCGTTTACCAGTTCCACTGTGGCGGCGCCCAGAGAACGGGTATCTTTCAAAACGGTGGCGTACTGTTCGCCGACAAGGATCGATTTGCAGGAAGCGACAATGCAGTCCTGACCTCCCACAACCGGAAGGGGCTTGCCGGGGATGCTGCCGTAACCGACGGCTTTACAGGCCTCAAGGCATGACAGACTGATGGGATCGTAAGGCGACAGGATGCCGTCAAGCACCAGGCCTCCCGAATAATAAGCCGAGAGCAGATTCTCCATACGTTTTTGGGCTTCGGCGGCATCCCAGCGCAGGGTTCCGACTACGGTTCTTTCGATCTGGCCGGAGGGAACCCTCAACACACCCCTGTCCAGGAAGGGCTGCAGCTTGTCCATCGCACCCTGATAAAAGCCGACCGAGTTATTGTCGTCGGGAGAACCGGCAAACAGCTCTATGGTAACCGGTTTAGCGGCTGTAGCCTGATCCAGTTGAAGGCCGGTAATCAGGATATCGCCCATCTGCCCGCCGACCTTGTAATTGTCAAAGGAAACATAGTAGTCCACATTGGGAGACTGCATCAGCAGGCGGTCATACGAAATAACCGGAATGTTGGCGGCTTTTGCGTTCGCAAGCTGGTTGGAAAGGGATGACCCGTCAATGGACGCGATAACCAGAACCTTTACCCCCTTGGTGATCATGTCGTCAATCTGGCGAACCTGTGTGGGGATATCGTCGTCCGAAAACTGCAGATCCACGGCGTAACCCAGCTTTTCCAGGCCTTCCTTGACGGCCTGGCCGTCTTTGTTCCAGCGTTCCTCCGATCGGGTAGGCATTACCACGCCGATCAGACCTTTACCCGCATCCTTTTTCTGACCTTTGCAGCCAAAAAACACCAAAGCGGCAAACAGCGCAAGCGCGACTAAAACAATTTTTTTCATGTTTTTCTCCTTATCGCAGATTTACGCCGGCCAAAATTTGTGTCAGCGTGTTGAAATTTTATTACAATAGTCATAAAATGTCAACGAACCGCAAAAAGGGGATTAATTCATGGAAAAAATAACATTAAAAGTGGAAAGGATGTCCTGCGAACACTGCGTGAAAGCAGTGAAAAACGCCCTTGCCGGTATCACCGGAGTCACAAACATTGCCGTCAGCCTGAAAGACGGGTCGGCATCTTTCAGCCACGATCCCTCACTTGCGCCGCTTGAAGCAATTAAGGCCGCAATTACCGAAGAAGGGAATAACGTAGCGGGTTAAAGTTAAACTATTTTTTAGGCTTGTTCCTTTCATTAATTTTTTTTTCAACATATACCCGTATGTCCGAAAGAATCATTTCTTTCCATTCATGTTGAACAGGGCAGAAGTTAAATAAGTCCAATGAATCCTGCTCCAGGGCGGCGGCAATACGTTCTATCATTTCGGCAGAGGGAAAACTGTTACAGGTTTCTATCATTCCAATATAATGAGCAGCAGTTCCCACTCTTTCGGCTAATTGGGCCTGACTAAAGCCCCTTTTCTTACGATATGCCTTCATATTGGCGGCAAGAACCTTTTTAATATTTGTCATTTATCACAGGTTAATAGGGCTTTCTGGAAAAACAGGGCTGTTATTATTGAAAAAGACCGTATTTTAACAATTATATTGAAGCTTTTTGCATTGACAACTATGGATAATATAGGTAAAATGAAAAAAACTATATTTAAGGTAGTTATATATATTGATACGCAGCTGATGACTGGCACTTTTGAATGAAAGGACAGATTATGGCGACAAAAAGGCTTATTTTCGCAGTTTTATTTTTCGTGACGGTTTTTCTTCCTGTTATGCTCTTTGCCCAGCAGGATAAACCGGAAAATTCTGATCCCCAGAAATTCGCACTTATAATCGGCAATGGGGCCTATACCGGTCTGGGCCGCCTCGCAAATCCGGTGAATGATGCCAACGATATGGCCGCCGCCCTGCGGGAACTGCGTTTTGGCGTGGAAATACTGCTCGACGGGAGCCTTGAACAAATGGAAAACGCCGTCCTGCGCTTGAGGGATCGCCTCAGTGGATCTAAAAATTCCTACGGCTTTTTCTTTTATGCGGGCCACGGGGTGCAGTCGGGCGGGGAAAATTACCTGATCCCCGCGGATGCCAATATACCCAATGAAAACCGCCTGAAGGACAGGGCGGTTTCGGTTCAGACAATACTGGACGACCTGAATGAGGCGGGGAACAAACTTAATGTCGTGGTGCTGGATGCCTGCAGGGACAACCCCTTCGGCTGGAGCCGCAGCGGGAGCCGGGGGCTTGCGGTAACGGGCCACCAGCATGCAGACAGCATTATCGTATACGCCACCGGCGCGGGCCAAAAGGCGGGCGACGGCACGGGCCGCAACGGTCTTTTTACCGGCCAGCTTTTGAAGAACATCAAGACCCCCGGCCTGGAAGTAAAGGACATGTTCAACCGCACGGGTGCGGACGTGTCCGAGGTGAGCGACAGGCAGCAGATACCGGCGATATACAACCAGTTTTTCGGCACGGCATACCTGGGGGTTACTCCCTCCTTTTTTGAGGTGGGGGAGTCAAACGTTGCCACAGGCGCGCTTGAAATAATCACCGCTACCGCCGGTACGGTGCAGATAATCGGGGCGGCTGTCAATCAGTCGGTTGAACTGCCGGCATGGGGCCATCTGCCTGTCAATAAAATAAACGCGGGGAGTTACCGGGTTGTTATGTATTACCAGGACGGAAGTACCGAGGAGAAGATGGTCGAAGTGGGGCGTTCCGAATCCGCCAAACTGGAATTCAGTTACCGGCCGGTACCGCCGCCGTCGCCCAGGGCTCGCAAAGCTTTTGATTCTTCGGCGGCGAATTTGTGGACGGTGGGCGCATCCATCGGCAGTTCGTTTGCCGTTCCCTGGCTGACAGGCACAATACACGGGACAATGGCCCCGTTCAGATATTCGTTTCTGGAACTCGGCCTCGATACCGGGCTGGTGGCGGGAGAGGCTGACGCAGGGTACCGTTCACTATGCCCCTTTTTCCATTACGCTTTTTTCCTGCCGTTTGAAAAAAGCGGCGGCTGGTATGCCGGCGCGGGCGGCGGCTGGATAGTTTCCCGGTACACCTTTCCCGAAGGGGAAGTCCCGCTGAACTATCCCGTGGCTGCCATAACCGCCGGCTTCAACCTGTTGAACATGCTGGATATTTCGTGGACCCTGCGGACAAACTTCAGGGGAGCAATAAACAAGGTATCGGTGGGCTATACATACAGGTTTGAATAAGAGGTTTCTTATGTTAAAAAAATTGTTTGCCGTATTGCTGACGGCGTTTCTGTTCTCCGTCTCGTGCACGATTGACGACAATATCAGTTCATTGCGGGCAGGTCTTGATGACGGGACAGGTATTAAGAAAAATGGGGTTAATGTTTCAGGGACAGCTACCGGGACGGCTGTTGGATGGTTGGGGAGAAATGTACAAGTTACCGTAACGATTGCGAATGGAAGGATAACCGCAGTAGGAATTAACGCGGACGAGAGCCCCAGAAGCGCTTATGTTATTGCTGCTGCGCCGGCCATGATCATAGCGGCGAACGGGGTTGATTTTGATACAATATCCAGTGCTACCATAACTACCAACGCAGTAAAAAACGCTGCTCAGGCCGCTATTGACCAAATCATCGCAGACTTTGCCGGTGGAGGAGGCCCGCCATTAACGGGTTATGTCACTATTTCCAATCCCAAGGTTGGTGTTGCAACAACAGTGACTAGCTTGCCAAATGGCACGGGCACCGTCACTTATCAGTGGTTTAAAGGCGATTCCGCGGCAACAGCCACGAATAGTTTAGGTGCTGCGAGTACGACCGCGACCACCTATACCCCCAGCGCCGCCGATGAAGGTGATTGGCTGCGGGTAAGGGTCACCAGGGCCGGCTATTCCGGGCAGATCTACAGTACCGCCCTGCAAATCGCGGGCGCAGGCAGTGGAGCCGGAGACCCTGATCCCGTATGGGACGATGGTCCTTTTGATAAAGATGGGGATCTTGTTTCGGGGACAGGTACCGGAGTTGGCAAGGGAGATCATCCCGAATGGACAGAGGTTACGG
>Ga0082212_10007411_pt1 | contig 14506 bp, 7 predicted proteins | sample TergutNt197P3_FD_71548 | JGI IMG/M metagenome (GOLD analysis project Ga0082212, IMG submission 71548) | Neocapritermes taracua P3 segment gut microbial communities from Petit-Saut dam, French Guiana - Nt197 P3 | ecosystem: Host-associated > Arthropoda: Insects > Digestive system > Gut ... | reverse complement strand
ATTCAACGTTTTGTAACCAATAACTATGGCATAAAAGACAAGGACTTTAGCCTCTACCGAATTGCAAATTATTTTTCATAGCACCTCAAACTTTTTTTTAACCAAAATATATAAAAAGTTTGCAAATCAAAAAAAATGTATATTTTTGTCGAAATTATGCCACCATTTTTCAAACAACTAATGTCTAATTAATGTATTATGCCTATGGAAAAATGATTTTTATGATTTGATTTTGGGATGAATTTTGTTAAACCATTCTTGTTTTAGTCTTTTATTATTTGATGTTTTAAAGAGTTTTTTTGTTTTTTTCAATTAACTAACAATTTTTAAAAAAATAGTAGTATGCAAAAATGTATTTCGGGCTTATTCGCCTTGATTTTAATGTTATGTACAACTTCTATGGTGTATGCTCAAAATATAACGGTGTCGGGAACTGTAACCGACGATCGCAATGAGACACTTATTGGAGTGGCTGTACAAGTGAAAGGTACGAGTATCGGCGTTATTACGGATATCGACGGAAAATACTCTCTCGCTGTTCCGGGCAACCAATCCGTACTTGTATTCAGTTACGTTGGATATGCTTCGCAGGAAATTACAGTCGGCAGTCAACGTACTTTTAATGTAATCATGCGTGACAATGTTCAGGCTTTGGATGAAGTAGTAGTCATCGGCTATGGAACACGACAACGCAGAAGCGTTTCAGGCGCTATCGACCAGGTAGGGTCGCAAACTTTCGAAGAAAGACCTGTGGGGAATACCATGCAGGCGTTGCAGGGAGCGACTGCAAACTTAACCATACAGCAAAGGAGCGCCAACCCGACTGATAACAGCATGAATATCAATATTCGTGGTATTACATCGATGAACAATGCCGATCCGTTATTAGTTGTAGATGGAATGATTTCCACCGGACTTGATGCATTAACGCGAAATCTGAACCCAAACGATATTGAAAGTGTGACCGTTCTGAAAGACGCCAGCGCCGCTATCTACGGTTCGCGTTCCGCAAACGGAGTTATATTGATCACAACGAAACAGGGGGCCAGAAATGCCACGCCAAGAATCCGTTTCAGTGGAGGCGTTGGTGTTCAGGCTGCTGAAATCCTGTTCCGTCCCGTATCAGGCGGGAAAAATGCCGAGTTACGTAATCATGCGGCTGATAACCTGGGACAGACACATCCCTTCTCGGCCGAACGTATCGCCGACCTTTACGCGCATCAGAGCGAAGAAAACTGGTTAATGGATCAACTTTATAAAAATGCCCAGCAGCAATCATATAATTTGAGCGTATCCGGCGGAAGCAATAATACTACTTTTTTGATTTCGGGCGGTTATTACAAGCAGGAAAGCAATTTCGTAGGCCAGGATTTCGGGCGGCAACGCTTTAATTACCGTACCAATTTGAATACCGAATGGGGAAAATTCAAGTTAACCTCAACCATGACGTATACTCGTGTCATGGACTACTCTCCATATTCAGGTGTAGGTGGTATCAACGACATTTTCCGTGCCCCGAAATATTATGATATGAAGTTTAAGGCAGATGATAAATATATCGGAAATGAACTAAACCCGAACAGTAATCAACTGGCGTTATTAGAGCAGGGAGGATTTTCAAAAGCAGACAACGACAATATCATCGCTAATATAAATGTGGAATATAACATCCTTCCAGGATTAAAAGCAAGAGCGCTGGCAGGTATTGACCTGACGGCAGACCATCGTTTCCGACGCCAGATACAAATACCGCTTTATCACTATACAGATCCGAGTTTGTTTAACCGTTACTTAAACACAGACCGATATACGGATGATCTAAACAGTAAATATTACACACTTAACACCCAGTTCCTGCTGGATTACAACCGCACCTTCTCATCCGTGCATAATGTAAACGCTATGCTGGGCGCATCCAATGAATCTTTCACCCGTGAACGAAATTCGGTAGAATGGAGATATACGGATCCGGATTTAGGACTCAATTCAAGTCCGGATGCCACACAGGCAGGACGAGCCTCCAATAACTACACAACCAATCAAAGTTCAGTCAGAAGGAGTATCACAAGCGTGTTTGGACGGGTGGGATACAATTATGACGACAGGTATTATCTTGATTTTACGTTCCGCTACGATGGATCATCGAGATTCCATAAAGACAATCGCTGGGGCTTCTTCCCTTCGGTTGCGGCTGCATACCGTATTACGGAAGAAAAGTCCATGAGTTCATACAAACAAAATGTTGGTAATCTGAAACTTCGCGCATCGTATGGAATTTTGGGAATCCAAAGTGTAGGCGACTATGCCTATTTTACAACATATTCACAGCAGGCAAACAGATATGGATTTAACAATGTTTCAGTTCCAGGTTATAATTTTAGCATAGGCAATGAGAGTATGACATGGGAAAATTCAGCCAAATTTAATGTCGGTTTCGACCATTCGTTTTTCCGCAACAGTTTGGATTTTACTTTTGACTTCTTCCATACCCGTACTTATGATATGTTGATAGTTCCCGTAGTTCCCAGTGTTTTTGGTACTCCAAATGCAGGTACGGTCAACCTGGGCGAGATGACCAACATCGGTTGGGAAGTCACCCTTGCTTATCGGTTAAAAACAAGAGAGTTATCGCATCGTTTCAGCTTAAATTTAGCAGATGCCAAGAACAAGGTGACTGACTTTGGAGGGAGAGAGCAAATCAGACAAAGTGAAGAACAGTTGGCGCTCATACGCGAAGGCGAGGCTTTAAATTCATACTACGGTTATAAGTCTGCCGGAATCTTCCAAAGCCGTCAGGAGATTGACAACAGCCCACTTCATGTGGGCACTATTGCATCCGAACTCCAACCGGGAGATAGAAAATTTATCGATCAAAATGGCGATGGTGTGATTGATGAAAAAGACCGTGTAGTGCTGGGTAATGCCTTTCCGAGATATACTTTCGGTTTTACTTATGATGTGGCATGGAAGGGCTTCGATTTAAACATTAGGATACAGGGCGTAGGCAAACGCGAGCAAATGATGCGCGGCGAAGTAGTGGAACCGTTCCATCATGATTACTGGGTGAATACATTATATACGCATCAATTGGATTTCTGGACTCCCGAAAACCCAAGTAACAAATATCCGCGATTAGCAACTACCGGGGCATCAAGAGCGAACAACTGGACAAGAATAGGGAATGACGCCTGGTTGCATGACATGGCTTACCTGCGGGTGAAAGAGATCAGGTTGGGCTATACGCTTCCTAAACAAATTTCTGCTAAGGCAGGTATTGGGAGAGCACGTATCAGCGTAAATGTATCAAACCCGTTTACGTTATCCAAACAATCATGGATTGATCCCGAAGGCACAAACCTGGACAGCACCTTGGGTGGACGAGATGGCGCAACCGCTTATATGATGCGTAATAATTATGCTTTTTTAAGGTATTATGGAATAAATTTAGATTTAGAATTTTAAAACAAGAACATCATGAAAAAAATAATATTCAATTTTATATGTATTCCGTGTCTGGTTTTGATGTCATGTAACGACTTGGATCAGCAGCCACTCCATCAGTTTACAGATGTTTCTTATTGGACATCGGAAGATAAAGCGTCATCTGTTTTAGCTCAGGCTTACACTCAAATGATAGGTACAAGCGGTATTAATAGTACTGCCGGTAGACGCATGTTCGATATGGACAGGCTTACGGACGATGTTTTTGTCAACAGGACTGTTGACGATACATTTATTGCAATGGGCATAGCAGATGCTTACAATGGGATGTTTGCATACACATGGTCTGATTGTTACCGATGTATCAAAACCTGCAATATGGTTCTTGAAAATATTGATCGCGTACCCATGGATGCGACCCTAAAAGAACGCATGAAAGCCGAAGCGCGTTTTATCCGCGCTTCCCAGTTTTTTTTCCTCACTACTATGTATGGCGATATCCCTCATTTCGATAAACAGTTAACATTGGATGAGTCTGCAGTAATAGGGCGCACAGCGCACGCAGAAGTAGTTACCTGGGTGCGTAGCGAACTGAACGCTATTGCAAGCATCCTCCCAACAAAGCAGCAATATGCTCCTGCCGACAATGGACGAATCACTAAGGGCGCTGCTATGGGACTGCTCGCGCGAACCTATCTTTATGCCAACGATTGGGCAAATATTGCCTCTGTCAGCAAAAAGATTATCGATGGCGAATATGGCACATTCAGTTTATTCGACAGTTACGAAGGGATATGGAGGATTGAAAATGAATACAACAGCGAAGTCATGCTCGATATTAATTTTATTCCGGAAATCAGAACATGGGACTATATGCAGGATGCTATTCCAATGTCTCAGCAAGGCCGTTCGAATGAACATGCCCCCACACAGGAACTGGTGGACGATTTTGTTATGCTTAACGGATTACATATCTCAGATCCCGCTTCGGGATACGACCCGGCGAATCCTTATGTGAACCGTGATCCGCGTTTTGGCTTATCGATTGTGTACCATGGATATCAATGGAAAAGACCGGACGAATCCATTGTCACCATAAAAATCGACCCGACGGATCTGCCGACGACTGTGGACATGTACCGACCGGGTCAGTTAATGGCTACCCCGAGTGGATATTATATGCGTAAATGGTGGGATCCTACTGCGCGACAAAATGGCCAGCAGTCAGGTCTTAACATTATAATTATGCGATACACCGAAATGTTGTTGATGTATGCAGAAGCAATGAATGAGCAGAATCAGATGAGCGAGCAAGTCTGGAATATGACCATCAAAGCCATCCGTGTGCGCGCAGGATTTACCGATCCTAACGCATTAGACTGGAACGCATCATTTACCCAGGCTGCCCTGCGGGAAATCATTCGCCGGGAACGCCGCTGTGAATTAGTGTTTGAAGGTTTGCGGTTGTTTGACATTCGTCGCTGGAAAATAGCTGAAACTGTTATGAACCACCAACCAACCGGTGCAGAATTTGGGCCCGGCAGTACAACAATTCTTCTGCAAAAGCGAACATTCAATCCGCAGCGCGATTATTTATGGGCTATACCGGGAAGTCAAAGAGATATAAATCCCAATCTTACGCAAAACCCGGGATGGTAAATACTAATTTGTAAAAAAAGTAGAAGACGCATTTATTTGCGTCTCTACTTTTTTATGATAAACGTAAAAAAACATCACTATGAACAAAATATCATTTATTATGCTCGTTGCATTTTTGGCGGCATTTATTGGTTGCTCTCCTGCATCCAAAACAAAAACGCTCACAAGCTACGTGAATCCATTCAATGGAACGACTACGCTTTGGGAACCCGAAGACCTTGGTTACACGCTTAGCCCTAACCCCGAATTTCGTACGGTATCTACCGAATTTGGGCGAAGACCGGCGCAAGGTATAACGAGGGCATGGGGCGCCGAATGTTATCCTGGCTCAACGTTGCCTCATGGTATGGTGCAGGCAACGCCCGTAACGATGTATGGAAGCGGTTCGGGTTATCAGTACGAGGATCCGAATATCTATGCTTTCTTTCATTCCAGCAAGGGGCAATGGGGCTTGGGACATGTACCCATTCTACCCTTTACAGGAAATATAACAGCCGATAATTACCATTCGAGCTATAACCACGATAATGAATCGGCAAAAGTAGGTTATTATCAGGTCTTCCTTGAACGTTACGGCATCAATGCCGAAATGACCACCACGTTGCGTTGTGCATATCACAAATACACATATCGCGCAGGCGACGAAAAGAAATTATTGCTCAACCTGTCGCGAATGAATAGCTTGCGTGCCGTAGCAAGATGGGATTTTAAACAGGAAAATGAAAATGCAATTTCAGGCTCTCAAAGCGATATTTATTTTTATGCAGTGGCCAACCATAAAATCAACAACATTGATTCTATCAGCAATAACAGGGATAAAATTACCATCCTAAATTTTATCGACCAAAAGGGGCCACTTGAACTGAAAATCGGTTTTTCATTTGTAAGCGTAGAAAAGGCAAAGAAAAACTTAGAAGCGGAAATGATTAATAAAAACTTTGCACATGTCGTGAAAGAAGCAGACGCAACATGGGAGGCCTTGCTGTCGAAAATCCATGTAACCGGTGGAACCGAAAAAGAAAAGGAAACGTTCTACTCATGCCTGTACCGCGCGTTACAGTATCCTTCACTCCGCAGCGATTACGACGGCGATTTTATCATTTCAGGCAATAATGTGGTTAATATGGGCTTTGATTTTTACACAGGTAATAACATGTGGGACACATGGCAAGCTAAATTACCGTTGATGAGTATGATAGAGCCTGAAGTAACCAACGATGTGATCAGATCCGATGTTGAAAGAGCTAAAATCACCGGGTCAATGTCCAGAGGTTTTCACGGCGACTTTGGCTCGTCGTTCGTCACCGGTTCGTATCTTCGCGGTATTCGTAATTATGATATCAATATTGCCTATAATTCCATCCTGCGCAACGCTACCTTTGTAGGTGAACCTGGTGGAACAAGGGGACAAGGAGGACAAAGCGGACAAGGAGGACAGGGAGCACCTAGTGGAAGAATGGGAAGACAGTATCTCGACGAATACATTGAAAGAGGATGGATTGCTGAAAACCGCGTTCCTAATCCTACTGCCAAAACCGAGGTTGACGAGGCGAAAGCGGCAGTGAGCAAAACAATCGAATATGCCTACAGCGATTATGCTGTGGCGCTTTTAGCCAAAGAGTTGGGCGATATAGACAATTATAATTTATTATTACAACGCTCGCGTAATTACAAAAATCTGTTCGATCCGTCGACAAACTTTATTCGCGGACGGTGGGATAACGGCGACTGGGTAACCCCATTCGATCCCGGCTATCCTTATTATGTTTTTATGTATCGTGAAAGCACAGGATGGCAAGCGACTTTTTTTGCTCCGCAAGACCCGACAGGGTTAATATCGCTTTTCCCCAGCAAAGCGTATTTCGAAAGCAAACTTGATTCATTGTTTACCGTTCCTTTTGGCGGTTACGAAGCCGATAATTTTACGGGATGGTTCGGGCAGTATTGCGTAGGTAATCAGCCTTCCCAACAATTAGCCTATATGTACTATTTTATTGACAAACAGGAAAAGTGTCAGGAAAAATTGGACATAATAATGGACAAATTTTACAGGATGGGTAAGGAAGGATTGGCATACGCGGGAATGGACGATGAAGGCGGATTGTCGGCATGGTATGTGCTCAATGCCATCGGACTGTATACGTTCTCGCCTGCCGACCCGGAATATATTATTACGGTTCCCCTGTTCGACAGCGTTGTCTTCAACCTTGGGGGTACTCCTTTTAGTATCAACAAAATAAACAAAGGAAGAAAGATCAGCAACATCACATACGGTGACCAAAAAATCAACGGCTATTTCATATCGCATGATGATTTGAAAAAAGGCAAGGAGTTGGTGATCACAACTGAATAATTTTTTTCTGTAAAGGCGTTTAGATTGCCCGGCCTTTCTTATGCCAGGCAATCTAAATGCCTGATTTAATCTATTTTAAAAACTATGAATAGAATCATCATTATTGCAACCACATTCTCTTTGGCATTATTAGTCGGATGCTCCCCTACCCCTATTCCCACCCGACTTACCGAATATGTCAATCCTTTTATGGGAACTACTACACTGTGGGACAGCATCGACCTTGGTTTCCATCCTACCCGCAGAGCATGGGGCGCCGAATGTTATCCGGGTACAACTTTGCCCCATGCCATGGTACAGGCAACACCTGTAACGCTATTTGGCAGTGGTTCGGGTTATCAGTACGAGGATACGGTTATCTTCGCTTTCTTTCATTCCAGCAAGGGGCAATGGGGTTTGGGACATGTGCCTATACTTCCCTTTACAGGAAATATTACAGTCGATAATTATCATTCGGGCTACAGCCACGAAAACGAATCGGCAAAAATCGGTTATTATCAGGTTTTCCTTGACCGTTATGGCATCAATGCCGAAATGACATCCACGATGCGTTGTGCATATCATAAATTCACATACCGCACGGGGGACGAAAAGAAACTGTTGCTTAACCTGTCGCGAACCAATAGAGGACGCACCGGAGTAGTTTGGCAGAGATGGGACTTCAAACAGGAAAATGAAAATACATTTTCAGGTTCTCAGGGTACCGGCGAAGTGATTTACTTTTACGCAATGGCTAATCACCATATCAAAAGCATCGACTCTATTAGAAAAGAGAATGAAGCACTCACCCTCGTCAATTTTGCCGACGGAACGAATCCATTGGAGTTGAAAATAGGGTTTTCGTTTGTAAGCGTCGAAAAAGCAAAGAAAAACTTAGAAGCGGAAATGATTAATAAGAGCTTTGCGCAGGTCGTCAAAGAAGCAGACGAAACATGGGAGGCCTTGCTGTCGAAAATTCAGGTAACCGGCGGAACAGAAAAGGAAAAAGTTACGTTTTATTCGTGCCTGTATCGGGCATTACAGTGGCCGGCGCTTCGTAGCGATGTCGATGGCGAATATACCGATCCGCGAGGTAATGTGCTCAACAAAGGATTTGATTATTACACAAGTAATAATTTTTGGGATACATACCAGGCTAAATTACCGCTGATGAGCATGGTAGAGCCTGAAGTAACCAACGATGTAATCAAATCCCTTGTTGAAAGTTCAAAAGTAAGCCGTTTTATTCCGCGATCTTTTCACGGCGATTTTGGCTCGTCGTTCGTTACAGGATCGTATCTGCGCGGTATTCGCGGTTTTGATGTTGACAGCGCCTACTGTTATATGTTGCGCAATGCTACCGAAACAGGCCCTCCAAGCGGACGACAGTATCTTGACGAATACATTGATAGAGGATGGATTGCCGAAAATCGCGTGCCCAATCCCACCACGCGAACTGAAGTAGACGAAGCAAAAGCAGCAGTGACCAAAACACAGGAATATTCCTATAGCGATTATGCCGTGGCGCTTATGGCCAAAGAGTTGGGTGATATGGACAACTATAACATGTTGATGCAAAGATCGCGCAATTACAAAAATCTGTTCGACCCGGCAACACGTTTTATGCGCGGACGATTTGACGACGGCTCATGGGTAACCCCTTTCTATCCCGATTATCCTTATTATGTTTATATGTATCGCGAATCTACCGGATGGCAACAGACTTTTTATGCTCCGCATGATCCGACAGGGCTTATAGGTCTTTTCCCAAGCAAAGAGGCTTTCGAACAAAAACTTGATTCGTTGTTTACCGTTCCCTGGGCAGGGTATGAAGCGGCCAATTTTACCGGGTTTTTCGGACAGTATTGCGTAGGCAATCAACCTTCACAACAAATAGCCTATATGTATTATTTCATTGACAAACAGGAAAAATGTCAGGAAAAATTAAACATTATTATGGACAAGTATTACAATATGGGAAAGGAAGGATTGGCATACGCAGGTATGGACGATGAAGGCGGAATGTCGGCATGGTATGTGCTCAATGCGATCGGACTATACTCGTTTTCTCCTGCCGACTCCGATTATATTGTTACCGTTCCCATATTCGACAGCGTTGTCTTTAATTTGGGAGGTACTCCCTTTACTGTCAGTAAAATAAACAAAGGAAAAAAAATCAGCAACATCACCTACGGCGGTCAAAAAATCAACGGCTATTTTATATCGCATGATGATTTGAAGCAAGGTAAAGACTTGGTAATCATAACTGAATAAATAAATTATACAAAAAATGAAAAAAAATATATTCTTTTCTGCCACATTATTTTTGGCATTATTAATCGGATGCTCTCCGGCTCCGAAGCTTACCGGTTATGTCATTCCATTTCTGGGAACAGCCACATTATGGGACAAAGCCGATCTTGGATACGAACCTACACGCAGGGCATGGGGCGGCGAAGTCTTCCCCGGTGCATCGTTGCCTTTCAGTATGGTGCAGGTTACTCCCGTAACCCTTTTTGGTAGCGGCTCAGGTTATCAATATGAAGATACGGATATCTATGGCTTCTTTCATACCAGTATGGGGCACTGGAATATGGGACATGTGCCCATCCTGCCCTTTACAGGAGAAATAACAATCGATAACTATCATTCACCCTACGGAAAAGATAGAGAATCAGCCAACCCCGGATATTATCAGGTATATTTGCAACGTTATGGCATCAATGCCGAAATGACCTCCACACTGAGATGCGCATTTCATCAATTTACTTTTGAAAAAGGTGGCGACAAAAAATTGTTACTCAACCTGTCGCGTACGAACAACAGACGACCGGGAACGGCGTGGACATTCAAACAGGAAAATGACAATACATTTTCCGGTTCGCAGGGCAGCGGCGAAGCGATTTATTTCTATGCTGTGGCAAACCATAATATATCAGGCGTAGATTCTATCAGGAACGAACAGGCGCCGCCACAAACTAACAATAGAGGAGGTTTTCAGGGAAACATCAGGGAAGTAATGACAATCGTTAATTTTGCCGACCAAAAGGGACCGCTTGAACTGAAGATTGGTTTTTCGTTTGTAAGTGTTGAAAAGGCAAAGAAAAACTTAGAAGCGGAAATGATAAACAAATCGTTTGCACAGGTAAGAAAAGAAGCGGATGATACCTGGGAGGAAATGCTGTCGAAAATACAAGTATCCGGTGGAACTGAAAAAGAAAAAGAAACGTTCTATTCGTGCCTGTACCGTTCGCTTGTGTATCCATCGCTTCGCAGCGACGTGGATGGCGATTTTGTACATCCAAACAGAAGCGTTGTCAATATGGGATTTAATTTTTATACTACTCCTGTCTTCTGGGACGATTACCGGTGTAAACTTCCTTTAATAAGCATGTTGGCGCCTGAAATAACTGTTGACATAATTAATTCCACGCTCGAAAGAGCAAAAGTACGCGGATTTATGCCGATATATTTTCATGGCGACCATGCTTCGCCATTCATGACAGGATCTTATCTGCGTGGCTTACGTGGTTTTAATATTGACACCGCCTATTATTATATTTTACGCAATGCTACCATCGAAGAACCTGTTTCTCCGGATCCCCGAAAAGTCAGACCCTATCTCAATGAATACATCGAAAGAGGATGGATTGCCGAAAATCGCGTTCCAAATCCCACTACGCAAACCGAAGTAGATGAAGCAAAAGCGTCGGTTACCAAAACACAGGAATATTCGTACGACGATTATGCTGTGGCGTTATTAGCCAAGGAGTTGGGCGATATGGATAACTACCGGATGTTGATGGCAAGGACAGGTAACTGGAAAAATCTGTTCGATCCTTCAACAAATTTTATGCGCGGTCGATTCGACGACGGCTCGTGGGTAACACCTTACTATCCTGATTATCCTTATTATGTTTATTTGTATCGCGAGGCAACAGGCTGGATGTCAACCTTTTTTGCACCTCATGATCCTCAAGGACTAATCGATCTTTTTCCAAGCAAACAAGCCTTTGAACAAAAACTTGATTCGCTTTTTATTGTGCCATGGGGTGGCTACGAAGCAGCCAACCTTACTACGTTTATCGGGCAATATTGTCATGGCAATCAACCATCTCACGGAATAGCCTATAATTATTATTTTATCGACAAGCAGGAAAAAGCCCAGGCTGTATTGGACACTGTAATGAACCATTACTACCGTATGGGCAAAGAAGGTTTATCGCTTTCGGGAATGGACGATGGGGGCGGAATGTCGGCATGGTATGTGTTTAATGCGCTCGGATTGTATACCTTATCGCCTGCCGATCCCGAATATATTGTTTCGGTTCCCATTTTCGACAAAGTAGTATTTAACATGGGAAATAATCCGTTTACGATAACCAAAAGAGGATCCGGAAGAAAAATCACCGGTATCACCTACGACGATCAAAAAATCAACGGCTATTTTATTTCTCACGACGACTTAAAAAAAGGCAAGGAATTAATAATAACGACCCAATAATATTGTAGCCAATATGAAAAATTTTTGTTTAATTGTTGTTACAACAATGCTTTTCGCATCATGCGAACATGCAAAAAATACGAAAGAAATCTACTGGTCGGCTATAGCTGATAGTAGCAGTACAGCGCTGATAAACTCTTTTTGGAATCCCATATATGGTTATTTCAACGATGCTTCGAACTCGGATAGCTGGCATGGTCATTATTGGCCTCAGGCACATGCGCTGGATGTGTTGGTGGATGCCTATCTGCGGTCGGGCGATGAGTTTTATAAAAGACACATGGAGTATTGGCTAATTGGCGTTCGCGCAGCAAACCGTAACGGATGGCATAATCCCTATATTGACGATATGGAATGGATTGGCCTTGCTACACTTAGGGCATATCAGGCAACAGGCAATCCAAATTTCCTCCGGGCATGCCTCGAAGTATGGGACGGAACGGACGACGATATGGAAAACGACAGAGCCACTTATGGTATCAAAAGAGCGTGGACTGACGATGGCGGCGGCGGACTGTTCTGGGAAGGCAATAGAAACCGGCACAGCAAAAATGCCTGCTCCAACGGACCGGCAGCTCTTCTTGCCGCCAATCTGTATCAGGAATTCGGAAAACCGGAAGATAAAGAATGGGCTATACGAATCTATACATGGCTGAAAGAGGCCTTGTTTGATAAAGAGACCGGCGCTGTGCATGATAATCTGAATACCCGGACGGACAGAATCGGGACACGGGTTTTTACATACAACACAGGTACTTTCTTAGGCGCTGCCGTCGAACTGTACAAAATAACCGGCGATAAAACGTATATCAACGACGCAATGAAGGCCGCAGATTATACAATAACCGTCCTGATAGATCCTGACGATAACTTACTGAGAAATGAAGGTGCAGGCGACTCAGGCTTATTTAAAGGTATATTTATCCGAAATTTCACCCAATTAATCTTGTCCGACGGAATCAGCGAAGATGTACGCCAACGTTATATTGATTTTATGGAACATAACGGAGAATCATTATGGACAGAGGGAACAAAAAAAGACCCGTTACTGTTCGGCCCCTATTGGAAAACCGCTCCCGTTGATACAACCAGAATAAATCCGCAACTGAGCGGTTGTATGCTGATGGAAGCGCTGGCATTATTGGGAAAGGAAAATAAATTGTAATTGACAATCTATATTGCATAAAATCAATATTATGAATAAAAATACAGGCATTTCTGCCATATTGATTCTATGGGTTGTCTCCTTTACAGCAGCTTTGGCTCAATCAGCTCACGAGGATTCAGGTACACACCAACAGTTTAAAATTGAAAACGATAAAAATGTTTGGATGCTGACATACTTTCGTCAGCGTTATCCTACTCGTATTGAAATTGATGCGCAAGGAAATACTATTGAGGTACCATTGCCGGATCCAATGCTGGAAGCAAAGTTACATATAGCTTTATCCACCGATGGACGGCATTGGATTCCTCTGAACGACAATAATCCTGTATGGGAACAGCAAATGCGTGATCCTTTTATCCGTCGAGGGCCTGATGGGCTTTGGCGATTATTGGCAACAGGCGGAGGAAGGGGTATTGATCGTGCGACGTTAGGGCCAAGCTGTCTTTATGTGACTTCTAAAGATTTGCTTCATTGGCAGGTGGAAGATCCTTTACCCTTAATGAAAGATGCAAGAGATGAATCAGGAGCATTAGCCCGAAATATTTGGGCTCCCGAGTGGTTTTATGATGAAAAAACAGGAGAGTATATGTTGTTTTGGTCTTCATCCTATAGAGATGCCGGATGGAAAGAAAGTAGGCTTTGGTATTGTAAGACAAGCGACTGGAAGACATTTACCCCTGCCCGCGTACTTTTTGCTCCTTCTTATTCTGTTATTGACGGCACATTGCAGGAACACGAAGGAACTTATTATCTCTTTCATAAGGAAGAAGAGTTTGGCGCTATTACAGGTGAAAGAAGATCCATCCGTTTAGCTACATCCAAGAACCTTGAAGGAGCATACAGTATTATTGAAGGTCCTTTAAACGGGGGACAAATTGTTCCGGTAATAACCGAAGGACCGACAGTAATGCCTGACCCCCTGAAACCGGGATGGCTATTGCTCTATGATTATTGTATGACCAACCGTTTCGGCGCTTCATACTCGCCTGATTTGATTCACTGGACAGTAGAAGATGATGTGAGTTTTCCATCTGAAGCCCGACATGGTTGTGTTTCACTATTAACACCTGAGGAAGCAGCGATATTAATAGAAGCAACCGAATAAATGTCTGCCACCCCCCCAACCAAACTGCTCAATCCCTCAAGGCTCGATGTCGTTGATGCCTTAAGAGGTCTCGCACTTTTCGGTATTGTGCTGATTCACAATATTGAACATTATAATATTTTTCGTCTGACCGATAATATACTGCCCTCTTTAGCTTCGGTTGATAGATGGGTAAGCGATACGGTGTTCTTTATTTTCGCAGGCAAGGCTTATGCCATATTCTCGTTACTGTTCGGCTTCAGCTTTTATATCCAACTCCGCAACCGTGAGGCGCAGGGAAGTGATTTTAAATGGCGA
>Ga0082212_10007410_pt1 | contig 14506 bp, 7 predicted proteins | sample TergutNt197P3_FD_71548 | JGI IMG/M metagenome (GOLD analysis project Ga0082212, IMG submission 71548) | Neocapritermes taracua P3 segment gut microbial communities from Petit-Saut dam, French Guiana - Nt197 P3 | ecosystem: Host-associated > Arthropoda: Insects > Digestive system > Gut ... | reverse complement strand
GGGGTCGACCAGCGCCAGCGACGTATTTACGAAGACGCCCCATTTTACATTCTTGTCGGGTAGCGATATTATCGCGACGGTCGTGCATTCGCTGCCTGTGCCGGCGGTCGTGGGAACGAGGATCAGCGGCGTTTTTGTGTCAATAAATGACGGGGCGGGCGTTATGTATGTACGGACCGGCCCCGGGTTGGTCATGAGTATCGATACGGCTTTCGCCGTGTCCAAGCTGCTGCCGCCGCCTATACCGACGAGGCAGTCGGCGCCCGAACTCAGCGCGGCCTGTCCGGCTTCATCCACCATGCTATCGGGCGGGTCGGCAAGGACGCCGTTGAAAACAGAATAGCCGACGCCGGCCGCTTCCAGGGCAGCGACAGCTTTAGCGATTATGCCCGCGTCTTCGATACCCTTCTCGCAGATAAGCATGGCCTTTTTGCAGCCCATCTCCTTGATTTTGTCTCCGAGGATCGATATCGCCCCTCGTCCGAATATGATTGGGGCAGGCTGTGAGAATTCCCGATACATGATTATTCCTCCAAACTCAATAATGATTTATCTTTGATGTTCAAGGTATCATAGGTTAAGATACCGGATATTTTTCCGTAAAACACGCGTCGCAGAAACCGCATCTCGAGTCCGGGGCGGTTTTCTTAAGGCTGTCAAGGCTGAGGAAACCCAGGCTATCCGCGCCGATGACCGCCGCCATCTCTTCAGGAGAATGATTGCACGCGAACAGTTCGCTCTTGGATGGGACGTCCGTCCCGAAGTAGCAAGGGCTTATATACATGGGAGACGCTGCCAGCACGTGTATCTCTTTTGCTCCGGCGTCGCGCAGGAGTCTGAGCGCCGGGACGATGGTGGTGCCGCGGACGATCGAGTCTTCGATCAGGACGACCTTTTTACCGTTTATCGTCGTGCGTAAAGGATTGAGCTTGATTTTAACGGCTTCCTCGCGGCTTGACTGGACGGGTTGTATGAAGGTGCGTCCGATATAGCGGTTTTTTACGTACCCATCGTTGTAAGGTATGCCGGTCGCCATCGAATAGCCTTTGGCGGCTATGAGCCCGGAGTCGGGCACGCCGATAACGACGTCGGCGTCAATAGGATGCTCCGCCGCGAGGAACTTCCCGGCAAGTATCCGCGACTCGTAGACGCTTTGCCCGTCGATTATGCTGTCCGGGCGCGCGAAGTAAACATGCTCGAATATACAGAAACTGGACGACCCCGCGCAGTTCTCGCGGATGCTGCGAAGTTTTCCGCCGTCTATCCAGACTATCTCACCCGGTTCGACGTCGCGCACGAACGTCGCTTCGACGCTGTCGAGCGCGCACGATTCCGAAGCGAAGATGAACGCGTCGCCCTTACGCCCGATGCACAGCGGGCGGAACCCCCAGGGGTCGCGCGCCGCGAGCAGTTTTCGCGAAGACATCAGGACAAGCGAGTACGAGCCTTTCAGGCGCTTCATAGCCTGATTCATAGCCTCTTCTATGCTGCCGCTGTGAAGGCGGGCCTGCGCTATTATATACGCTATGATTTCCGTGTCGGTCGTCGTATGGAAAACAGCGCCGTTGAACTCGTACTCGCGTTTCAGTTCCGCGCTGTTGATAAGGCTTCCGTTAAGAGCGACCGCAAGCGATCCCTTAATGTATTTCAGAGTGAGGGGCTGCGCGTTTTCGCGGTGGGAGTCGCTGGACGCCGCGTACCGCACGTGCCCGACGGCCATGGTCCCTTTCAGTTGCGCAAGCGTTTCTTCGGAAAAAACCTCGCCGACCAGTCCGGCGCCTTTATGGCATTTATGCTCCAGTTCGAAGCATGTGGCTATTCCGCAGTCTTCCTGCCCCCGGTGCTGCAGCGCGTACAGCCCGTAGTAGACGCTCCTAGCGCAGTCGTTGTTCCTGTCATAAATGCCGAATACTCCGCATTCTTCATGCAAACCCATTTGCCGATCCGCCTTATTTATTGTGCTGAAATTAAACGTGGGACGCCGGGTCAAGCCCTTGACGACGAGACGCCGGGTTTGGGAAAATTCACTCGTTATCGCTTAGCAGCTTGTTCAGCTCCACCATGAACGTGTTTATGTCCCGGAACTGACGATAGACCGAGGCGAACCTCACATACGCGACTTCGTCGAGGGCCTTCAGCCTGCTCATGACCATTTCTCCGATAACTGTGGTAGGTATTTCGCGTTCCAGCGAGTTTTGAAGCTCTATCTCGATCTCATCGACGGCGGCTTGCAGTTCCGCAAGAGGAACGCGCCGTTTTTCACAGGCCCTGAGCATACTGCTTAACAGCTTTTGCTTGTCGAACGTTTGCCTTCCGCCATCTTTTTTCTCTACAATAAGCGGTACGCGCTCCATGATCTCATATGTCGTGAAGCGTTTTTGGCATTTCAGGCACTCTCGCCGGCGCCGTATCGTCGAACCTTCCTCCGCCGGGCGCGAGTCCACGACCTTACTTTCAGAGAATCCGCAATATGGACATTTCATTTAGCGTTCTTTCCTTTCAGTTTGAGACGGTTCAGCCGATGAACGCGCCGTCTTCCCACATTCCTTCGAGGACCTGCCCGACGGCGGGCGTCATGACGCCAAACCCCGAGCGGACATTGTTTTCCCAGCCGCCCGTATACTCGCTCCCGTCGGCCCACGTATATGTCCCGCTGCCTGAGAAGAGCGCGTTTTCGAAGTCTCCTTCATACCTGTTGCCATTGTTGTATTCTATAACGCCGAAACCGGAGATGACGTCGTTATCCCAGGCGCCCTCGTAAATGCTGCCTGTCTCGTAGGTCATCCTTCCGAATCCTGAACGAACGTCGTTTGCCCAATTGCCTGTGTAGACGTCGCCGTTTGTCCAGGTGAAGGTCCCGGACCCGGCCCTTACGTCGTTTTCATAGCCGCCTTCATATATATTGCCGCTCGCGAAGGTAAGCGTTCCGGTTCCGGAGCGGCAGTTGTCCGCCCAATCGCCGGTATAGACGTCGCCGTTTGCCCATGTAAGCGTCCCCGCGCCGTTTCTGGCGTCGTCCGCCCAACTGCCGGTATAGATGACGCCGTTTTCCCAGGTGAATACGCCGGCGCCCGATTTGACGCCGTTTTCCCATTCGCCGTCGTAGACGCTCCCGTCCGAGTGCGTCATGACGCCGTGTCCGGAGCGCTCGTTATTCTCCCAGCCGCCCGAGTATTCGGCGCCGCTTGACCACGTGTACGTCCCCACGCCGTTTCTGGCATCGTCCGCCCATGCGCCGGTGTATTCGTCGCCGCCGGGCCATGTTATCGTCCCGGTCCCCGACCTGACGTTGCTTTCCCACTCGCCGTCATAGACGCGACCGTCGGTATATGCCATAACGCCGCGCCCGGACCGCGCGCCGTTTACGTAATCGCCTGAGTATGTTCCGTCGGGGTAGTCGTGCGTCGCCGTACCGGTAAGCCCGCCGCTTGTTTGCGCCGGGGCGCCGGTCTGCGAACCCGGGGGCGCGGCGGTTATCCCGGGGTCATCCTTGTCGCGGGCGCATCCGTGCGTCAGCGCGCTTATAAGGATCAGCGATACAAGAAAAACAGGCATGGCGCAGGCGAAAAAGACTGTCTTTCTTTTGTTTTGGGGTGAAACGTTCATTTCATATCTCCGTTGCGTTTTCTGCTGCTCCGCACAACAATATATAGTATACAACATACAACATGTAGTATACAATCATTTCGCGGAAATTTCCACTTTTTTTTAGCGATCATACGACAGCCGTAATATCAGTTCAATAAGGCGCGCTTCCGGTTCCGGCTCGCTGTTGAGCGAGAACGCAGCCTCGGCGCAATACAGAACAGCTTCGCGGCACACATCCAACGTGGCAGTTCGCGCGGTGGACATGAGCATCTTTGCCTGAAACTCGTATCTGATACCGCACATATCGCTGAGCGCCTTCCAGTCTCTGCCGTTGTCGATACAGACCCGGGCCGCCAGAAGTTGGCGCATTTTCAGCGATATGCTGAACAGGAGCTTCTGCGGGGCTTCACGCATGCGCAGGAGTTCGTCGAGCAGGCGCAGGCTCTCTCCGTGTTCGCGCTTGAAAAGCGCGTCAGTCAGCTTATATGCCACCGCGTCCATAACGGGGGCGACGACGGCGTCGATATCGGCGCGTGATACAGAGTCGCCGGCCGCGTAAGCTGAGATTTTCCCGATCTCGCCGTAAAGCGACGTCATGTGGCCGCCGGTCAGGTAAACGAGATATGCGGCGTCAGGCGCGCTTATCGACTTGCCGGCTTCTCTGAAGTGGCGCGCGATCCATTTTGTCAGCACGCTCTGTTCCTGTATCTCAAAGTCTATGACTTGAGCGTTTTGGAGGATAGCTTTGTCGAGCTTTTGCCTTCCGTCGGGTTTATACGCGACCGTGTCATAAACAATGACCAGGCAGATGTACTCGGGCAGGTCCGACAGTATCCCGGCCATTTGCCGCTTGTGTTCATCCGAGAATACATCAAAATCATGCAGTTCAACAAGCGTTCTTTCCGCGAAAACAGGAAGGGTGTTTACGGCGTCTTCCAGTTCTTCGGGCGTAATGGATTTCCCTTCGTAACGCTTATAGTTGAAGCCATCGAGACCGTCGGGGCAAACTACGCGGCGCAGTTCGCCAAGGCTGCTTTCAAGCAAGTAGCGCTCTTCGCCGCGCAATATGTAAAACCTGCCGATCTGCCCGGATTTTATCGAGTCGGTTAAGTTCCGGTAGTCGGCGCCTCCGCCCGCTTTCTTTTGTGCCGCCATGTTTCCGCTGCGCGCCGGCGCGTGCGCCCTGTCAGCGCAAACCGCATGTTTTCCGCGCCGCCGTCCTTTCTTCGGTGTTGATGTCAGTATATGCTATGCCGGACGCTAATGCAAGCTTATTCGCTCACTGTGACGTCGCCGAGCTCGTCTGTGCGGAATACGGCGGCGCCAAACCTGTAAAGGCGCTCAAGGACCTCGCCCGACGGATGGCCGTAACTGTTGGCGCCGACCGAGATAACGGCGATATCCGGCCTTACGGCTGCCAGCAGTTCCTCGGAGGTAGAGAACCTTGAACCGTGATGCCCGACAATGAGAACATCAATAACGGGGAGTTCCGCGAAACGCAGCAGACTCCTTTCGCCCGATGCGGTCATATCCCCTGTGATCAGCGCGCAGACTCCGCCGAGTGTCAGCACGCTGAGTCCCTGTTCGTTTTCGTCGCCGAAACCGACAGGCGGATACAACATGACGGTCGTCTCTCCGAGGGAAACGCTGAAAGTCTCCATAACATAGATTATCTCGGTTCCGCGTCTTCTTGCAAGCTCGATAATATCTTCCGCGAGATATGAGCCGTCGGGGTCCGGTATGGCGAGCGCGGATATGTTTGCCTTGCTCATCAGCTCTTCGACGCCGTTTACGTGATCCGAATGAAAGTGCGTCAGCACCAGAAGGTCGACAGAAGCCCGTCCCAGATTCAGTAAAAACTCATGCGTGACGCTCCCGGCGTCATAGCGGCTGCTGCTCCCGCAGTCTATTACCGCGGTGTAATCACCGGAACAGATCACGACGCTCTGACCCTGCCCGACGTCAAGGATGCTGACGGAACTGCCTCCGCCGCTGCCGCCGCTGCCGGGCGCAGGAAAAAGCGGGGTGATCAGAAGGATGGCGCACAGCAGCACGACTGCTATGCACACGGGGTAGATGTACTGCCGCGCGCGCGCCTTGAGAAGCGGCAGGGTGATGAACATTACATAAATGTACGCCAGCCAGAACATCACCGGGGCGTTCGACGAATATGCGATAGAAAATGGGACAGCCGCAAGGAGCCGCGCGACGCCGGTAATATAGCGCACCGCGATAGCGGCGGGAAACGCGATTATCGACCCGAGCGGAGTAAAGATGAAACCGAGTATGCATGCCGCCAGGCCGATGGGGAAGGCGAGCGACACCGCCCAGAGCGTCAGCAGATTCGTCAGCGGCGATATAAGCGAGACGGCGCCAAAAATCATCACCATCAGGGGGAGTGTAAAAACAAGCGCGCCGGCTGTCGTCGCAAGGCTGGATGTAACGGCGTTGACGGTATGCCTGAACAGCTTGTTCCTGTAGATTTTCACACCGCGGAACAACTCTCTGACGCCCGTGTCGATCCTGCCCGTGATGAGGATGATGCCGAGCGTCGCTGAAAACGAAAGCTGAAGGCCTGCCGACGCGGCCGAGTATGGGTTGATGATAAGCAGGAGAAGAAGCGCGGCCGAAAGCGACGTGACGGAGTCGCTTTCGCGTTTAAATAATGGCGCGCATATCAGGAAAATCTGCATTATCCCCGCGCGGGTCACGGATGGCGTGAAGCCCGTCATTGCCATGAACAGGAAAAGCGCGGGTATGCCCGCCATCGCGAAAAGCCGCTTGTTTTTAACAACGAGAGCCAGAAAACCCATCAGAAAAGACACGTGCATACCGGAAACAGCCACGACGTGCGAAATACCGGACGCGGACAGCGCGGAGTTGAGCGCCGCGTCGTTGTACAGGTCGTCGCGTTTGCCTGTGAGCAGCGCTTTCATGAACGGAGAGACGTCCGCGGCGAAGATTCTGTCAATCATTTCCGCGACGGCGCGCGACAGTTTCTGTGGGAAATAGCGCAGCCTTCCTTCCGAGCCGGCAACGCTTAATCTCCCGGTTGCGTACGCCGCGAAAAAAGCGCCGCGCGAACTAAGCGTGTCGACGCGCTCGTCGTCCTCTGCGCCGTCGGTGCGCCTGAAACGCGCTGTGAACTCAATGACGTCGCCGGGCGCGAGCGGAGTATCATCGCTGTAGTACAGTCTCGCGCCTATCCGGGGCGCCGACTCACGGATGACGATGCAATCTACGCGGTATCCCCGGGCTGTGGGCGAGGGGTAGTCCTTCACGATCGCCGACACGCTCATCGTTTCGTTGTGCAGATCCCATGACGGCCGTATGAACAAGGCCGTATAGGCCCAGCTCCATATGAGTCCAACGGAAAGAGACGCGAGCGCGATAAATACGCGCAGCCGCGTTTGGTTTCGAAACAGCAGGCCGAGTGACGTAAGCGCGGCGGCAACCGCGAAGCATACGGGGAGCCAGTCGTATGGTAATATGTATCTGGAAAGAAACGTGGCGGCCGTAAAGGAAAAGGCCGCAATCGCCAGCTTTCTCATTCGCGCTCCTTAGGAGTTTTTACTGTGAATATGTGGTAAGCCGGACTCGCTTATGCGGCTGGAGCCGGTGAGGGCTCGATTTCCGGTTTTATGCCGGCTCCTCCGCTTTCATTCATTGTCACACAGTCAGGCGGCGCTGTCAATATACGTATCATCGCGCGTTGCGAGAAGCGAAAGTTTGACTTTTCACAGCCACGACGCCCCTGAATAGTAACGAGAAGTATAACAACTTCAATATTCTGGTTTGGGGAGCTTGACAAATCGCGCGCATATTTTGTAAAATAAGATATGGCGGCGGGTTATGGACGGACGAGTCCGGAGACTGCCGGTGAGACGAGAGCATCATAACGCGAATCTATCGAGAGACCGGTTGACGAGCCCTTCTCCGAAATTCCGACGTGTTCCAACGTGGCACTATTGCCGAAATGGACGCGCGCGGGTTTGGGAGAAGGGCTTTTCGCTGTTTGATATTGATACTGATGTGAAAGTAAAGCAACAATTTATGATGGAGGTTTCGTATGGAAAAATCATTGGGCAGCATGAGAAAACATGGCCGGAGATCGCTCAGCTTTATTCTGTGCGTCGTGATGACGGCGGCGATGCTGCCGCTCGCGGCGCCGGTCGCGGCGGGAGCAGCCGGCGATCTCACAATCGAGCAGCCTGCGCTGCTGGTGACCGGCGAAGCGCTCATCGAGGGCGGGTACTCGGAGGAAAACATATCCAACGAGCGCTCTTACACGCTCGAAGAACTACAAACGCCCGGAGCGTGGAGCGGAGAACGCCTGTACTCGGCGATAAACAGCGCGGGAACAAGGCGGATTTACAGAAGCGAGGGCGTCAGTCTCATTGAACTGCTGGCGGAAACCGGCTGCGACGGAGGCGTGATCAACGCTGTGGCGGCAGACGGCTTTACCAGGAGCATAGATTTGGGCGCGCCGCGCTACTACTACCCCGATATCGCGGGAGGCGCCGCTGAAGGCGGCGAGACCGTCGCGCCCGCGCTGGTCTGGAAAAGCGCGAGGGCCGACGCGCCTGCAGTGCCTGAAGCCGGCGATATGGAAGAGCACGCCTTGCAGCTTATGGTCGGGCAGGAAAACGTCGCGGACGTCAACAACAGCATGTTTGTCAGCGACGTCAACACGCTGCGGGCCGGCAGTGAAATCACCGATAAGCCGGTCGAGATCCTTGGAACCGCATACTCAAGAGGGGATATCCTCATGATGCCGCGCGCCGAGCGGACATACTCGTATATTACGCGAAACGGCGATAGAAACGACCGGATACGCGGCGTGCCGCTTGCGATAATACTTAACGGGCTTAGCGGCGACACTGAGATCGAGTTTAAGACAGCGGATGAATGGGCGGGAGTTTCCGCGTACAACATGACTGTGCGTGAATTGATACAGAGAAACGCCATTTTAGCTTACGAAATATCTGACGGAGAAGAGTGGAAGGGAGTTTTCAGGACGTCGGGAGACGGAGCTTCGTCAGGTTGCTTCACGCTCTATATTGACGAAATGACCCCTGCCGGAATGGTCGTCGCTATAAGCGCGCGTACAGGTTTTGACGACCTTGCGGGATATGAATGGGCAGCGGAGGCTATCGAGGCGCTTGCTGCGGACGGGATAGTAAACGGCGTGGGCGACAACCGCTTTGACCCCGCCGGAAGCCTGAGCAGGGCAATGTTCATCACAATGCTCGGTCGGGCGTTCAACCCGGACGCTGCGGCGGACGCCGGAGCGCCTGCGGCGGGTTCGGGCGACGGCGCTGACGAGGGCGCGGGGAGCTTTACCGACGTCGATTATGACTCGTGGTACGGGATGCACGTCGGATGGGCGACAAGACTCAGGCTTGTCCAGGGCTACGGCGACGGACGATTCGGCCCCGGCGATTTCCTGACTATGCAGCACATGTTGATTATCCTGGACCGAGTAGGGTTTACTGATATCCCGGATGTAATTGATACTGACGCGCAGCGGCCTGTGACGCGCGCCGAAACGGCGGTCATAGTCCACGCCATGATACTCGGCGGCGTCAGTGTCGGGCTCAAGAGCACGCTTACGCCGTACAAGCATATTGCCCACGAGGGCGCGCCGTATAACCTTGACGCCATCACAGGCGCGACGATGACCGTCGAAGGTCCGGGCGTTGAAATGTCCGTGCCGATAACGATCCGACAGTTGCAGGAGACCACCGACGACAATGTTTATCGCGGCATATACAGCGACGACCGCGGAGAGCGCAGCTACGAGGGGATCAGACTTCTGTCGCTGATAGACGGCAGCATTAACGAGAACGTTGTCCGGCTCGACGACGACGTAGTGATCGTTTTCAAGAACCGCTGGCGGCAGGACGTAGGGCGGCTGACTTATGGTCAGATAAGGACCGCCGACAGCGGAGGCGCGCCGGTCATCCTCGCGTATGGCATCGCGGAAGCCGACGGCGGCAACGTCAGACCGTTCGTCTACAACGGCGGTTCAGGTGAAAACATGACGCTGGGCAACGGCGACGGGCCGGTCAGGCTGGTCTATGACATGGACATGCCGGGCGGATTACCGGGCAGCGGAAGATTCTTAAGCATCGCTTACCTGTATGTTGAGGAGAACAACGGCAGACCCGGGTTTAAGCATATCACCGCAGTCGACCCCGCTTACAATAACCCCGCCAACACGGAGTACCTGATAACATTCACCGGGGGCGCGCTTGGGCGCGAGATAACATTTACTCTGAGGGAACTTCAGGAACTTGTTTTGTACGATGTAGCGGGCGGGCGTCCGGCGGACGACGGGCTCGGCCACAGAGACGAGTACAGCCTTTCGAATACGACATACTGGTACGTCAACGAGTATGAAGGCGTTATGCTTTGGGATCTGCTGATGTATATCGGGCTCCCGGAGAGTATGGCGTTCGACGACGATACGCTGGTCAGCTTTTCATCGTGGGACAATTACCGGATAAATACTCAGTTCTCGCTGCGGCAGCTGGCCGACCCTGAACTGTTTTATTTCTATGAAAAATCTCCGCTGGATATCGGCACTGACAGGCCGACCGCGGAGCAGCTGGCGACCGGAGAGTACCAGCCGGACAATCAGGGAGAGGACTGGATCACGGACGCGAACGGATACCCCGTGAGAAGGGGATACCCGGTGCTGCTCGCGTACGGTCTCAACGGTTATCCTTATGTGCGCGACTCCGGTCTGCCGGGATACCGGACCGGCCTCGGGAACGACGGCGGGCCCATACGCCTTATTTACGGGAAAACAGACGGTCTGAACCGTTCAAACCCTGACGCGCTTGAAAACTACGCCTACTTCTTCAACAACGGCTCGCAGCAACTGCAGCGGGTCCAGGAAGTATATGTCGGGGAAGAGATACGGTACTCGACGCACATGGAAAACCCTGATCCGGCGTACCAGGCTATGATGGATGAACACGCGCTGACTGTCGAGGTCGTCAGCGGCGGGGTGACGACGTCGTACAGCTTCACCCTTGCGGAGATCGAAGAGATCGTTTATGGAGTCGACAAGCGCGCGCGAGACGGCGACGGACGCCAGGAGAAGGGTTATTACTTCTACAACATCAGCGGAAACGGAGACAGGATCCAGGATCTGTTCGAGGGAGTGAATCTTGAGTATTTGCTCGTCGAGCATATAGGGCTTCAGGGGACGCTTGGTACTGTAGAAATGTACAGCGGAAGCGACACGCAGCCCGCGGCAGTACACGATCTGTCGACGATCGGCGGCAGGGGGTATAACTCTCTGTCCGGAGCGGGGAATCTGGGGATGATGATAGCATTCGCCAAGAACGGGTACCCGCTCGTTGCCGACAGGGATTCGCAGGGATACGTCCGGGACGACCCGCACATTCCCGGCAGGGTGATCATGAATAACGGCGGCCCGTTGATGTTTGTCAGAGGGCAGACCGAAGACGAGAGGGACGCCGACAGGATCGAAAGCGCCGCCGACAACATGACGAGAGTCCAAAACCTGACCAGGATCGTCGTGAATCTGGAACCTGACGCGTTCGCCCACGTCGGGGCAGCTCAGACGGCAAACGCCGCGCAGGAGATCCTTTTCAGCGGAGCCGTCGCGCAGGCTGCGGGCGTACGGCTCCCGGTGAGCGCTCTGGAAACTATGCAGAGATACATGGCGACAGGTTCGTATAATGTCGGCGGCGCAACCGCCATATACCGCGGACTGGACATACTCCGTCTGCTCAACGACGCGGCGATAGGCGCGAGCGGCCTTATGAGCGAGATCATCGTCATAGGCGCGGGCGGCGGCGAGACGACGTTGACCATTGAACAGCTTACCGCCGCGGCGGCCGCCGGGAAGCCCGTGCTTCTTGCTTACGGCTCAGCCTCCGGCGGGCCTCCTGATTACTCCGGCGCAGCGCCGCTGACGCCGCCGTCAGGGCCAATGCGGCTGATAATAAACGGCGGATCAGGAGAGGACTGCGTTTCGAACGTAAGCGAGATAACTGTCTTCGCTGCCGCGCTTGACGGCTGGAGGCACAGTTCCGGCGCTTATGCGCAGCATGCCGGGTTCACTTTGGATATTTCCGGTCAAAACCTGTCTCATAGCGCTGTCTTCTCCGTTGCGGATATAGAGGCGATGGATAATATCTTCGTGTTCGACACTTACGCCGTAGGGTCGATCAATTACTGGGTACAGGGCGTCGACCTGTTTAAACTGCTGCAGAACATCGGTTTTGCCGGCGACCTCGCGACTTCCGAATTCACGGCGGTCGCTTCGGACGGGTACAGCATGCAGTTTACGGGCGCGCAGCTGTCGGGCGGCGTCAACGGCAAGCCGATAATCATCGCGTTCGGACAGGGGACGACCGAGACAAACGGGCTGCCTCTGGTCCCCACGCCGGATGACACCGGGTATTCGCCAATTGCAGGCAACGATGGCGGCCCGCTGCGGTTATTCGTGCATGACAACTCGGGGTGGAGCGTTAAGTTCCTTGCGGCAATCGTCGTCGGCGCGGCGCAGCCCGCCGGAAAAGCGGCGCAGGCCGGCGTTGACGTGGGGCCGGCCGGAGCGGATGCGGCGGGCGGCATTGACGCCATGCTGAGAACCGCCGGCGTGGGACCGGGCGACGCGGCGTCTGTAACCGCAAGCGGTACAACGCAGGCGGGGGCGTCAGGATCAGGGCAGAGCGCCGCAAACGCGGCGCAGGCGGAGGCGGGGGAGGAAGGTTACGCGTTCGTATCTTTTCCCGGAGGGCTGGTGGGCGGATTCCCGGAAGCCGGCGTGCGTTCGATCTCGATTGACGGAGACGGCGGGATCTGGGTCGGCACATACGGCGGAGGCCTGGCCTATCTGCGCGAAGGCGCCGATGAGTTCGAAGTGTTCGGCACGCGAAGCTCCCCGGCGCTGCGGTCACCGTTCACTTCCGGCGTTGCCGCCGACTCAAACGGCGGGGTCTGGTTCACGCAAAACACCAGTTATACCGAGACAGGTCAAAACCACGGCGTCGGGTACATGGACGCCGGAGGGACGATCACATACTATAACACCGCAGACAAGCCCGGAACTATACCTGCCGATTATGTACAGGCTATCGAGATAGACGGCGCAGGTAATGTCTGGTTCGGTTCGACAGGCGGGCTTACGAGATTTGACGGGACGGCGTGGAGGACGTGGACCACCGCCGACGGGCTGCCCGCGTTATCGGTCAATACCATTGTAACAGATAACGCCGGAGGCTTGTGGATCGGATGTTATCCTGATTCAGTGGGCGCGGTCAACGTGCCGGGATATGGAGAAGCGGAAGCGTTCAGGGGCGGCTATGCCTACATGGACGCTTCGGGGGAGATGTGTTTTTCCCGCGTATACGATTACAGGGACGAAACAGGCGAGGGGCTGACGGCATGGCTGATGGCCGACTTCTGGGTGCGAGGTATAGCCGTAGACAACGACGGCGGGGCATGGGTCGTACGGTCGTCATCCTTTATGCCGCACGTGGGCGGGCGCGTGGATTACGTGAGCCCGGACAGGCAGACTGTGACTACATGGACCGGCCATGAACTGTTGGGCGCGTCGGCGCTGACGGGGACGCACGAGATACGCGACGTCGCGGTCGACGGCGCCGGCGGGCTGTGGTTCGGGACGTCCGGCGCGGGCCTGTTCTACTGCGCTGCGCCCGGCGAGGTCGATCTGGTATTCGGCGCGGCTTCGGAGGCCTGGCCCTCGGATGTGCCGATGGACAACATTTTCGTCACAAAAATAAGCGGCGCTACCCTGTATGTGGGCAGCGCGGGAGGCGTAGCCTGGATGGAACTCGGCCCCGAATACGGCGTGTCCGACGGGGCGCTTGAGCAGTTTCTTCTCTCGTTATTCGCGGACTTTGACGTATGCGAAACCGGCGCGGCGTTTGCCTTACTCGTTTACGCGCTGGCAGCGCTGCTCGGATAATCAGCGTTGAAAACTTCGGGGTAGAAACCGAAACGCCGCCGGATTCTCACTCAATGTTTCCGCTGTTTTCCGTGTGACCGCTGATCAAATCGAAAAAGCCCTCGCGCGAGTACAGGATGTTGAGAGCGTCCAGCATGCCGTTCGTTGAAAGCCTCCCGGGCAGGCCGAGGCTGCCCAGTAGTTCACGCCGCTTGCGGGCGCTGTCGACTCCGCCGGACAGCCCGGCGGAGTACAGATCCGCTTTCGTTATCCGCGCGGCTCGCGGCGCCGCCGCTTCAGGCGTTGCGTCTTCAAACGTCGCCCCGGCGCGCTCCAGCGCGGCTACGATGACGTCGGGGCTCATTCCCTCGACGCCGAGTTTGCCTTCTTTAGACGCAGCGGACTTTCTCTTCTCACGCCCCATGACGTCCGGCACGTACGCGTGTTTCACATTCGCGCCTTTGAGCATGCCGCGCAGACGCCCGCGAATGAAGAAGCCTGCCCCGTCAGGGTCGGTAAATATGATCAGCCCGCGCTGCTCCGCGAATTTTCGGAGCAGCGCGAGCTTATCCTTGTCGGAGAATATGCCGAAGCCGGACGTCTCGACGATCGTGCCGCTGACAGCCTGCGCGACCGTGTTCTTATCATAACGTCCCTCGACGACGATGATCTCGCGAACGCGTTTCAAGACAGCATCCCCCGTTGCACATGCATTTTTCTGCGCATATTACCCTATTCTGTCAGAATAGGTTCCCGACGCCCTATTCTGTCAGAATGGGCTCCCGACGCCCTATTCTGTCCTTAGCGCGACGACGGGGTCTTTTTTCGCCGCCACCCTGGACGGTATCAGACCCGCGACCAGCGACAGGACCATGCTAATGACAATCAGTATCACTGCTCCGTTGACCGGCACGACGGCCACGTTGTTTATCTCCGTCAGCCGGAGGATAATAGCGTTTGCGGGAC
>Ga0082212_10007409_pt1 | contig 14507 bp, 9 predicted proteins | sample TergutNt197P3_FD_71548 | JGI IMG/M metagenome (GOLD analysis project Ga0082212, IMG submission 71548) | Neocapritermes taracua P3 segment gut microbial communities from Petit-Saut dam, French Guiana - Nt197 P3 | ecosystem: Host-associated > Arthropoda: Insects > Digestive system > Gut ... | reverse complement strand
AGCGTATGCCGTCGCAAGGAAAAGAAGACACGACTGCAAACAGATCAACAAAATTCGACAATAGTGCATAATTGTTCTCACAAATACGTTGTTTACGGACCCGACCTGATCGGGGACAGGAGCGACAGAAAAAACAAACTTGCAGAATACGTGCCTCCGACAGGCGGCGAAAGTGCACATCAACTGCCAATAGGCGACGCTCCTCCCGTTGTGCTTCTTGCTTCGGCGATGTGCCTGTCTCGTATAAACTTATTCAAGACGGCATCCAGATGCCGCGTGTCTATCGGTTTTGAAATATAATCGTCAAAACCGTTGCGGAGGAACAATTCGTCATTGCCTACCAATGCGTTCGCTGTTAGTGCTACAATCACTCCTTTGTAGTCCAGGGCGCGTAACTGTTGTGTGGTTTCGATCCCGTCCATTTCCGGCATCATGTGATCCATAAAAATCACATCATAAGTTTCGCCGCTTTTAACCAAGTCGATTGCCTTAAAACCACTGTCAACTGTTGCAATCTTCAGCATGTATGGTTTCATCAACCCCTCGGCGACATATAAGTTGATCTTCACATCATCCACGACAAGCACTTTTCCAAACGGCATTGGCGTGTGGGCAATGTGTGGATTGGTCTCGTGGTCTTTGTCTGAAAAAGTAAAATCACGCAACCCTGCCAGGGTTTCTGCACCGACTGCAACGCACTCTACTTCCTGTTGCTTGACCTCGACGATAAATTTACTACCCTTACCGTATTCGCTTTCAACATGGATCGTGCCTCCCATCATTTCCACTAATCTTTTTGTGACCATTAAACCGAGCCCTGTACCTTCTACGGCTCGGTTGGTATCTACGTTGAAACGCGCAAATTCCGAAAACAGTTTTTTCAAATCCTCCGGCTTCATGCCCTGTCCTGTATCTTCAACGATAAACTGCAGCGTCATATCAGTGTCGTTTCGCCGATAATCCACCGACAGATGAATATGTCCGCTTGCGGTATATTTGATGCTGTTTGAAAGCAAATTGTTCAAAATTTGCTTCAACCGCAATTCATCGCCGAAAAACCGGGAAGGCATACTTTCCCGGACATCAAGGCTGAACACAATCGGTTTTGCCCCGATCCGTACAGTATTAAGACGGACTGTGTCATTGATCAGATTCGGCATATAGTAGTCAATGGGATGCAATTCCATTTTGCCGGATTCGATTTTCGACAAATCGAGAATATCGTTGATGATTCCAAGCAGACTATTCCCGGAACCGTAAATTTGTTTCAGTGCCGTTACATATTCGGCAGGCAAATTGTCTTTTTGCAGTTCGATTTGCGTGATACCGATAATGGCGTTCATCGGCGTGCGTATTTCATGGGACATCGTGGCAAGGAATGCCGACTTTGCGCGGCTTGCCGCTTCGGCATCATGCAGCGCAGCACTCAAATGCTGCCGGGAAATGTCCAGTTCTTGGGTACGCTGCTGCACGAGCATATCGAGTTGTTTTCCAGCGTTATGGCTCCTTAAATACAAGATAAACGTAAGGATGATGACTACGAAAAACAATCCGATGGTGCCAATGAGCCACGGCCGTTGTGATTGAATTATTTTCGAGCGGTAATCAAAAGTTTTTCGTGTCCACCGTTCAGCAATAGAGTCGAAGTCGATTCTATCCATTGCTTTATCCACAATGGAGCATAAAATTTCTTCGTTTTTGCTGAAGCCGAACGTAGAGCCAAAGGTATAATCAAAAACAATGTTCGCTTTGAAGTCGGGACGTTCATGATAGTGTGTGGCGGTCAGAAGATTACGCATACTGTACATCAAAAGATCAACTTCGCCGGTTTCCAACCCAACGAAGGCGGCACTGGTATCATCATATTCAATGACGTTCGGATGATTGGGAAACCATACAGAGAACAAATCGGCGTATGCGGTGCTTTGTTGAACGCCCACTTTTAACTGCATAATTTGGTGAATATTGGCGTTCGGAGCCTTACTAAGAGAAATAGCCACATAATTGTCCCGTAATGAGTCATTTTTAGCCCATAAAAAGCGTCCTTCACGTTGGGCAGTGCGAATCAGTTCGGAAATCATGGCACCCTCACCGCTTTCCAACTGTTTCATCAAGTCCGCAAAACTTACGCCGGGTTTATGGGCTGGTTCAAAGGTCAGTCCGGTTAGGGCGGTTATTTCTTTCAATATATCGAAAGCAACGCCCTGCCATTGTTTTTCATTGTGATTGTAAAAACTTAAAGGGTAATTGTCATATTCGGCAAGGTAATGCACCGTCTTGTTTTCCCGTAAATAGGACAGTTCCTGTGCATTAAGGTGCGTAAACAGTTTGTACCGTGTATATTCCTGCATCCCTTGCTCATACATGCCTACCAAATGATTGCTCCCGCCGTTTCGGAGAACTTTTTGAACAATGTTGATGATAGGGGCAAGTTCTGGGTTTTGTGCGGCTAGGGAAACCGGTTCGTAAATCAACGGGAAAAATTCCTCAACAACCACGTCTCCCATTTTTTCAAAGGCGGTTTCGACAACCAGTTCGTCGACAAGAGCGTCCACTTCGCGGCTTTCCAGCATGCGATAAGCCGCCGCATAATCGCTGTAGTAAAATGCCTCGTGAGGGACCAAGGTTTCCTTAAGTTTGGCAATCGCGGCGACGGCGGTGGTGCTACCCTCTAAAAAAGCCAACTTTAGCGGGCGCGTTCTCATAATTTCAGACCGCAACGGGTTTCCGGCAAGACAGAAATACTTGGTCGGACGTTCGGCAATCGCATCGGTAAATACGTATTCGAGTTGAGTTTTCCGTTCATCAGTTGCGGTCAGTCCACCCGTGAAATCTGTTTTCAGCGTCGGGATCAAATCATCCCATTCATTGATTTGCGGAATAAAGGGTATTTCGAATAATTGAGAGAGCCATTCGCAAAAAAAAGCGGAAAACCCGCTTATCTCACCGTGAATGTCGTTAAACGCCTCGGTACTGTGTGTCATGCCGTAGGAAAACGAACCGTATTTTTTACGAAGTTCATCGACGGCTTGGATTTCTTCGTCAGTGATGCCTGGAACATCTCGGAGCGATGTAAAGAGTACGCCGCCGTTTGTCTCTGTCCGCTTTTCCCCGCACCCAGACAACACAACGAAGGGCAAGGTTAGGAGTATAACCGCCAACGTTAGACACGCACCCCGATAGATTGGCATTCGCATAAAGTCACCTACGTTGCGATTTTATCACACAACAGCATGCAAGTCAACCATTTTCGCCAATCCGCGAGGTGTGCAAGCAGTCCGTTATTGATGCCGGGCTTGAGAGAACGATTCACTTGTTTGTTGAATCGAGTGGTAAGCATTGCGGGCTTGTTGAAGCGAGGCAAAGAGCCGTTGACGACGGTGGCGGCACTCGTGCGGGGCGCATCGGAACACAAAAAACCATACACGGAGTGGAAACCCTAACTTTTCCCCCGCAATTTTTGCTGTAATTCCAGTAATTGTTGCGTTTTTTGCTCTTCGGTGAGTTCGGTGCTGCGGAGGGCATTCAAATTGTTTCGGTGATCTCGGTCTGATTCCTTCCGGGCAAATGCAGCGAGCATTTCTGCTACCAACTTTTCTTTCTTCTCTTTGAATTCCGGTTCCTTCCAACGTTCGGACGATTTCGTCTCAATTTTGTCGTCGTTGCCAAAAAATTTCTCATATCCCGAGGCTTCCAATTCAACGAGGTAATTTTTCATCTGCGGATCGTCAAATGCCGTCATTAAATTGTCGAACGTCGGCGGCTTGCCTTGATGTTCAACCAACTCGCTGCATTGATGGTAAATCGCCCGAGTGATTGGCGACAGAAAATGTTCCGGCAAAACATGTTCCCAAAAGGCGTAAATTGCCGTCGGGTCCATCATCCACAGTTCGAGCATGTTTCGTTCGAATAAGCCGGGCAAGTCGTCTTTGCTCCAATGTTCCGTCGACACAGTCGTCGGCTCTCCGCTGTCGTCTGCCGTTTGCCGCCTGCTGGCTGCCGCTTGTTTGTCCTTCAAACGGCGGCGGATTTCTTCCTCCGGCATACCGAACCGCACCGACAGGTTTTGTACCGTTTTTTCAATGCGGAAGCGAATCGGATCGTCCGGCGACGTTCCTTTGAGCGGAGCATGACCGATGATTTCCAAAATCGAGTCGAGTGCTTTGCTCGAAGCGATAATATCCTTTTTCAAGTCGATGTTTCGCGTCTTTGCCCGAAAAACATGTTCGAGAGCATCCACCGTTTCCGTTTGCAGCAGAGCATCGAGTGCCTCGGCTCCATGCTGTTCCAAAAATTCGCAAGGGTCTAACCCTTCCGGCAGTGTCAGCACTGCCATATCCGCTCCTTGGGCGATGAAATCAATCAACACTTGGTTGCTTTCGGCTTTCGCTTGCCCTGCTTTGTCGCCGTCGAGCATCAGAATAATTTTTTCCGCGCCCATCCGGTCGAGCAATCGAATATGGGCGGGACCCAGTGCGGTGCCCAATACCGCCACCGCCTCGCCAAAACCAAATGCGTGAGCCGTAATGCAATCGGTATAACCTTCGACGATCAACGCCCGGCGGGTTTCCTTGATGCGTTGCTTTGCCGTGTCGAGACCGTACAACACTTTGTGCTTGGAAAAGAGTTGCGTCTCCGGCGAATTGAGGTACTTTCGGTCTTTGTGCCACGGATCATTGCTGAGCGGCGAGTCGGGAATCAACCGTCCTCCAAACGCCACGGTTCGTCCCTGTTCATCCTTAATGGGAAAGACGAGACGACCACGAAAAAAGTCGAATCGGGCAGCGGTGGTTTGCGTGATGAGGTCGTTCGAATCGCTTTTAGCCTGCCGGAAATTGCCGATGATTTCTAAAATTTTGATTCGCTCCGGTTTATTTTGGGCTTTGTTCGCAAGCCAATTTCGGTCGAGGGGAGCGTAGCCGATTCTGAACTTTTTGATTGCCTCGGTACTGACATTACGGTTTTGGAGATATTTTCTCGCAACGGCGGCTTCGTCGGAATGAAGCAGGGCATCGTGATAGATTGAGGCAACCCAGTCGGCGGCTTGGAAGAGTTGCTTTCGAGTAATTTCCGCCCCCCCCCCTTCGGTGGTTTCGTTGGTTTTGAACATTCGCTGCTTCGGCAGCACAATACCGGCTTTATCGGCGAGGATTTCGAGTGCTTCCCTGAAACCTACGTTTTCAATTTTCATCGTGAAGGCGAACACATCGCCTCCGATGTCGCAGACCCAGCATTTGAACGTTTGCCGCTGCGGATTGACTTGCAAACTTGGTCGTTTGTCGTCGTGCCAGGGGCAGCGCCCGACGTAATTTCTGCCGGCTCGCTTCAGCGGGAGATAATGCCCCACCAATTCCACGATGTCGGTAACTTCCCGAACACGTTCCTTGACGGCATTTTGTTCGTAAGTATCAGACATGGTGCTTGTAGTGTATCGGAATTTCGACATCGGTCAAGAGAAAGAGTTGACCTTTGCGTTATCCCTCGGCGGTAAGGGCGAAGCAAACCCGGTCGATGTCAACAGTGTTCCGTTTGACATCAATGCGTACTCCAAATGTCTTTTGCGAAGCGATTCGCAGTTGGGCATCGGTTTCGTCCACCGGAAAGACTTGCACTTCTGGATTTCGCTCGAATGCCGGACAAAAGGGAATGTGAACCGTTGCCGTCATTGCATCTTCGGGAAATTCCGCCCAAAATGTCCCTTCAAGGCGATCCGATCCTTCGGACGTTTTGGAGCGAATCATTTGTTGACTAACGGTCTCCTCCGCCGGTTTGGTTTTGATCTTCGGCATTTTTTTTGTTGCCAATCGGCGTGATGTCCACTCAACGGCAACGCACAACAGAAGAAAGAGGGCAACCAACCCGACACTTGCCAGCGGCGGTCGCCATGCCACGCCGACGATTGCCCAGAAACAAGCGAACCAAAAGGACAAGCGGACAGCCTGCAACAGCACCCGATGCCAATTTGGTAAGGGAGAGGCGTGAGAATGTATCATTATCCTTTCTAGGCTTCTGTATAATCATTACATTGTACAGCATAAGTTGGTTTCGGGAAACATCACTCTCCGAAAAAGATTTGATTTTTCATCATTTGTTCGCGGGTTTCAATTTTCATTCGCAGGTATTCCATCGGTCTGTCTCCCTTGATTCTGTTGCACGAACCGCAGAGTAGTTGATAGTTTTCGTAATAATCGCCGCCCCCTTTCGCTTTTGGGATAATGTGATCGATTTCCAAATTACGCAACTCAAAATCTTTTCGGCAAGCATTGCATTTGCCGTCCTGTTCTTTGTACAACCGTTGTTTAATGGATTGCGAAGGTTGCACCTCAGTTAAATCACTTCGCTTAGGAACTTGATCAATAGCGACAAAATCTCTGAAAAGCCGACCTGCTTCACTTAAACGTTGTATTAAAATACTTACCGCCTGTTTTTCTATGTCGATTCCAATCCATTTTCGTTGTAACTGTTGGGCGGCGACACACGTCGTTGCACAACCGCAAAAGGGATCCATCACGATGTCTCCCTCGTTGGACGATGCTAAGACAATTCGTTTCAACAGCGCAAGCGGTTTTTGTGTCGGATAGCCGGTGCCCTCTTTTGACGTTTTATTTACTATGGGAAAATTCCAATAATCAGGTGCTAATTTGCCATGTTCCTTCATGTAGGTTTTTGTAACTTTTCCATCTATCAGTGTGTTGATTTTGAATTTTCTACCATCTTCATCCGTTTTATTAAAACGCTTGATTGTGTTTGTGTTAAAAGGCACGTAACAAGGATTCAGTAAGTAGTGATTAGTTTTAGTATAAAAGAAAATCGTATCATGTTTTTTTTGCCAAGATTTTTTGGTGTCGGTTCCGCCGGTGTAACACCATACAATTTCGTTACGAAAATTGTTTTTTCCAAACACACAATCAAGCAGACTTTTCAAGTAGTGCCCTGCCGTCGGATCGCAATGCAGATAAATGGAACCCGTTGATTTCAAAACCCGGTGCATTTCGATAACCCGTTGCGCCATATACGTCAAATATGCCATCATCGGTCTGCTGTGAACATGACCGACACTGGCGATATACTTTGCCAATGCCGGAAAATTGTCGGCAAGTGAGTCGAGATAATACTTGTCAACATCTTGCCACGTCCACATGTCCTTAAAACTGGCACCGGCAGCCCTACTGCCGACAGGGGCGGAATACATTCGTTTGGAGTTGAACGGCGGATCAAGATAAATCAGATCAACCGACTCGCTGTTCATTCCGCACAATATGTACAGATTGTCGTTCGTGTAAAGTGTATTGCGAGAGGCACGCTTTGTCATGTTTTCCTGCACATTATCCTTTATAAAATTTTCGTACCCGCATAATAGAATCGAAGCCGCCGAGTTTTGCGCAATCATCGAAACATTGCATTGCCGGATGATCGTCCGGCAAAATTTCATAATTGCGTTTGACCGAACCGATGACATAATCCATGCCGAGCGGCATCGTTCGTGTCAAAAAGGCACTTTCCAGCGGACCTTTGATCAGCGAACCATCTTGTCGCTTGGGAGGAAGCATAACCGTAAAGTTACTCAACCCGACCGATGCGTGAAAACCGGCAAACGACGGCTCCGCATGAAGACGGCGCATGACTTCCATCAAACGGGATAAATTGCCTTCACTATCGCTGCCAATCGGAGCGACTCCGGGATCGAAAATCAGGTCCTCATTCGGAATCCCCAGCGTTTTTGCTTGAGACAGGAGGAATTTTGCCGATTCCATTGTTTCGTCGGCAGTGTGGCACGCTCCTGATTCCCCTTCGGAAATCAACAGCAACGGACGAAACTTTTTCACCTTGTACAGTTGGAACATTTCCATCCGGCGCGGCGAAATCGAATTGAGAATCGGCATGCCGACCGAATCGTCGTAGGCTTTCAATCCGGCTTCGATCAGAGCGGGGTCCGGCGAATCAAGGGCAAGCGGCTTTTTCGTTGCCGACTGCACTTCGCGGATGACTTGCACAAAAAAATCGGCGGAAAAACTGCCGACGTTAACGTCAATATAGACCGCTCCTTGTTCGTCTTGGAATTTAGCGAGTTCCCGAATGCCCTCCATGTTGCCTGCCTCGTAGAGCGCATGGGTGGACGGCACAGAATCGTTAAGTGATTCGGCAATAATCTTGATGGGGGCTTTGGACATGTTGCTGTGGTTTGTAAAAATTTTTATTTTGTGATTTTTTCGATCACGCCGTCGATGAGTCCGTATTCTTTTGCCTCGGCGGCGGACATAAACCGATCCCGGTCGGTATCTTGCTCGATGCGAGCGAGGTCATGACCGGTATGCCGAAGCAGAATTTGATTCAATTTCGTTTTGATGTTGAGAAATTCTTTGGCATGAATCATAATTTCTTCGGCGGTTCCTTCCATTCCGCCGTGCGGTTGGTGGATCATCACTCTGGCATTGGGGAGTGCGAAGCGTTTATCTTTTGCACCGGCGGCAAGGAGCACCGCTCCCATGGATGCCGCCTGACCGATGCAGTACGTTGCCACGTCGCAGTTGATATACTGCATCGTGTCGTAGATTGCCAAGCCGGCGGTAACGCTTCCGCCCGGCGAATTGATGTACAAATGCACATCGGCATGCGGATCGTCGGTGTTGAGGAACAACAACTGGGCGACGATGGCGTTGGCAACGTCGTCGTTGACGCTGGTTCCGAGAAAAATGATACGGTCTTTCAGCAGGCGGCTGTAAATATCCATCGCCCGCTCTTCCCGACCGCTTTTTTCAATAACGTAAGGTACTAGCGGCATTGTCTAATCAAAAAAACTAACTTCACCCTCCATTATAGGGGAGAACGGCAAACATTCAAGAGCAAGGATCAGGTCAACGAAAATGAGAAAAAAAAAGAGCGGCGGACGCAAGTCCGCTGGTGAAGCAAACTGGGGGCTTGCAATGTTCCTCTATGATTGTTAGAATGGCAAGCGAAGAGAGAGTCCCTGTGATGACTCCAAGCCCAAACTAGATTATCTCTATGTCCACATCTGATCCCGAAGCGCGTACCTCTTCCGTTCCCGAAACATCTTCTGTTCCCGATCCCAAGCCGAAACAGATTGCGGAGCCTATCTATGCGTATGCGATGTCATGGACTTGGCTCCTCGTCGGTGTCCTCGGTATTCTCGGAATCGGCGGACTTGTCGGAGGAATCTATTTCATTCGGTCACAAGACATGGCAACCAAAATCCTAGAAGTTGTCGGGGATATGGTCAAAAAATCTGATGCCCGCAAGGAAGAAATGGAGCAGACAAATGATTTTGCGGCAAAGGAAGAATTGAGAAACGACTCGCTCAAACTGCGAGTCGATGCGGCAAATCTATTGAACAATTACAGGCAAGCCAATCAAGGAACAACAAATGGGGAAATCCTAAAAAAATTGTACTCCATTGTCGAAAGCCTTTATGAAGATTATGGCGCAGGAACAACCTCATTGGGACTCCAACGCGGTGAGCAGTTGAGCAAACTCGCCGTCGAACTTGCGCAAGACTCAGCCACAGGCGATCCGATCCCCTACCATACCCGGTTGCTCGAATTGGAATGGGATCGTCATTATCTTCAAGGAATCATTGATCGCGGTCTGGAACTCAATGTCGCCAGTCAAAGGGCTGGGAATGCCGAAAACTACGATGCCATGCGCTACATCGCTATGGCACTTTATGATAATCTGTCTATAGAATCCTATAACCCCGCTGTGTACCGGTTGCCATCGGTAGTGTTTCCAAACACGATGGATGAACTTCTGACTAAACTGTACGCACGGAAGCCGAGTGACATTGAAATCGCAAAACGCTATGCGGAGTTCATCGTTTGTCAAGACCACCAGAATCAAGACAAACGGAGCAATTTTGCTCGGTGCGCCAGCGAAGCGTTACGCAACAAAACACCGGAGGTCAGAGCCGTTGAAGCCAAAAGAATCATCGATAGAATGGTCAGCGAAAACGAGAAAAATTCAGCCGATGTCAGTGCAGACGCTTATTTGGCACGTTACTTTTTTAATGCACGTTATGTGCCGGACAGCGCACCCGGCAATCAGCCGAATCCTGATTTACTCAAAGTCTTGGAACTCAATCCAAGCCACAGCGACGCTTTGATTTTAGCCAGCCTGGATGCGCTTCGACTGGCAGATAACGCCGCCAAAAGCAACCAACCCGCCCTCGCTGCGGAGTGGCAAGAGAAAGCCGAATCTAATTTACGCAGAACCATCAAGTATAATCCCTCCGATCCGCTCGGGTACCAATATCTCGGCGACTATCTCTTGTTAATTAAAGGCGAACCGATGCAAGCGGTTGAAGTGTGGAACGAAGGACTAGGCAACTCGAACCATCGCGGCGATGAGGAGTTGATCGGCAGATTATCGTTAGTGCTTCTTGATCAAAAAAAGGTTGATGAAGTACGCGACAAACTGACGTACCTTGAACGGACGCTGTCAGAAATTCGGTTGACCCGACCGGGCGATTATAAAAGGACCGACGATATGCGGCTTTTGCTCACCGCCCAGTTGGCAAATACAGAGGCTGCCCTTGCCATGTCAAAAATTGATGCGGCACAACGGGAAAACAGACCCGAAGAAGTGCGGCGGCTTTTCAACATCATCCAGTCCAAAAAAGGCGAAGCCATGCAGACGTATGAACAGGTACTCCGAAATTGGGGCAGTGACCCGAACGATTTCGTCCTGTTTCTCAACGAAAGCAAAAGTGTTTACAACATACTGCTCCCAGAGGCTCTGATGCAACTCGGAGATTTGAAATTAGATTGGAATGAACCGGACAGTGCCGCTCGGTACTTCGAACGAGTGGCTCGTATTCCCTCGCCAGGTATCCAGCGCGGGGCACTTCTCAAATTGTCCGTTGCCAGGCAACAAGAGGGACGGTTAGACGATGCGGTCAAGGCGTTGAAGACTGTGGCGGACCGATACCCGCAAGACTTGTCTCTCCGCTACGCCTACACAACGCTCATGTTCCGTACGCAAGTTGCTTCAAACGCTGCAACGATGGCATCGTTCGATGACATCGAAAAAGAACTGAAAACGCTCGACGGACACCGTAGTGAATTGTCCCAACCGTCGTGGACACTCGATATTCGGCTGATCCATCTGGGCGTTGCACGAGCAAACCTTTCGAACGAGGCGGATACCATCTTGGAGGCGATGAATGATGCCACCCGGAAGTTTCGGGCACTCGAAAAAAAATCATTTCCTCCTGATAAAGACGGCAAGGAAAGACCCTACATGGACGACCCTGCCTTTGTTGCCGAATTGGTTGGAATTTACAGCGGTTTAGCGGCACATTCCGATTTTGACCGCCTGCTGACCATATTGAGGGAGTTTCCCGAAGGAGAGGACGCTTATTACGAGGCTCGTATCAACGATTGTCTCCGGCGAGACGACAAAGAAGGGGCGGTGGTCATCATTGAAGAGGCGAGTACGAGCAACCGGCTCTCCGCCGTCAAAAAAGAACGATTTTTTGCTCTTCTGCAAACCTTACGCGGAGACAACTTGGACAGCGGTATGTCTTTCGAAAAAGTTTACTCGCAATTAAAAACAACGTTCGACGAATCCCCCGAAACGCTGAAACCGCAGGCATTTTTTCTATTGGCAAATATGTCGCTGGACAGAGGTGATGTGGAACAGGCTAAAATGGTTAAAGATCGGTTGGAAAAAATTGAACGTTCCGAGGGAACAATGTGGCGGTATATTGAGGTGAGAATCATGTTGAGCAGCGATGATCCTGATTATGTACAGATGCGGCAAATGCAAGAAACGGTTGCCGGATTTCGCCCCACCTGGGATATGTCATACGTTTTACGCACCATGATCGAAGAACAATTCTTGACAGCGAATCCAGGCGATGCGGAAACGCTCGCAGTGCTCATCAAAAACTATCAAGACGCAATACGAAACGGAAACAATCATCCTGAAGTCTGGCAACGGCTTGTCACCCTGCTCGAAATTGTTGGTCGTCCTGACGATGCAAAGGATGTCGTTCGGTCGGCGGCACTTAAAGGTGTCATGTTGACTGCCCAGACAGGGCAACTGCCGCAGCCGTATGGCAGAATGTACACTCAAGTCAGAGAGGCTCTCGATAAAGAGGATGCAACGGGTGCCGACATGATTGCAAAACAATGCATTATACTGGCAAAAAGACGCGGAGAAAAGGACGCATTGATATTCGCTCTGAACCTGACTTTAGGGAAAGCGTTTGTCGATTTATCTCTGTTTGACAGTGCAAAACGGCATTTGACGGAAACGGCTAAACGGGGAGGCACCAACGTTTATCCGCTCGCTCTGTGCGAGGTGAGATCAGGTGATGTTAACGGCGGTTTCCAGCGCATTTTGGATGAGATTGATGCCGTACCTTCGGCAGCACCGGCACTCTTACCGACCATTGTGGTGCTTTTGTCGCAAGCCCAGCCTTCCGAAGCAATTTATGCACGAATTGACCGCTTGATGGACCGAATTGAAAAAGGGGAGCGGTTGTCCCTCCGATACACGATCCAAGAGTCGGATGGCGACAACGTTCTTCCAATCGGAACAAGGGGGATAGAGTCCCGACAAATACAGTCCTTTACCATCCGGTTTCCAAACAGCGCAGAAACCTTCGATCCGTCAATGATTCAATTTTTCTCCCCTGAAGACGTGGTGGAGGAAGAGTAGAGACTGCCTTTTGGTGCCGGTTTGGCTGGATTTCTGAACGAAAATGAGCAAAATTCGGCGATTTGCAAAATTTTTGCCGGAAACGGTTGATTTTCGAGTCAAGATGGGGTACAATAGCGTCGTTAGGGGTTCCTAAAAGAGCCGGGGGATGGATTCTAGCGAAGTCCCCTGGTAAGTTCCGTTTTTCGCTCCTCAAATGAGCAGAAGGAGGTTGTCATGTCACGTAGTAAATTTTGTACGCTCTGTCTTTTTGGAGCGTTGTTTTGTCCTGCTATGCTTTTTGCACAAGGCACGAGCAAACCGGTAATCACGAACATCCCCGGCGGATTCTTCGTCGAGTGGGGGGCACCCGTCAATGTGTCGGAAGTCCAACTCGATAAAAAATTGATAGGTTCCTGCGAAGTCATGTTCGATGTCCCTTCGGTGGGTGCGCTTGCCGACATGCTCGATAAAAAGTCGGCTGCCACAAACTTTTCTGGAATGGTTGCCATACTTGCCGACTACTGGATTTTACGTGGCAAACCGGAGCGTGCAATTCCACTCTACGAAGAGTGTCTGAAACAAGAAAATATAGAAGAATCGAAGGCGTGGATTTTCCAAAACAACTTGGCAATGCTCTATTCGCGGGCAAAACGGCACGAAGATGCCTTGAAAATCGTAGAAAGTGCCTTGAACACAGACGCAGACAACGTCATTTTGCTAAACACAAAGGGGCTTGTCCTGCTGAACGGCGGAAATCCGACGGAAGCCATCCTCGCTTTACGGCGCGCCGTCGAATTGTCATGCCAACTTCCCCTTTATTGTATGCACCTTGCTTATGCGCATCATCAGGAGCAAAGTGTCGGTCAGGCACGCCGCTGGTTCGATCAGGTCAGACCGCAGTTGAACGAAATGGCACCCACCATGAATAAAGAAAACAAGGCAATGTTTGACACTCTCCAGAGGGCACTTCCGCCAGTCAATGAGTAAGATACAGCGAAACAAACTCGCCACATTATGAACAAAAAAATCACACCACTTATTGTCGGAGTTGGCGTTATCCTTGCGATGACAGTAATGATTACGGTCTATGTCGGTGTCACGTTAACGGGTCGCTGGAGACCGTTTGCCGGACTGGACGAGGCGCGTGCCGCTTTGAAAGAATTGCCCATGCAAATTGGGGATTGGCAGGCAGAAAAGGAAGGCGAATTGGACGCAACTTCAATAACGATGCTCCGAATCCAAGATTCGTATGTGTATCGCGTGTATAAGAATGCGCGTACTCAGGCGGTGGTCCACCTAACCATCATGGTGGGACCCACCGGAATCATTACGGTGCATACGCCGGAAATTTGTTTTGGCGGTAAAGATTACGACAAGGATGGAACACGCACCAGAATTAGAATCAATGTACAACGGGAAGAAGATGAGATTGACGATTTCTTTTGGCGGACGAACTTTACTGGACGATCTTTGGATACGAACAACCGAATTTCGTTTTATTATGCGGTGAGTCCGGGCGATACTTGGAATGCGGTGGAGGTTCCGCGAGCCACCTACCAAACCTATCGCTTTGTCTATAAACTTCAAGCCGAAGCACTCACCGGAACGGACGGCAGTGGAGACACCGTCAAAAACTTCTTGGAAGACTGCTTGCCGACTATTCACGAATACATGCGCCCATGTAACTAACCGGGACTTGAGTGTCAAGGACGCAAAACTACCGCAGCCGCTCTGCCGTTGACCAAAGTCCAGCGGAGGGAGTGCTGATAAAGTAGATTTCTTCGCCGTCCGGCATTGTATTGAAGCCGTTCTTCAACGTTGCCGGATCGTATCGTTTGATCGTCTCC
>Ga0082212_10007408_pt1 | contig 14508 bp, 13 predicted proteins | sample TergutNt197P3_FD_71548 | JGI IMG/M metagenome (GOLD analysis project Ga0082212, IMG submission 71548) | Neocapritermes taracua P3 segment gut microbial communities from Petit-Saut dam, French Guiana - Nt197 P3 | ecosystem: Host-associated > Arthropoda: Insects > Digestive system > Gut ... | reverse complement strand
GAAGGCGCGAAGGACGCCGCGAAGTCCCTCAAGAATATCTTCAAGTGATTGCGACGTATGGCCAGCCTGTTCCGCAATCTGGAGGCAATGGCCTCGAACGGCGCGGGGGGGCTGACGCCGGACGCGCATACGGCTATTGTTGATGCCCTCGCCCGCCTCCAGCGCCCGGACGGCGGATGCGCCGCGCCCTCCGGCACGCCCGACGCGTACTACTCCTGCTTCGCATGGCTCTGCCTGCGCGCGCTCGACCCGGCCGCGCCCGCCATCCCGCCGCTCGAACGCTACCTGCTCACCTGCCCGGCGGCAAGCCCCGTTGACAGATCGTGCGCACGGCTCGTGCAACTGAACGCAGCATCACGCACGTCTCCCCTCGCTCGGCTGCGCCCCCTGCTCGCGCTCCTGCTCAGCCCGCCCCGCGACCTCTACGCGTCATTCCTGTACGCGCTCGCCCTCGACGCGGCTTTTGCGTCGGGGCTGCCGGCGTTCCTGAAACGCCGCATCGCAAAAAAAATCAGCGGCGCGCGCGACGGCCCGCAGACGGCCACCCCGCGCCTCGCCGCGAAACTCACGCTCACCCAGCCCGGCACCCCTGCCGCCGCCGCGCTCGCAAGCCTCCTGCTCCAACGCCGCCGCCCCACCGGCGGGTTCGCCTCCTCCGCGGCCGCGCCCGCCCCCGACCTGCTCGCGACCGCCGTCGCGCGTTTCGCGCTGGCCTCCTGCGCACCCGCGGCCCTAACGCCCGCAGACACCGCCGCCGACCTCGCATTCACCGAAACCTGCTGGACCGACGACGCCCTCTTCGCCCCCGCCCCCTACTCCACCCACGGCGATTCCGAACACACGTTCTACGCGCTCCTCGCGCTCGGCAGCTGCATCAGAAATCAGGGATGAGGAACGCGGGATGAAATGGAGGAGGCGGCCAAAGGGACGCAGGGGACAGAGGGGACGAAGGTGTTTTTCCCTACGTCCCCTGAGTTTATTCCTCGCTATCCCCTGCGTCCCTCACTACCCACTCATCACTCATTCGCAATCCCGCATTTTCGGCTGGCATTGCGAGGCTGTCCGTATTATCATATCGGGTGATTTTTTTCAGAGGCAGGATGAGCAGTAAAACCACAGATAGAGGCAGGATGGTGACGCGATGAGCCGCGTCCTTTTCATCACGTCGAAGACCTGTTGCCCGTGGGCGGGGGAGAGCTACCGCACGCGCCACACCTTGGAGGCGCTTGTGGCGCTGGGGCATGAGGTGGACCTCCTGACGATCCCCGCCGCCTCGCCGTTCCGCGTGCAGGGGGTCACGACGCATCTCGTGCCGCGCCTGCCGTTTTGCAAAAGGCTGCCGGAGGGGGCGTCGCTCCGCCGCGGCACCTTGGGCATGCTGATGCTGTTCAAGGCGATGTTCCTCGCGAGGCGGGCGCGTTACGACATCCTCCACGGCGTGGATGACTGCGGCGCGGTGGCGTGGCTGGTGAGCGTGCTGACGCGCCGGCCGTTCGTCTATGATATTCAGGGCGGCGGGCGCAGCGAGGCGGGCGCGTGGTTTCGGCAATGGACGCGGAAGGCGGCGGCGTTCCTAGGCCGCCTTGCGCTGCGCCGCGCGGATGTGATCATCGGCGAGCATCCCGACACGGCGGCGGAGCTGTCGCAACAGGGGTGCGGCGCACGCGTGTGCGTGATTCCCAGCCTCCCCGCGCTCACGGGGCGCGTCCCGGCACCCGTGCTGAACCTGGCGCGGACGCGTTTCAGGGGGATTGCGGCGCGGCGGGACTCCGGCACGGCGGGGATGCCGTGCGCGACCGTGGTGACGTGCGTGGGGGGGCGCGACCATTTCCGCGGGCTGACGACGTTCTTCAATGCGGTGCCGTATGTGCTGCACGAGAACCCCGATGTGCGTTTCGTGGCGGTCGGCGGGACGGCGGAGGAGGCGGGGCGTATGCGCGAGGCGCTGGAACAGGCGGAGGTCGCGTGGGCGGTGACGCTCACGGGCCGGCTGTCGCCCGAGGACCTGACGGCGCTGCTGATGGTGTCGGACATTCTGGTCGCGCCGTGCCGCACGGGCGAGGCGGTGCCGATGAAGGTGCTGGACTACCTGTATATGTCGAAGCCCATCGTGGTGCAGAACGCGGGGTTTTCGCGGACGCTGTTCTCGAGCCACAACGCGATGGTGGTGGAGGCAGGGCATGAGGCGTTGGCACAGGGCATCCTGAGCCTGTGCCGCAATCCGCAGCTTGCGGAGTTGTTCGCCCAGAAGGGGCACGAGACGCTGCTGGTGCAGCACCGCACGCCGGAGGCCTTCCGCGAGGCCTTGCGCCAATGCTATGAGTACGCTGTCGCGAATTAGGAATTAGAAATTAGGAATTAGGAATTGGGGATTGAGGATGAACGGGGGAAGTGTGGTTTTCGATACGCGACAGCTTGCGGAGTGGGCGGGGGGGACGTGCGAGGGCGCAGTGCGGGAGGTGCGCGGTGTGACGCAGGACACGCGCAGGCTGTCGCCGGGGTGCCTGTACGTGGCGTTGCGCGGCGAGCGGTTCGACGGGCATGATTTCGTGCCGCAGGCGTTTGAGGGCGGCGCGGCGGCGGTGATGGTGGAAGGTGGTGCGGGCATTTTTGCCCGCATGAACAATCACGGGCAGGAAGGTGGTGCGGGCATTCCTGCCCGCATGGGTGATCATGGGCAGGAATGCCGACCATCTTTTAATCACGGGCAGGAATTCCCCTGTGGGGGCGCATACAGCCCGTGCCACCTTGGGGTCATCCGCGTGGCGGACACGCGGCGGGCGTTGCAGGACATCGCGCGGGCGTGGCGGGCGCGGTGCGGCGCGAAGGTCATCGGCGTGACGGGGAGCGCGGGCAAGACGACGGTGAAGGAGATGCTGGCGGCGTGCTGCTCGGGCGCAGGTCCGGTGTGCGCCACGCAGGGCAACCTGAACAACGATATCGGGCTGCCGTTGAGTCTGCTCACGATGCCGCAGGAAACGGCGTTCGGTGTGTTCGAGACCGGCACGAACCATCCCGGTGAGATCGCGCGGCTCGCGGACATCCTGCGGCCGCAGGGCGCGGTGGTCTCGAGCGTCGGCCGCGCGCACATCGAGTTCTTCGGTTCCGTCAAGGCGATCGCGCGCGAGAAGGGCGAGCTGCTGCGCGTGCTGCCGCAGGACGGGTTCGCGGTGCTGTGCAAAGAGACGGCGCACTTCAGGCTGCTCGCGGAGATGTCGTCCGCGCCCGTCGTCACGGTGTCGCTGAAGACGCGCAGCGCGGATTTCTTCGGCAAGGTGCTGGACGAGATGACAGGGCGTGTGCGCGTGACGGAACGCGCGTCGGGCGCGTGCGTGGAGCTCGCGAGCGGATTGCCGGGGGCGCACAATGCGTCGAACCTGCTGCTGGCGTTCGCGGCGGCGCGGTGCGCGGGCGTGACGGCGGAAGCGGCGGCGGAAGGGATGCGCGGTTTCACGATGCCGGGGAAACGCTGGGAGGTGCAGGTGCGCAACGGCGTGACGATCGTGAACGATGCGTACAACGCGAACCCCGACAGTATGCGCATGGCGCTGGAGACGTTCATGCGGATGCCGTGCAAGGGCCGACGGATCGCGGTGCTGGGCGATATGTTCGAGCTGGGCGACCATGCGGAGGCGGCACACCGTGAGGTCGGCAAGAAGGTGGCGATGCTCAACCCTGATTTCTTTTGCGCGGTCGGCGATCGGATGCGCGGCGACGCGGCGCAGGAGGCGGTCGCGGCCGGGTTCCCTGCGGCGCGTGTGCTTTACGCGAGTACAAAGGCGAATGCCGCAAAGCTGCTTTCCTATATTGCGCAAGAAGGTGACAGCGTGCTGCTGAAGGCTTCGCGCGGGATGGCGCTGGAGGAGGTGCTGGAGAAGTTCGAAGTTCGGAGGTAGAAGTTCGGAGGTCGGAGTTCGGAGTTCGGAGGGGAGGACAGGCTTTCTAGCCTGTCAACGAAACGGTAAATCCGCCGACAGGCAAGAATGCCTGTCCTCCTTTATCCATGAGCGTTTTTGAGGGTAGTCGGGATGAACAAGAAGTATGATGGTTTGAATGCGCTGGTGCTGGGCGCGGGAGTGAGCGGCGTGTGGGCGGCGCGGCTGCTGCTGTCGCGCAGGTGCAGGGTGACGGTGCTGGACGAGGGGAAGGTGAAATTCGGAATTAGGAATGAGGAATTAGGAATCAGGAGTTGCTGGCAAGGGGCGTTGCCGGATGAAGCGTTTGACGTGTGCGTGGCGAGTCCGGCGTTCGCGCTGGGGCATCGGTGGATTGTTGAATGCGCGGCGCGGGGCATCCCTGTGATCTCGGAGCTGGAGCTGGGGGCGCATTACTGGTGCGGGAAAATTCTGGCGGTCACGGGGAGCAAGGGCAAGAGCTCGCTCGTGAAGCTCTGCGCGAACACGCTGAATGCGGCGGGGATTGCGGCGTCGCCGGCGGGCAACTACGGTATCCCGCTGTGCCAGCTGGTGCTGGAGCAGTCCGATGTGAACCAGACTAAGAAGATGTGGGCGGTGACGGAGGTGAGCTCGTTCCAGATGGAGCATTCGCCGACGTTCCATCCGCAGATCGCGATCCTGCTGAACTTCCAGCCTGACCATCTGGACCGTCACGCGGATTTCGCGGAGTACCGCGCGTTGAAGATGCGGATGTTCGCGAACATGGACAAACTTGCGTGGCCGCACCAGAAGGGGAGCTGCGCGGTATCGCGTGACCTTGCGCTCTTCCCGTCGGGCGTTGACGTTGACCCCGCCATTCTCGAGCGCACGACGTGCGAGCGTTTCGGGGACGCGCCGGATTGCGACTGGCGTTATGTGCCGTCGGCGGTGCGGAGCAAGCATTACTGCGAGGAGACGGCACCGCTCGGCAGCTGGCCGATCGCGGGGGCGTGGTTCGACAACGGGGTGCTGGGCCTGGCGGCGGCGGCGGCGGTCCCGGCGCTGCTTCATGCGGGCGTTGGCGCGCGCGCCATCGAGGAGGGGTTCAAAAACTTCCGCCCGCTGGCGCACAGGGTGCAGACGCTCGGCACGGACGCGCGCGGCGTGACGTGGGTGGATGACTCGAAGGCGACGAGCCTGACCGCGCTGGCGGCGGCGTTGCGGATGGTCAAAAAACCCGTGCGCCTGATCGCCGGGGGGGTGCTCAAAGAAAATGATTTAACTTTTTTAAAAGAAGTGTTGGCAGAGACCACCCAAAAGGTGTATCTTATTGGTGAATGTGCGGGGAAGATGGCCGATGTTTGGGCATCGTCCGTTCCTTGTGAGATTTACGGTACGATTGAATGTGCCGTGTCCGCCGTGGCGCAGGACGCTCAACGTGATGAGACCGTCCTGCTCTCGCCGGGTACAGCAAGTTTCGATCAGTTTAGTAGCTATCGGGAAAGGGGAGAACGTTTCGCACGATTGGCCCGCGCGGTTGCGGGCCTGTGAGGCGGATCTTTTCTGAGGCACGTAAGGGAGACAAAAGAGAGATGAAACGTCAGGTCACGTTTATTGCAGCAAGTGCAGGCTTTGTCGCAGGTTGCTGCCTCATGCAGGGGTGTGTGAAGCCGGGAACGGGCGGGCAAACGAACATCTGGGAAGAGCCCACCGAGATTCCGCAGGTCATTGAAGTGAAGCAGGATATTCCTGTGCTCGTGCCGGTCGCAACCACGACGTCCTACGCCGTCCGGCAGGGCGACACCATCACGGGCATCGCGGCGCGTTACGGCCTGCGCTGGCAGGATGTCGTCGCGGTGAACCCGGGCGTCTCGCCGAACAAGCTGCAGGTCGGGCAGGTCATTCAGCTGCCGGGGCAGGTTGACCTTTCGAAGACGGCCGCGTCCCGCATCGCCACGCCCCCGAAGGCCGCCCCCGCGCCGTCGCGCACGGAGACGGTCTATGTCGTGAAGAGCGGCGACTCGCTGTCGGAGATCGCGCTGAAGCACGGCGTGAAGGTTGAGGACATCCGCAAGGCGAACGACATCAAGGACGCCAACAAGATTGCCGTCGGCCAGAAGCTGAAGATCCCCGGCGCCGTGAAGTCCGCGGCGGTCGTCGCGCCGGCCCATAAGGCGGCGACGGCACCCAAGATTGACGCGCCGAAACCGAAGCCCACGGAAAAGGAAGGTGACAAGCCCATCACGCAACCGCCGCCCCTGAAAGAGGAGATCAAGGAGAACGTTGCGCCGGTGCCGCCCGTGATGGAGGTGAAGGAGGTGAAGGGTGATGTCAAGGAGGACGCAGCGCCCACCACCACGGGGCTGAAATATACCGTCAAGTCCGGCGAGGACCTCTATGCCGTCGCCATCCGCTGGGGCGTGAGCCCGAGCGACTTGAAGGCGCTGAACAACCTCACCTCGTCCGACCTGAAAGAAGGCATGGTGCTGCTCATCCCGAGCGGCGGTCAATCGAGCGGTGGTCAATAGGAGCGGGCGGGTGCATGAGGAAATGCCTCATAGCCTTGGCATTGGCGGTAGCCGCTCTTTTGAGCATCGCTGTGGGCTGGGTGGTTTACCGTGTCACGTCCCCGCAGGGAATTGAGGTCGGGACGACGCTCGCACGTCACCACACGCCGCTGACGCAGGAAATCCAGCTCGAGACGCCACCGTCGTCTCCCGCCGCCGCATCTGCGGCGGCGGAGGAGGAGCCGACGGATTCGGGAAGGAGGTACACCGTCAAGGCAAGCGAGGACGTGTACGCGGTTTGCATCCGTTTTGGCGTGAGCCCGAGCGACCTGAAGAGGCTGAACAAACTCGACTCCTCCGACCTGAAGCCCGGAATGGTGCTGAAGATTCCGGACGGCGCGAGCCCTCCGCCGCAGGAAGCCGAACAGGCGCCGGAACCTGAGGACGAGGACTTTGGGCAGACCTATACGCCCAAGGCGGGTGAGGACCTGTATGCGGTTTGCATCCGTTTTGGCGTGAGCCCGAGCGACCTGAAGAGGCTGAACAAACTCGACTCCTCCGACCTGAAGCCTGGGATGGTATTGAAGATTCCCCGCGACAACCAATAGACAGGAAACACACAACATGAAAAAGACTCTAGCAACCTTGTCGTTGACGGTGGTCATTCTTCTGGGCATGGGCATCGTCCTGCTGGCCTCGGCCAGCACGCTCCAGGCGCAGCGGATTTACGGCGCCGAGTATGGTTTTTTTAAGCGGCAGATCATGTGGATACTCGCGGCGCTTGCCGTCGGGGGCATCTGCTGCAAGTTTGACTACCACAACTGGAAGAACCGCCCGTTCCTCCCGAAGGTGTTCTATGGGATCATCGCTATCATGCTGGTGCTGACGCTCATCCCGGGCATCCGGATGAACATCAACGGCAGCTACCGCTGGCTTGTGCTGGGGCCGGTAACGCTCCAGCCGGGCGAGTTCGCCAAGCTGGCGATTGTCATCACGGGCGCCGTCTGGCTGAGCCACATCGGATGGCGCGTCCAGCAATTCTGGCGCGGGGCGATTGTCCCCGCCGTATTGCTGACCGGGCTGGCGGCGCTCCTGTTCCTCGAGCGTGACCTCGGCGCGCTGATGGTGGTCGGGGTGCTGGGGGGGACGCTGATGTTTGTCGCGGGGACGCCGGTCACGTACATGGCCGGGCTTGCGGCGCCGGGGGCCGGGTTAGTCGCGTGGAAAGTCCTGCACGACAATGTCCGCATGCCCCGCATCGACGCATGGATGGATGTCGTCATCCGGGGGGTCGAGAACCACTCGCGGGAGGCGCAGCACCTGAAGCAGTCCCTCTTCGCGTTCATGAGCGGTGGCCCATGGGGCGTCGGGTTCAACGAGAGTTTCCAGAAGCACTACCTGCCGGAGGCGCACACGGACTTCATCGCCGCCATCGGCGGAGAGGAGATGGGATTCTTCTTCTCGATCGGCATTGTGGCCTGCTACGCGATCCTGCTGATATGCGGCATCCTCATCAGCCTCCACGCGCCTGACCGCATGGGGCGCCTGCTGGCCATCGGCATGACCATGCTGCTGGTCTTTCAGGGCGCATTCAACATCGCCGTCGTGACCGGCTGCCTGCCCACGAAAGGGCTCGCGCTCCCGTTCATCAGCTACGGCGGCTCGAACCTGCTGACCGCGCTCTTCGCGGTCGGCACGCTCTTCAACATCGGGATGCACATCGGCGTGCACGACGAACGCATACACACGAGCGCCGTCCGCGACGCGGTCAACGAAATCTAAGACGCGAGACAACGCACGGCGGATGCCGTGCGCTATGGATGCCGGAAAGTTTTTGATGAGGGGGAGGGTATGCGTTACATGTCTTGTCATCCGGTTGTACCCTAGCAGCAGCGCCGTCTTGCCCGCCGTGATGTCCACGCAAAAGCACCTCAGATTTTTTTCACCCTGTACCTGCTCAATCGCCAGCGTTTTTGCATACTTTAACCGTATCATGAAATCCTTATCTAGGCAAGAGCTAAAACAATTGTGCAGGTTGTGTCTCGCGGCTGGGTTGCTGATGCCCTTCTCTTTCGGTGCCGCTTGGGATTGCCTTGGGGACGATGCCCTGCCCGTAAACATGAACGGCGAAGTGTTCTATGCGAACTACTCTCCCGAGGAGCGTGCGAAGGATATCATCACGATCGGGAAATACTTGAACGCTTGGACAAACCAGATGCGGGGGTTTGCCTGTAACGACGCGGGGCGGGTCAAGGCTTTGATAGCCGCACAGCCGGATGCTGCTTTCGCGGAGCGGCTCACGGCCGTGTGGGAGGACATGAAATGCGCCTCCACGAACCGTGCGCCAGACTTTACGTTTTACGCTTACACGTTTGCTCAGGGTCTCAAATCTTCGGATGACCCGCATAGCAGACTGCTGGCGAGGCATTTTTTCACGATGCTTGTGTGTCTTCCGGACCTCTCCTTCCCGCCGCCATCCGGGCTTGACAGTCCCAACTGGGCTTGCCCTGTGGAGGGGGTGTGGAATCGCCTAGGTCTGGTGATGGCGAGCGCCCGGCCTTTGCTGGAGACGGCGGAGACGTTTCTGGAGATAGCGGGTTTCATGGGTGATGTCCGTATGAACATGATTCCCGACTTGGGAGATTTTGGGCGAGGGAGCTACACTGGCGAGAAAGACGCCTTGTTTCATTTGCGGAACTGGTGCTGCGCATTGCGGTCATGCCAGCGCAGTTTACGGTATCCCTGCGAGCAGTGGAGTTGGAGCATGATCGACGAGATTCGCCGCTTCGCCGCTAAAATGCCTCCCGACGAGCGCAAACGATTCCTCGACCAAATCAAGAAACTGGCGCGTTCGGATGAAGAGGAGGCAAAACGCCTCGATGAGCCGATTCCTGTTAAACGTCCCTGAATCCCCGTCGCGCAAGCGCGTTCCCACGCCTCCCGCCTGTCCCCGAAAGCCCGTGAACAGTTCCTCGAAATGGCGAAGGCAAAATCCGATTACACAGAAGAGGAACTGAAAATTCTTGAAGAACCGTTTGAATAGTGAATAGTGATGAATATAGTGATTTTACTCAACATTAGTACATAAGGGGCGAAGCCCCGCAAGCAGTAGCGCAGGGCTTCCGCCCTGCCAAGTAATAAATGCAGGGCGGAAGCCTTGCGCTCCCGGCATAAATGCAGGGCGGAAGCCCTGCGCTCCCGGCATAAATGCAAGGCGGAAGCCTTGCGTTCCCGGCACATGCGTCACCCCTTTCTCCTGCGCAGGAACCAGAGGGCGGCGAGGATGAGGGGCAGGGCGGCGAGGTAGAGCCAACGGCCAGCGGGGGCGTTCGGCTCGCGAGGACGCTCGCCCTCCATCCCTGACTCCTCTCCCCCGATCCCTAATTCTTCGTTTTTAATTCCTAATTTTTTATCATCACGGCTTGCGAGAGACGGTTTCGCCCCGCCTTGCCCAGCCTCTTGAACCGTTGTCCCGACCGCAGCGTCAAGCGGCGTTTTCCCGTCTAATTGCAACCCCCTGATTTTGCAATACTCAGGCCACCAAAGCTCGTCGCTGTAATCAATCGCGTCTGACTCGTCGTCCTCCTCATATTTCCCCTTGTCCTTGTCCCACGGGAAATCCGAAAAGAAAGGCACACGGACAGCGAAAAATGCCTTCTTCTGATAATCTTTGAACTCTTCCCAATAAGACCATGAGAGTTGGGTATATGGAACCTCAAAAGTGGCTTTACCTTGCGTAGGGTCAACTTCTAAGCATTCCAGATAGTGCCATCCGCGTTTCTTAATGTCCAGTTTGCCCATGAGGAAAAACCATCCTTCAGGAAGCTCTATGTCGAGCGGCCATTCGACAGAGAAGGTGATTGATGTCGCCCCGACATCAAGTAGCTTTGTGGTCAACCTGTTGTGCAGGTCAACCATCGTGTAGTCGCGTGTGGGCTGTTCTGCGGCTGTCATCGCGCTTGCGAGCAAGCAGAGCGGGGCGATAAAACAAGGTTTGAATTTCATGTGTCTGTCCTTTCGCTTATTCAACCGCCGTCGGCGGCGCATAATGCCGGGAGCGCAGGGCTTCCGCCCTGCCAAGTAATAAATGCAGGGCGGAAGCCCTGCGCTCCCGGCATAAATGCAAGGCGGAAGCCTTGCGCTCCCGGCACATGCGTCATCCCTTTCTCCTGCGCAGGAAATAGAGGGCGGCGAGGGCGAGGGGCAGGATGGCGAGGTAGAGCCAGCGGCGCACGGGGGCGTTCGGCTCACGGGGACGTTCGCCCTCCATCCCTGATTCCTCTCCCCCGATTCCTGATTCCTCGTCCTTAACTCCTAATTGCTTTCCCCTTCGGCTTGACAAGGAAACCTCCGCATTTGTCGTGGCGACAGTCGGAGGGTTTCCTTCCCTGAGCCACCACCCTTCTTGCACATCCGTTTCATCATCCTCCTCGTACTTGCCTCTAAAAGGACCCTCGGGATTATCTGGCGGGATAACCATACGGACAGCATAAAAAGCTTTTTTTTCAAAACCTTTACATGCATTTGTTTCATCTTCGGGGTAGTACCATGAAAGTTGGCGATACGGAACCTCAAATGTGGTCTTGCCTTGTGTCGAGTCAAACTCCAAAAATGTCAACGCATGCCATCCCCGTTCCTCAATCTCCAATTTGCCTAGGAGGTGAAACCACCCTTCTTCAAACTCCATGTCGAGCGGCCACTCGACATAGATGGTCATGGATGTCGTCCCTACATCGAGCAGTTTGGTGGTCAGTCCATTACCTAAGTCAACCATCGTGTAGTCGCGTGCGGGCTGTTCTGCGGCTGTCATCGCGCTTGCGAGCAAGCAGAGAGGGGCAATAAAACAAGGTTTGAATTTCATGTGTCTGTCCTTTCGCATATTCGACCGCCACAGGCGGCGTGTTGGTGCCGGGAGCGCAGGGCTTCCGCCCTGCCAAGTAATAAATGCAGGGCGGAAGCCTTGCGCTTCCGGCATAAATGCAGGGCGGAAGCCCTGCGCTCCCGGCATAAATGCAGGGCGGAAGCCTTGCGTTCCCGGCACATGCGTCATCCCTTTCTCCTGCGCAGGAAATAGAGGACGGCGAGGATGAGGGGCAGGATGGCGAGGTAGAGCCACGCATGACCAGCGGGGGCGTTCGGCTCACGGGGACGTTCGCCCTCCATCCCTGATTCCTCTCCCCCGACTCCTGATTCCTCGTCCTTAACTCCTAATTGCTTTCCCCTTCGGCTTGACAAGGAAACCTCCGCGTTTGTCGTGGCGGCAGTCGGAGGGTTTCCTTCCCTGAGCCACCACCCTTCCAGCACATCCGTCTCGTCATCCTCCTCGTATCGCCCTCTGGTGACACCAAAATTCGACTCTGCCGGGATAGGCACACGGACAGCGAAAAACGCCTTCTTCTGATAATCTTTGAACTCTTCCCAATAAGACCATGAGAGTTGAGTATATGGAACCTCAAAAGTGGCTTTACCTTGCGTAGGGTCAACTTCTAAACATTCCAGATAGTGCCATCCGCGTTTCTTAATATCCAGTTTGCCCATGAGGTAAAGCCATTTTACGTCAAACTCCATGTCGAGCGGCCACTCGACATAGATTGTGATGGATGTCGTCCCTACATCGAGCAGCTTGGTGACCAATCTGTTGTGTAGGTCAACCATTGTGTAGTCGCGCGCAGGTTTGCCGTCGGCAGTCACTATGCTTGCGAACAAGCAGAGCGAGGCGATAAAACAAGGTTTGGATTTCATGTGTCTGTCCTTTCGTTTATTCGACTGCCACAGGCGGCGTGTTGGTCGGGAGGTACGCGGACACCTGCTGCGCATAGTTCGTCTTGTTGTCCTCGAACGTCCATGTCCGGCTGGCAGGGTTGAAACAGAGCGGGCAGGGAAGATCCACGGGTATCGGATTGCCGTTTGAGTCCTTGCCTTTAACCTTGGTCGTTTTCACGCCGGTACTTTTGTTGTAGAGGACGGTGACGCCCCACTGCTCGTGCGTCCACGTGACGCCGTGCAGGTTCGTCGTCGCGGGGGGCGGCACCCATTCGTTGGGGTACTCCTCCTGAATGCGTCCCAGCATATTCGTGTACGCGACTCGTTTCTCGGTGAACTTCGCGGCGGAGGTGAGGACGTTGGTCTTCCAGTTGTACACCTGTGCGGTGGTGATGGCGTTCGGGCCGTTGGTGACGGCGCCGTTGTCAACCTGCCCGATGCCCCATCCGTACTGCTTGATGGTGCTGCCGTTCTTGCCCTTCGTGTCGCCGGTCTTGTTGGGCTGGAAGACCCGGGAGCCGTTCGGGTTGAACTGGTTGTAGAAGTACTGGCCGTTCGGCGCCCACGCCTTCGTCTCGTGCTGGAGGAGCGCCCAGGCGTAGGGGCGGCAGAAGGCGGGCATGGCCGTGTCGATGTAGGCCCTCGCGGAGGCGTCCCTGGGGTTGAGGCCGCGGATGAAGAAGTCGAGCCGCTTCTCCTCCAGCCGCCCGTTCCTGGTGTTCCGGGCCCTGCAGTGGAGGGTGCACTTGCCGCCGACGATCTCGCCGCCCATCAGGTCCTCGCCGATGTCCAGCTCGAGCATGGAGAAGGCCGTGTACGCGCCGCTCCCGATGGGGCCGGGGTACTCCCGGTCGTCCAGCGTGCCGCGGTACACAGGGCGCTCGCTCTTGATCTCCAGCCGCCACGCGAACTCCCACTGGTCGCGGGGCAGGAAGCCGCCCAAGTCGATGTGGTCGGTCTTCAGGTACAGCGCGGGCTCGCCGGTGATGAACGCCGTGCCGCCGGGGGCGATGGCGTTCACGGCAAGCCCCCCCGTGTCCGTGCTGCCCGGCGGGGTCTGCAGGGGCGCCGGGGGGGTGTAGTTGATGAGGTTGATGCGTTTGATCACGCCCTTCACCTCTGTGGTCAGGATCGTGTCCTCGCTTGACACGGACAGGTTCATGTCGATGGTCTGGCCGCCCGCCCGCGCGTCGGGGATGGTGATGATCCGGGCGTCCAGGGTGTAGTAGTCGTCCAGGTCGTCCCCCGAGGCCATCGTCAGGAACGTCTCGACGTCCATGCTGCCGGCCAGCACCGTCCCGTCCGGCGCGGAGATGCTCCAGGTCGCGACATGGTTCGGGATCGGGTCCCCGTAGCCCGCGGCCAAGTGCGATGTCGTGTAGAAGGAGACGTCAAGCAGGTAGGTCTGGCCGGGTTCGACGGGGAACGACTCCGACACGGGCCAGGACGGCAACGCGAACCGGGAGCGGCTGCTGCCGGGCGGGACTTGCGGCGGCGGGGGGGGCGGCGGGTTGCCGTCGTCGTCCTCGTCGCCGTCCGCCAACCACCACTCCTCGTCCGGGTCGTCGGGGACGACGAGCTTGAAGAACGCCATCGGCGGCGCGCCCCCGTCCCCCCGGTCGTCCCACATCAGCGCGCCGAACGGGAACTCCGCCTCCGCCCACCCCTGCCCCCGGTCCAGGTCCACGAAGCCCACGAGCTGCCACTCCTCCTCGAGGAGGTCCCGCTTGCCCCTGAGCTCGATCCACCCGAACGGGATCGGGAAACCGAGCGGCCACTCGGCGCGGAGGACGACTGACATCGGGGTGACCTCGAACCGCGTGATGGTAAGGTCTTCCACCGGCCCGTCCCCGCGCGGCGGCGGGGGGTTGCCCTGCCCCTGCCCGGACGGCGCGTAGAGGCTCGCGCGGATGTCGCCGGAGGCGTGCCAGAAAAACATGGCTGCGAAATTACGCGCGGCCGAAGGGCTCGCCCCGTAGAGACCATCGTAATACCCGGCGAACGCCGTGTCCGTCTGAACCCCGCCCTGGAAACCGCGCAACGCGCGGTCCAGCAGCAGGTAGTCAGGTATCTCCGCCGCCGCAGACGCCGCCGCCAGCGCGCACACCGCGCCGCAAGCCAACACCACTGATTCTTTTCTCATTGCCATAATGCCTTTCCTTTGCTGTTACCCCGTTCGTAAAAAAAACGTTCCGCATCATACCACGCGCCCCGATTTTTGTCCAGCAATCATGCGGGTTGCGCGGATTTTTTTGCCGCCGCCCTCCCACCCCGACTCTTCATTGGGCTTGCTGCGGAATGATATAGTGACGTTACTCAACATTAGTACACAAGGGGCGAAGCCCTGCAAGCGTACATCGCAC
>Ga0082212_10007407_pt1 | contig 14509 bp, 18 predicted proteins | sample TergutNt197P3_FD_71548 | JGI IMG/M metagenome (GOLD analysis project Ga0082212, IMG submission 71548) | Neocapritermes taracua P3 segment gut microbial communities from Petit-Saut dam, French Guiana - Nt197 P3 | ecosystem: Host-associated > Arthropoda: Insects > Digestive system > Gut ... | reverse complement strand
CGGTTTCGGTGATAGAAGGCGGAAATCAAACTTTCAACTTTACTCCTGCTGCAGGCTATGAAGTTGATACTGTGACAGTGGATGGCTTGGCAGTTGCAACAGCAACCAGCTACGATTTCACAAATGTCACCGCAAATCATACAATTGATGTCACCTTCAAGGCGGCATCCCCCGGCATTACTGTGACCTTTGATACTAATGGCGGCAGTATTGTGCCCAGCCAAAAGCTGAATTCCGGTGAAAAAGCGGTGAAACCCGGTGATCCTACTAAGATAGACGACCGCTATGAAAGCAAATATGTCTTCCTTGGCTGGTATGCCGATGCAGCCTTCACCGTAAAGTATGATTTTGATACTCCGGTGACCGGAGACATCACTATCTATGCAAACTTAAGGCTTGTAGGTGATATCGATGGTGATGGCGAAATCACTCCTGATGATGCTATTTTGTTGTTGCAATATTACACAAGTATAGATGAGGCGGATTGGCCCGAGGATTTCCTGAAATATGCCGATGTCAGTGGTGACGGAAAAGTTGACTCGACTGATGCGGCGCTGATTCTCAGAATGGTTGCCAATAAGAAGTATTAAGATGCCGCCGCTAAACAATTTATGGTTCATCCGGCCCGGGCCAAGAGCCAATAATTAGTGACACCAAAACAAAAAGGGGTACGAGCGAAAATAGCTCGCACCCCTTTATCTTTAAACAACCGGCAACAAAGCTCAAACAGATCTTGTTTTATGCTTTAGCCAGGCTTTTTCCTCATCATTGAGCAGAGGCGAAAGCTTGGCATAGGTTTGGGTATGATAATTATTGAGCCAGTCTTTTTCCCCCTGATCCAGCATCTCAAGATCCAGGGCGTCGATCTCTATGGGGAAGAAAGTCACCGGTTCGAATTTAAAGAATTGCCCGGCTTCGGTTTTTTCCGCTTTTACTACCAATAAGATATTCTCCGTGCGGATCCCGTGTTTGCCTTCCTTGTATACTCCCGGTTCATCGGAAATCAGCATACCTTCTTTCAGAGGCGCATGATTATCGGGGCGGAAGCGCTGGGGGCCCTCATGAACATTCAGGCAATAGCCGATGCCGTGGCCGGTGCCGCATTTATAGTCCAGGCCCTCATCCCACATCACCCGGCGGGCGATAATATCCAGATTGGATCCCGAAGAACCTTCCAGAAAATGGAAGCGCTCCAGGGCCATATAGGCTTTTAAAGTCAGGGTGAAATCATGACGTTCCTCGGCGGTGATGGGGCCCATGGGGATGGTGCGGGTAATATCCGTAGTGCCGTCATAATAATTACCGCCGCTGTCCAATAAAAGAAATCCTTCCGGTCCAATAGTAGTTGATTCCGCATCAGTGGGGGTATAATGCATCATGGCTGCATTGGCGCGATAGGCTATAATGCTGCTAAAAGAAGTATCCACAAATAAAGCCATTTTAGAGCGGCATTCCGCCAGCTTTTGGGCTACCTGCCATTCACTCAAAGTGCCGCTGTCCTTATTTTGCCCGATCCAGATGAAGGCCTTGACCAGGGCTGCGCAATCCCGGATCTGGCTTTGGCGGGTACCTTCCTGTTCGGTCGGGTTCTTGACGGATTTCATCAAAGTGGTGATGTCGAGATCCTCGATCACATCTACCCAGTCGGGAATAGCCTGATAGAGCCAGATATTGATCCGTCCGGGATCCAAAAAGACAGTGCTTTCCCGGGGCAGCAAAGCTACTTCTTTGACGATATCTTCATAACCGGCCAGCTCAATCTGATCTTGTTCCATCTCGGCCCAGACTTGAGGATTGACTTGTACCGGGTCGACAAAGAAAATGCAGCGGCTATCTGTAACCAGGCAATAAGATATACATACGGGGTTGTTAGGCACATCGCCGGCCCGGATATTAAGCAGCCAGGCTATGTCATCCAGAGAGGAAAGAATATAAGCCTGGGCGCCCCGGGCCTGATAGGCGGCGCGCAGTTCAGTGATTTTCTCCGTGCGGCTTTTGCCCGCATATTTTAAATCATGGATGAAGATAGGACTTTGGGGCAGGGGAGGGCAATCATCCCAAATTGCCGCCACAAAATCATGATTGGTTTGGATTTGCAGATTCTTGGCTTTAAAAGCCTTTTCCATTTCTTTGAGCTGGTTGACAGAGAAAAGTTTACCGTTCAAAGCGACATTGGATCCGGCAGGCAGTTCCAGCGCCAGCCATTCAAAGGGGCTGGGCTCTCCGGGAAGTATTTTGTGGAGATCAATCTGAGTGCCGGCAATTTGGCGCTCGGCCTGGATGAAATAACGGCCGTCGACCCAAAGCCCGGCTTTGTCCCCGGTGACTACCACGGTGCCGACAGAGCCGGTGAAGCCGGAAAGCCACATCCGGGACTTGAAATGATCGGCGAAATATTCGCTTTGATGGGGGTCGGCGCTGGGGATGATAAAGGCGCTGATTTGGGCGTTTTGCATCAATTCTCTCAATTTGGCGATTTTCTCATTTGTATTCATAATCTTCCTCCTTACTACAAATTATGGATAATTCGAACATCAATACAATTCTCTATCGGGAAAAGATTTCCTGCTTGAAAAAAACATTTATCCCCGCCAAAGACGGGGATAAATGTTTCCATAAAGCAGATTTTTAAAATCAATAAAACACAGAGCAAAACTCATCTGTTCTACTCCCTACCCCAGATAAACCGGAAAAGCATTCAAAACCAATTAGACACGGATTTGCACGGATTAAAAACGGATTAGCACGGATTTTTTGTATTATAAAAAGCATTGAATTTTTTTTATCTTTTCTTCAAAGCAACAGCACCTAAGTTTCTCATACCCTAACCCGGACAAGCCGGAGTTTTGAGTCTTGAGTTCTGAGTTCTGAGTTGGAATACGAAGGCACAAAAATTTTGCCATTTTGCGCAGAATTTCGGGAGTAAGTGCCTAAAGACAACAGCGAAAATCCGTTAAAATCTGCGAAAATCAGTGTCTAATTATTTCATGCATCATTTTGAATCCGCATCCTTGCAGGTCAATCTAGAGATGACGTATATTTTGTGACTCTTTTTGTTCGAATTTGAGAGCCTAGTTCCTAATCCCTAACCCGGACAAGCCGGAGTGTTGAGTGTTGAGTAGGAGCTGGAATACGGCGGCACGAAAATTTTGCCATTTTACGCAGAATTTCGGGAGTAAGTGCCTAATGAACCGGTTGCTTAGCGTTATCTTTGAGCTGGCAAAAGACTTGATTTTGCTGGCCAATAGTGGCAATGAAGACATCTTTGGGGCTCTTTACGCCCATTTTTCCCAATTCCTGAAGCAACCATTTTTCTTCCAGATTCTTCTGCTGCAAGCCCTCCGGCTGGATCTTGCCATCTAAAATAACCTCCCAAGCCGGCTCGTCAAGTGGTACCTTCAGGGAAATATCTCCTGTTTCCAGGGGGCGTTTGCTGCTTTTGGGCATGATGCTGATATTGCCATTGGTTTCCATAAAAACATATTCGATCTGAGAAATGTCAAAATAACCCTGAAAACGCAACTGTTCCAAAAGATCGCTGAGGCTGAGGCGAAGACGGCGCATCTCCTCTTCCTGGAGCTCACCTTTTTTTATGATGATAGAGGGAACGCCGCAAAAAATATCCCGGGATTTTTCGCTTTTTAAATTGAGTAAGGCAAGCATTATCTGGAGGATTGTCATAGTGAAAATAGGGACGACGCTGTGGATGAGAGGAGTACCGGTGCTTTGCATGGCTACCGAGGCCATTTCGGAAATGATCAGCAAAACAACCAGGTCAAATGGCTGCAGTTCCCCGATTTGCCTTTTGCCCATTAATTTGACGGCAAGTAAAGTGATAAAATAGAGGATCAAGGTGCGGTTGATCAGCAGAAACATCTTATTCTCCTTCTCGCAGGCTATACAAATATATTCTGCCGGTTTTGCCAACTTTTAACCGCCCTAAAATTGCCACCTGTTTCACCGTATTTTTCCTGACCGGGACAGGCAAAATAATTCAGAGGAAGAACCAAAATCTCCGATTTTGATCGGGATCCCCTGATTACATTCGGGAGATTCCGGATCAAGCCCGGAATGACGGGAAGAATAAATAGTAAAGTTTAGATATCACAACCTACAAGCCGGGGAGGAAAAGTTATGCTGAAAAAACCTCAAATCCAGCCATGGTATGGACAGATATTAGAAGAAAAAATAGCCAAACCCCCTCTGGTCAAAAACTGCCTGCTGGCTTTTGCCTGGGGCGGCGCCCTGTGCGGATTAGTTCAGCTGGCGGATTCCGGATTGATCAAAGCTAATGTGGACAAGGATACCTCCGGAGTGATTTGCCTTCTGGGGGTCATCGGTTTGGCGGCTCTTTTGACCGGTTTGGGAGTTTATGATAAACTGGCTCAAAATGCCGGAGGCGGACTGGCTGTACCTATCAGCGGTTTTGCCAATTCTCTCACCTCTGCCGCCATGGAACACCGCAGCGAAGGCTTTGTTCTGGGTAGCGGCTGCAATAGTTTCAAGCTGGCGGGAGCGGTTATTGTCTATGGTGTTTTCAGCGGCTTCTGGCTGGGGCTGATCCGCTTGCTTTTAGGTAAAACCTGAAAGCAGAAGTCGGAGCTCAAATGTCGGAGGCCAGAGAACAGAAGTAAATCAGATATCCGAGCTTCGTTCTTTGATCTCTGATTTTCGGCGCCTGAAGGGAGTACTCTTAATGCAAACCTGGATTTTCTCTAACCCTCCTGCTATCATTGCCCGAGGTGTGGCAGGAGGGCCTCAAGAAGGGCAAGGGCCTTTTGGTTATATTTTCGATCAGCTTTATGAGGATAATTATGCCGGCTGTGATAGTTTTGAAAAAGCGGAGCAGGCTATTTTACTTTCAGCCTGTCAGGCCGCTTTGGGAAAAGCTTCTCTAAAAGCGGAAGATGTCGATGTTTTCCTAGCCGGTGATTTAATGAATCAAATCATTTCTTCCAGCTTTGTGGCCCGTAAGCTTGCCATTCCCTACTTAGGGCTGTTCGGGGCCTGCTCTACCGCCATTGAGGCCCTGGCCCTAGGGGCAGTGCTGCTCAGCGCCGGATCTGCTCAAAAGGTACTGGCAGCCAGTAGCAGCCACAATGCCACTGCGGAAAAACAATTTCGCTTTCCCAATGAATATGGCTGCCAAAAGCCGGCCTATGCCCAGTTTACAGTGACTGCAGCCGGAGCAGCTGTGCTGGCCCCCGAAGGCAGCTCTCTTTGTATCACTTCCGCCACCATTGGTAAGGTGGAGGATTTAGGCGTCAGCGACCCTCAAAACATGGGGGCAGCAATGGCCCCGGATGATGTCTTAAAAGGACAATGAATAATACCACTTGACAATACAATGAATAAGTTGTAAAATGAAGTTATAAAAATAAGGAGCATATACTATGGATGTACACCACCACACAACAGCTGGCGGTAAAGATTTAATCATGGACTATATAAATAGCCTTAGCAAGCCGGAAATCATCGATGGGTTGTCAGTTTTAGACCACTTTAAGAAAGATGAACTTGATCAATTAAACTTAAAGCCTTGGAAGGGCAAGGTTTGGGAAGTTTATTTTTATAAGCATAATAGAATCTTCTATGTCGCCATAGAGGATAAGGACGTATATTTACTCCATGCCTGCCGGAAGCAGAAGAACAAAACTGAAAAGGCAGATAGCGATATAGTTATTGCTCGTGCTAAAGATTTGGGAGAAGTATTATCCAAGAAAATCATATAGGAGGGATTTGCATGCCGTGGAAGAAAGTGGATGTTGACGAGATAATTAATGATAAACTTGCTGCTGATCCGGAGCTTAAAAAGATGTGGGATGAAAGCCGGACAGAGTACCGCATTTTAGGTCAATTAACCAAACTGCGCAAGGAAAAAAGAATATCCCAAGCTGATCTGGCAGAAATGACAGGAAATAAGCAGCAGGTTATTTCCCGGATAGAGAACCGGGAAAATAGCCCGACATTAAAAACATTGTGTAGAATACTAGATGTACTTGATTACGACATCCAGCTTGTTCCAAAGGGACATCAAATGTAAGGGGATGAGTGCATGAAGGCGATATATCCCGCAGTACTAAGGCCGGAACCGGAAGGTGGTTATACAGTGCTGTATCCCGATCTTGATGGTTGAACCAATCACAAATTTTCGACCTGTGCAATTGGTTTATAACACACATCATTGCGGGCTTGACCCGCAAACCCCTGGAAACGAGCAGGAGATCCCGAGTCAAGCTCGGGATGACTGGTGGCTTGAATCCAATTGCACAGCTGGAAAAAATCACTGACATAGAACGTGTTAGTAGCTTACGGACTCGTTTCGTAAATAAAAAACAAGAATTTTGTTCAATACTTTTCGCGAAGCGAAAAGTTACCCGCATTCTGATTTCTGAATACTGAATCCTGAATACTTGCGGTCGAAGACCGCCTTAGGCTTCTATAGCGGAGATTTTTTTACCAGATCTTACAGGTGTAGGTACTTAGGGGATGTTATTATTTGTCGCTATAATGCCCCTTGCATTGGTAGATTTCTACTCTATCATCATCCAATATCTTATATACAGGCCTGTTTTGTTCATCAATCTCCCGGCTCCATTTGCCAGCCGAATCACCCTTTAATGGCTCCGGATGTCCTATGCCAGTGTTGCCGTTACGGATAATATCCTGGATAAGTTGATTGATTTTCTTTAGTGTGCGCCTGTCCTCGGTCTGCCAATAAAAATATTCTCTCAACCCCTGCATTGAAAAACCTAAATTATCAATCACTGTGTAAAGCCTCCGAGTTCTTATTTTTATTAAGAAAATCTAAAGCCCGCTGTGGAATATCTCCGCTTTCCATTGCTTCTAATTCGGCCATTGAAAAAGTGATAACCTCGCCACGCTCTGCTTGCGCTACAGACTCCTCAAGGATTTTCATGTTGTATGCATTAAAATATTCATCGTATTTACTTGTTGCTTTTAGCTCAAATGGAATTGCCTGTGCTCTCACTGCTTGGCGGAAAAAAACATTAATTGCCGATGACATATTCAAGCCAATTTTTCTAAAAAGATTTTCGGCTTCTTGCTTGATATCCTCGTCGATACGAATAGTTAAGTTGGTTTGTGTCATAGTAACCCTTCTCTCTTTTTATTTGATGCAATAACATTATACGTTAATATTATGTGCTTTGTCAATGGTTTTATTCGTTAGCCAATAAGAATAGGTAAACTGGCGATCATTGACGATAAGCTGATTATTGGTATTATGGGTAACGGCAAAATTAACGGTGTGAATCCAAAGACTGTGTCCGATATCAAAAAGAACTTTGTGCCATATCCCAAGAATCCCTTGCTTGCGACTTTCTTTATCAATATTGGACGCGCCGATGTTCTTGGCTCCAGCGTGAGAAATCTTTACCGGTTCACGAAAATCTACTCTGGCGGTGAGCCTGAGCTTGTTGATGGAGATGTGTTTAGGACAACTGTGCCACTTAGTTTAGCTAATGGCAAATTTCTGTCCGTATTCCAAGCCCCCAAGTATGGGCTGGATATTTTATTGACGGGAATACTAAAATATGGCATAATATAAGCAGGAACTATAAAGAATGAAACTAGGAGGAAAGGCTGTGAGACTAGATGGCTGAACCAATCATAAATTTTGATAGCATTTTCTCTAAGGAGCAGCTTGAATATATTACCCGGAGTGTTACCGAACAGGCAAGGGTTGTATTTGGTAGCAAGCTTTGTGATGTGATTCTATATGGCTCTTATGCACGCGGTAATTTTTCGGAATGGTCAGATGTTGATATTATGGTTTTAGCCGATGTTGATGAACTTACAGCCAAGCGGCTTGATAAGGAATTGACCCATCGCCTTCTTGACCTGGATTATAGGATGAATTTGTTATTGTCCATCATTGTTGTGCCATTTTCCCGTTTTGAATACTTCAAAGAAGACTACTCTTTTTATATTGACGTGAGGAAAGAAGGTGTGCACCTATGCTAAATGAGCAGCAAGTAATCCTAGCAAAGCTGCGTTTGCAAAGTGCGAATGAGGATTATACTATCGCCAGAAGCATGATAGGTGGCGGCCATTACAAGGCTTCTAATAACCGCTCCTACTATGCTATCTTCCATGCAATTCGTGCGGTTTTGGCTTTGGAAAGCAAGGATTTTAAAAAACACGGTCATGCAATAGGCTATTTTAATAAAGAATATATCCATGCCGGGCATTTCGAGTCTCATTTTATTGAAATCATCAAGACTATTCCCGCGCCGCCTGGCGGCAAAAAGACCGGCGCAGTGATGGAAAATGTTTTCGTTCTTGGGTATAGGCTCAATTTGAGCCTAAGTTGTTGTCAATTTTGTCAGCTGTATCAAACGGCAAATGGAATGTTACCCTTTTGCTTTTTTGTTCAGCCATTGGCACCTCTGTTTTTCATGGTATGACTCTTGTATGATTAAATTTTGAAAATCATATTGTTGCGGGCTTTGCCTACAAGCCGTTTTACGCCATCTGGTAAGACGACTATTCCTGCAAAAATCCAAATCTTTTGATTTTGGCAGGAATAGTGAGGTTATCACCTCATGGGAAAACAGCTTGAAAGCAGAGCTTTCAACAGGTTATTAAGTGCTTTTCCATAACTTAATCAGGTTGACATAAAAGCGGGGATCTAATTGATTAAACTCCAAGGGGTATTTGCAAGTTTTTTCTTGGTTCTGATTGGAAGGAAAATCTTGTGGCATATAGAAAAAATATAATAAACACCGATTGCCTGGGTATTCTTGTGCGAAAAAAGGTGAATAATGGCGAAGAAAGGGAAAGGAAAATGAAAATGAAAAACATACTTAAATTGGATAATATTAGTAGTCAAAGGAGCTGCAAAATGAAAATAACTTGGAAATACATGATAGGTCTTGTTCTGGTAGCAATATTTATGATAACACAGTTTAGTGGTATGCCGATACAAGCGTTGGATGCATCAGCCTTACATGATCCCTTTAAAGCGATGTTCGACAGCGATGTAATTATAGCTAATGAGTTGAGATATGCATTTGCAGACGATTTGCTGCATCACTATCTAGACGATCATGTTGCGCAGATGTATCAGGAGCAAAAGCAACTGCTGGAAGGGGGATGACAACGTATTTTTTGAAATCTATGACGACAATCTTACACTGCTTACAGGTGGTCAAGAGTGTAAGAATTTGCTATACGAGAACGAGGTGCTGTACATCAAGCTTAGGTACACTGGCTCAAGCTTTGTAAGCACTATCCCCTTTACCATCACCGTTATGGGTTTTATGCCAATGTCCGGTTATGAAGAGCTCTATGAAGAGGAGAGGTGGAATGACGGTGAAGAGGGGTTAATACAAAGTACTACTAATTGTTATGCTTATGCCTTGAACCTGCAAAGATGCCCAACAGACGGCGTTGCTTTTCCATTGCCTAACTCTGCTGAACAACACTGTTTACAGCCGGGAGATCTATATAGGTATATAGTTGATGATTCTTGGGATACTGGGTATAACCTAGACGCAGATACACTTGCAATAGTCGATAATAGCTCTGTTGATAATAATATAGCTATTGACGGATTTTTTGAAGAAATAGGACAATATGATGTTGCGCCTTCAGGCACATACAAGGTTGCCTTGGTTATTGATCAAGGCTTGGATTATCATTGGTATCGTCAAAATCTGGATGGTATGTGGTCGCATAAATTAGGTACTGATCCGATTACTAATCTTGATCCTTTAGGCGATCCAATATATGATCCGCTTTATGCAGAAAGGTATTATACGTATGGGGGAAATTATACATTGTTTATTGGGTATTTTGCGGTAGAAGCAAAAGAAGGGGGGATGTATTCACCTAGTGAAGCTTTGGCACAACAATCATCTCCTTCTATTCCGCTATTCAAGCGGGATGAGCAAAACCCAGCAAAATCTCTATCACAAATTGAGTTTATAGAAAAAGGCATGGGCATCGGTGAAATTAGAGGGCAAATCGGATTGCCGCAGCAAATTGTTGGCAGCGGCATCATTATGGATTCGTATTTGCTGGAAAATGGCGATAAATTAATTATTAGCTATGGCTCCATGCGAAGCGTTGTTGCAAAGGCTTTTATTGTGACCCCACAAGGGGAACGAACCTTTATAATTGAATAGTACCTGCCTAAAGGGACTGGCATAAGCCAATCCTTTAGAGTTTTTACTAAATAATAGAATTGGAGGTAAGGTTATGAAAACAAAATTGATTGTCCTGGTGTGTATATTCTTTATAATGTTGGTCTTGCCAACAGCTGCATTTTCAGAAATTGCTTCGTCTGATGACCCATTGTCAACAAATGTCACAACGTCTGTTTTTCAGCCCTTTCAGCCGCGTATGTGGTTTGATGTCGCTGTCGAAAGCTATGGTCAAAGCTTGGAACTGGAGTTGGATGAATTTCCGGGTACTATATTCAAGTGGAATCGGAACAGTTATCCCTTTGTCACTGCCACTGATGCAGATGGTGAAAATGCGTTTAATTTTGAGTTTGGTCCAATTAGGGGTATATATTTGACTGACCTAAACTATGATGGGCTGCCGGAATTTTGCGCAAGAGTAATGTGGGGCTCTGGAATTATTGACGAACGTATTTATGTTTGTGATTACGCTGCTAAAAGAACATATGAATTATCTGACCGTTTTAATTATCACTTTTCCTTGTTTATGAAAGATGGGGAGTTGTTTGCCACACAGAGAGTCGCGGCTTATGGTCAACCAATACGAACAGGTAAACTGGCGATCATTGACGATAAACTGGTAATTGTTGATTTTACCCATGATGAACCCACTGTTGGAATCGCTAATGCTGTTGCTCAACCGGGTGGCACAGTTGATGTTACTTATAGTATCAAAAACAATACTAACGGATTTACAACTCTTGATTTGGCTATAAAATATGATAGCGAGATTTATACACCCCTCACTGTCACACCTGCCGGCATGTTAGGAAACCCGCTTGACGGCAATATCTTTGTAGTCAATCCCTCTTTTAACGGTAATGATCTTATCCGGATCGCTTTTGCCAGCAGCACACAGGTTGATGGTGACGGCTCGCTTTTTACCATCAGATACAAGGTTGATGAGAAAGCCCCACCCTTGGATGTACCTTTGAGTGTTGAGGTGATAAAAGCTCAGATAATCTCCACTTTGAGTGAGTCTACTGACATTGATTTGAAGGTGGAACCTGGACTGCTGATTATTGGTATTATGGGTGACATTAATGGCGATGGAGAAATTACCCCTGAAGATGCCATTTTGCTGCTGCAAATGTATGTCGGACTAATACCATGGACTCCCAGAGCTTTGCTTTTAGGTGATATAAACAGCGATGGTATAATTGATACTACTGATGCTGCCTTGATTCTCCGTTTGGTTGTTGGTGGCTGAGGCCTATTTTGCAATGTATCCATTTGTGTTTTGACTGACTGTTGCAAAACCAAAGAACAGTCTAACTTGTGTGGGATGTATCAAATGATACTCCCTTCCGCATAATAGGGGTAGCGGCTCGTGCTGCTGCCCTTATTTTTTTGCCGGAGGTGGATCCGTTTGACTGGCAATGATATACTGAAAATCGAAGTTGACATGTTTCTGCCCAAAAAAGAACGGGTTATTAAATATATAGAGGATATTGAAAATCCCTATCGTTTTAACTGCGGTGATACTACTATCAATTTGGAGTTTACCAAAGGCGCGCCGACGCTTGAGGAAAAAATAATTACTCTCATTAAAAGCGGAAATAATTTCTTATAGGTATTTATGCTCTTTTATAGTATAATTAGGCTTGAAAGGGTTGATAAGCTATGCCAAGAAAGTCGCGCTTTGATGAGAAGAAAAACGGCTGGAATACAGCTTTATATATCCGGCTTTCCCGCGAGGATGGCGATAAAGAAGAAAGTGATAGTATCTCTAATCAGAGGGATATATTGCTTAGCTTTGTTGATGATTGCGAAGACTTAAAAACATATGATATTTATATTGATGATGACTATTCCGGAACTAATTTTGAGCGCCCCGGCTTTTTGCGGATGATGGCAGATATTAAAAACGGCGATGTTAATTGTGTTGCGGTTAAAGACCTTTCCCGCTTCGGGCGTAATTATATCGAAGCCGGTAACTATATTGAGCAGATATTTCCCTTTTTGAATGTTCGTTTTATCAGTGTTAATGACAGCCTTGATAGTGTCAAGAATCCGGAACAAATGGATAGCATTATTGTTCCGTTTAAGAATCTGATCAATGACGAATATGCCAGGGATATTTCCAAGAAGGTTCGCTCGGTTCTTGATAATAAGAGAAAAAGAGGGGAGTTCATTGGCTCCTTTGCGGCATATGGCTATCTTAAAGATAGGGATAATCGCAATAGACTAGTGATTGATCAAGAAGCCGCGCCGGTGATCCGCAATATTTATAACTGGTATATAGAGGGGTATGGATTTATAACCATTGCCAAAAAGCTAAATGAGATGGGCATTTTAAATCCATCTGCCTATAAAAAAAGTCAAGGGATGAATTATCATCATCCGGTATCGGCGATAAATTCAGAGTTATGGAGCGATAGCTCTGTTAAGCGTATACTTTTAAACCAGGTTTATATAGGCCATACTGTACAGGGCAAGAATAAAATTCAGAGCTATAAAGTGCGTAAGGCAGTTGCTGTTCCGCAAGATGAATGGATTGTTGTGGAAAATACCCATGAGGCAATTATTGAGCGCGATGTCTGGGAAAAGGTGCAGAATTTATACAATAGGGATAAGCGCACTTCACCTAATGCAGATAGGGTATATCTATTCTCCGGGCTTTTGATCTGCGCCGATTGTAATCGGGCTATGAATATAAAAAATATTTCCCAGCCTTATAAGTATTATTCCTATTATGTTTGTTCTACTTATAAAAAGTTTGGGCCGGGTAATTGCACTAACCATACTATAAGAACAGATAAACTGGAATTTCTTGTTTATGAAGCTATTAAGAAGCAGGTTGAAATCGCTGTTGATATGGATAGGATAATTAAAGAAATAAATGGCCTGCCGAAAATCAATCTCGGCTCCCGGCTCTTAAATGACAGCCTGGAAAAGCAAGAGGATAATCTTAGCCGGATCAAGGGTTACAAAAAATCTATATATGAAGATTGGAAAAACGGGGATATTACCCGCGAAGAATACCTGCAATATAAAGATGACTATGAGGTACAAATCGAAAAAATAAGTGCTGTTATTGAAAGCCTGAATGATAAAATTAAGAAGGCGGCCGAAAAAATAGATGATTCTAATTTATACTTGACCAATTTTATCAAGTACAAAAACTTCGAAAGGCTAACCCGGGAAATTGTAGTCAGCCTGATCGATAAAATAAAGATACATGAAAACAAAGAGATTACAATTGTTTTTAATTTCGCAAGCGAATACGACTTGGTTCGGGAATATATTACCCAGAATGAATATCTATTAGAGCAGGCAAATTAGTCACTAATCTCCCCCTTGTGCTTTTCTAAGAAATCCAAAGCACGTTGCGGAACCTCACCGTCAGCCATTGCTTCTATTTCATCCATAGTAAAGCTGATTGTTAACCCACGCTCTGATTGCTCCATGCTGCGTTTTAGCCTTGCTAAATTCTCGCCTGTGTAGTATTCATCATAAGCCTTTAACTCAAAGGGTATAGCTTGCGCCCCGACTGCTTGACGGAAAAACACATTAATCGCAGAGGACATATTTAACCCTATCCGGCTAAATAAGGTTTCTGCATCCCTTTTCAATTTCTCATCAATACGGATTGTTAAATTTGTTTGTGCCATATACAAAACCTCTCCTTCTTTTTGCTGGCATATCGTAATAACATGGTAGCATAAATTACTGACGTTGTCAATGCAAATATGAAAACTCCGTGCCGTAGTGCGGCAGGAGAAGTGTTTTCTTTTTATTGCATACATATTTGACATTAGAGCCTAATCTCTAGGGCTGCGAAGCAGCCCTTTTGTCTATTGTCCTAATGGGGTATCTTCCCCGGCGGCAGTGGATACTATTGTCAGTCACTTTCGGGATCGGGGCCTGGATCCTAATTATTATGATGCGGTGGTTACCGGAGATTTGGGTAAATATGGGAAAGAAATTGCGGCGGAACTATTGAAGCGCCAGGGTTTTGCCCTGGATCCGGTCAAGCTTTTTGACTGCGGCTGTATGATCTATCACGACTGGCAGCCGGTATTTGCCGGAGGCAGCGGCTGCGGCTGCATCGCCAGTATTGGTTATGGTCATTGGTGCGGTTTGGTGGAAAACGGGCAAATGCCCAAAATCTTGCTGGTAGGCACAGGGGCTTTGCATTCACCTCTTTCGATCCAGCAAAATGAAAGTATACCTTGTGTAGCTCATGCGGTATCACTTGAAAGAATATAGTGTGAAGAGTGGAGAGTGGAGAGTGGAGTTTTGGTAGTTTCGCTCCGCGAAACGTTTTTATTATAAAAAGAGTTTTTGCGAAGCAAAAA
>Ga0082212_10007406_pt1 | contig 14511 bp, 13 predicted proteins | sample TergutNt197P3_FD_71548 | JGI IMG/M metagenome (GOLD analysis project Ga0082212, IMG submission 71548) | Neocapritermes taracua P3 segment gut microbial communities from Petit-Saut dam, French Guiana - Nt197 P3 | ecosystem: Host-associated > Arthropoda: Insects > Digestive system > Gut ... | reverse complement strand
CGCCATTGCCGTGGGGCCCACGGCATATGCCCGCGTATTGGGCCAAGGCTTTTGGCAGAGTATTCGGGAAGCCCCCGCTTCTAAGCAAGCGCGAGCGCTTGCGAAAGCGGTGGGAGCAGGTCACATTAAAATTGGCAATTCATCCGGCTTCACGCAACTCCTGTGTCAGGCTGTAGCCGTCCATGCCCGGCATCATAATATCTGTTATCATGAGATCAATATGGTGGTGTTCGAACCGATCAAGGGCCTGCTGCGCATTTTGCGCCAGTATTGGAAGGTATCCCTCATCGCGCAAAATTGCTTCCATCAGCTTCCTGAAATTCTCGTCATCTTCGACCACGAGTATGCTAAACATAGCGATTCCCTGCCTTTGCTTTGAATTTTACTCGATTGCATATAACATACACAAAAAACTTCAACTGAGCTTAAACAAAACTGCTCTAAAAGTTTACGCAAAGTTTACGAAAAGATTATATCATGTGCTCAGAAACAACAGCGCCCACTCTGGAAAGGTGTGCGATGTTGGCAATTATGCTGCTTAGCAACAATCAGGAAAGCAGGTGCAATGAAGAGCATAATGAAATCATTGAAATGCTTGCTGCAAATGTCAGGGACGCTGACAGCCATATTGGGCATAATCGTCCTGTTCGCGCCTCTAAGCAGCCTGGCTTTACTGGCCAGGTTCATCGACATAGCAATGCTAATTGATGGCATTTCTGAGATCGCTGCCTACATCGGCGAGGATAAGCGCCAAGGCTCAGCCATGGTATTGGCTGGCGGGATTTTTTCAGCCCTCATTGGCTGCTGGGCTCTGTCTGCCACCAAAAATAAGGCAATGGGCATCATCGCTGTATGGCTGATAGCAACTGGAGCTACTCGGGTGCTTGGATCGTTTTCGCGAAAATCCGAAAACTCTGCCCTGTGGGGTTGGCAGATGGCTCTTGGCGCTTTAGGCTCAGCGCTGGGTTTTATGCTTTTGATCTCAGCGCATCTGAGCGCAGCGCTAATCACGAGCGCGCTTGCAGCCATGCTCATTTCTCATGGGATTGGCAATATCATCCTCTTTTACCTGCTGGATAACTTAAGCAGAGCTGATAGAGGGAATACTTACTCTAGCCCTTTTGAGGAAGGGTAAAACTGCTTAGACTGGCCGTGTGGCATATAAGTGCGCCTGCTAACGCGCAAAAGCATGCGAATATAGAGCAGTAAAAGCGCTGTTGTGTTATATTTAGCTGGACAGTTCGCTGCAAAGCCATAATTAAAATATTAAAATACAGCTATAATTGCCTTAGCATATGGCATATGGCTAAATATAGAAGATGCAATTTTTTTCCCGGCATTTATTGCTTGAAAGCACATTGGGCTTAAAGCAAACGCCAGCTAAATTGAAACTGGGTTGATGTTCATAGGTTAAGATACAGAATAAAAGCAATCAAATAGAAAGGATGGAAGCTTGTGCTACAGCTTAAAGATGTAACAAAAACATATACAACAGCAGGCTTTACACAGACCGCACTTGACAGCGTTTCCATCGCATTCCGCGACAACGAATTTGCTGCGGTCCTGGGGCCTTCCGGTTCCGGCAAAACTACTTTGCTCAATATAATCGGGGGGCTTGATCAGTATGACTCCGGTGAGCTGGAAATCGACACTATTTCTACAAAACAGTATAAAGATCGGGACTGGGACATATACCGCAATAACCGAATCGGTTTCGTATTTCAAAGCTACAACCTTATTCCGCACCAAAGCGTGCTTTCAAATGTCGAACTCGCGTTGACCTTGAGCGGAGTGCCAAAAACTGAGCGGCGCGCCCGCGCAGAGCTGGCATTAGAGCAAGTCGGGCTAGGCGAGCACGTCCACAAAAAGCCAAACCAGCTCAGCGGGGGCCAAATGCAGCGAGTTTCCATTGCGCGCGCGCTCATCAATGACCCTGAGATATTGCTGGCTGACGAGCCTACCGGGGCGCTGGATACAACTACCAGCGGCCAGGTTATGGAATTGCTTTCCGAGATCGCCAAAGATCGCCTCGTGATCATGGTTACGCACAATACCGAGCTTGCGCAGCGCTACGCCAACCGGATCATCAACCTCACCGACGGAAGAATTGCCGCAGATACTAACCCCTTTGACCCTTCCTGGGAAGCATTCAGAGAGGGCCGAATAGCGCGAAAGGCAAGCATGTCTTTTCCTACTGCAATATCGCTCTCCTTTAGCAATCTGATGACAAAAAAGGGGCGGACCTTTATGACCTCCTTTGCAGGCTCAATCGGCATTATAGGCATAGCTGCCATCCTCGCGCTTTCAAACGGGATCAACACCTATATTAAAAGCGTTGAGGAGGATACCCTGAGCATTTATCCCCTCACGATACAAAGCGCAGGCTTAAACATGGCAAGCATGCTAACGGGTATAGAAAGTGCCCGAGAAGCAGCAATAGAGCGCCCCGAATACACTGTTGGCGAGCGCAGAATCATTGAAACGGTTTTTTCCTCGCAAAACAATAATGATCTGGCCTCTCTTAAGGCGCATTTCGAGGAAAACAAGCAGGAAGTCGATCAATATGTCCAGAATATTGACTACAAGTATAATATAACGCCACAGATCTTTTTGGGCGACACTTCAGAAGGCGCAGAGCAGGTGAACCCTGATTCCATTCTCAGCGGCTACGGGATGGGCGCAGGAAGCATGCGCTCCCAAATGGGCCTGGGCGGCATGGCCGGTATGCCCGGTATGAATGTTTTCAGCGAAATGCCCGGCGATCGCAGTTTATATGAAGGCCAGTACGAAATTTTAACCGGCAAATGGCCGGAAAGCTATGATGAAGCAGTGCTTGTCCTCGCGCCGGATGGCAAAATTTCTGATTTTGCGATGTATGCGATGGGCATCCGCGATCGCGCTGAAATGAAAGCCATAGCAGACTCGTTCATGAATAAGACAGATGAGGTTGTTGAAATCGACAAAAAAGCGAGATTCTACTCCTACAACGAGCTATTGTCTGTCTCATTTAAAGTTATCCTGCAAGCTGATTTATATAGTTATGATGACACTTACGGCGTATGGGTAGACAAATCGGGTGACAAGGCATATATGAAATCCCTGGTTGACAATGGCATTTCGCTAAAAATCGTCGGCATCGTGCAGCCTGCCTCGGACGCGGTGTCATCTTCCCTTTCAATAGGAATCAATTACACCCCTGTTCTTATCGATTATCTGATGAGGCAGGCTGCAAACACGGACATCGTCAAGGAGCAGCTGGCATTTCCAGCGGTAAATGTTATCTCCGGAAGAACCTTTGCCGAGGAAAAGGACGAACCAAACTCGGATTTCGACTTTGGAAAAATTATTTCCGTAGATGAAGGCGTGTTCAGGGATGTCTTCAGTTTCAATTTTAAAGCCCCTTCCTTTGATCTCGGCCAGATGGATTTTAGCAACATGAGCCTGGATATGGATTTGGCAGGCATTTCGATGCCGGAGTTCAGCCTCGGGGAACTGGTCAGCGCCATAACATCGCAGGTTCAGATTCCCTCAGGCCAGCTGCAGGACACTATATTTCAGATTTTGCGCGAGTTCCTTGTTGGCCAGATTGATGATGAAGGCATAATCGAGCCGGATAAGATCATGGCAAACCTGTCAAGCTACCTGGCATCCTCAGATGTGCAGGCAATGATAACAAACCAGCTCACGCAGATTGTTGACCCGTCAAAGCTCGGCGGGCAGATAACGGAAGTTATGCAGGGGTATATTGCAAATGCCATGCAAGGCTACATGCAGCAAATCATGGGCATGGTGCAAGCACAAATGCAGCAGGCTTTGTCTCAGGCTTCTGGCCAAATACAGCAGGCCCTCATGTCTTCAATGGGAGATATGGCCTCTCAGATTGGCAGCATAGACCCAAGCCGCCTTACCGATGCATTTAAAATCGAGATGGATGAAGAGGAGGTTTTGGAGCTCATGATGTCAATTATGAGCCCGGCAGAAACCACATATGAACAAAATCTTAGCACCCTGGGTTATGCCAACCCCACCACGCCATCCAGCATAAGCATTTACCCGCGCGATTTTGAATCAAAGAAGAAAGTCATTAATGTTTTAACAGATTACAATAACCAAATGCAAGAAGCAGATGAGGAGGATAAAGTCATACACTATACAGATATCGTCGGTGTGCTGATGTCCTCTGTTACTGATATAGTCGATCTTGTAAGCTATGCGCTTATAGCTTTTGTTGCGATATCGCTCGTTGTTTCATCAATCATGATTGGAGTTATAACGTTTGTTTCCGTGCTTGAGCGCAAGAAGGAAATAGGCATCCTGCGCGCCATAGGGGCAAGCAAGGGAAATATCAGGCTGGTATTCAACTCCGAAACAATGATTATCGGATTTATAGCAGGAGTGATAGGCGTGCTTTCCACTTTGCTTATCAGCTTGATTGCAAATAGGATCATATTAAGGGAATTGGGTGTTGCAAAGCTTGTATTGCTGCCTTTTGGTGTCCCTGTTGTTTTAGTTGCAATAAGTGTTTTCCTGTCGTTTATAGCAGGGCTGTTCCCAGCCTCTGCTGCTGCCCGCAAGCCTCCGGTCGAGGCGCTGCGCTCCGAGTAGCCTATGGGCCCGGCAAAGCTATATAAGGCGAGCGCATGCAGGTTTGCCGTTCCAGCCTGCGCTCTCGCCAATTTATATTATTTTAGCAGCGGTTTGTCAACCGGTATATGTCTCGCAAAGCTCCTGAACAGCAAGAATATTTTCCGGCTTGGCGTCATTTCGATATGTCATCATCTTGTCCGGGCCCATGACAAACCCTCCATTTGCACCAAGCGTATCTATAAGGCGCTTGGCGTAATCGATGCATTCCTGCTTGCTTTTTGTTCCCAGAATTGAGCTTTTCATACCGCCGCATATAGCTACATTCGGAAGGCGGCGGCGCAGCTCAAAGACATCGTCTTGCTCCGGCTGAAGCATAACTGTGCCTTTGGGAAACTCTTGGAAGAAGTCAGTGAATGTCGTTACCTGGGCTTCAGAAAAAATCTGAAACTGCTTGCCATTGCGCTCACATGCATCAACCCATTTCTTGATATATGGCCAGTACAGTTTTTCAAACTGTTTTGGATTGAGCACGCTATGGCCAAGAAGCACTGTTCTCCCGCCAAAGACAGCATATTCAGGCATAGGCCCATCAACGGCGCCAATAACCTGATCAAGGCCCATAACTCTTCCTATGGCTTCAACTGCAGCTTCAACTTCATGCGGCCTTCTTCTGAGATCAATTGAGAGCCCCTTTATTCCTCGAAGAAAGTTGAACAGCGTCTCCACAGGCAGCAGCAGGCTTGCTGGCGCCAGTACAGGAACCTCAAGCTCTTCAAGGAAGTATTTCTCTGTCTTTGCAATAAAGGCATTATACAATTTGTATTCCTCAATAGATTTCACAAAAGCTTCAAAACTGCCCGGAGCGCCCAGCGCCTTGTTCTTTCTGGGCAGGCATACTGACCAATAAAACTTTATTGGATCTTTTATCAGCTCGCTGTATTCGTCTTCGTGCATGATCTCATAGTCAACAAGGTTGAAGGTTTCCCTTTCGTCATCGATGATATATTTATTGCCATCTATTGCTTCAGTGACCCGGAACGGGTTGCGCGCGCCCTTGTAGTTATACAGATCAAAGCCGTATTTTTCATGAAAGCCTGTTACAATGCTAAACAGCAGGCTGTAGTCGTACAGTGCTTCGCTCAGCTTGTTGCCGGACTCAAGTATCATATATGTCCAATAATTCGAGAATGTTGGGATCCTGCCTGTCTTTTTGAATGCTACTGCATCTTGAATAGTGCTTATTCTCTCTTTCAGTTTTGTTTTTGAATCCATTGCCCCCTCCTAAAAGTTCAAAACCATCATCATCCATCCGATTAAAAAGCTTTCACGGGATTCTTCCGGAATGCCTTCAAGCAGCTCCAAACACTTTTCCCATCCTTGCGGGTAATCACTAACGTTTATTTCTTCTTTTTCTTCCTGTGGCATAATGTTTTCCTTTCTTTAAGCTTTGCCGGCCGTCTTAAGGCTGCCTTGCATATGTTATCATAAGTACTTTACGTTGAAATAAGCAGCCTGATAAGCTGCTCTGCAGTTGCCAGGCGAGCCTGTTCCGGCAAAAAGTCCAGCAGTTCGGCTACTTCCTCAAACCCCTTAGGGTATTGGGGATCAAGCTTTTCGCGTAATATTTCTTCACGGTTCTCTGCCATTTTTTACTACCTTTCTTATATGATGCAGTTTCGGACGAACTCATTGACAGCCAACAGGTTGTCCCTGTTGCAGTCATTTCGAAATGAAACCATTTTGTCTTGGCTGAAAATATAGCCTTCACCCATCTCTCCAATGAGCTTTTTGGCGTAGTTTATGCATTCCTCCGGAGTGCCTCTTCCAAGCAGCTCAGTCTTCATGCCGCCTGCAATGCATATATTAGGCAGCTTTTTTCTTAGCTCGAAGACATCGTCAAGCTCAGGATGCAAAACAACATAGCCTTTAGGTATGTCCTGGAAGAAGTCTGCAAAGCGCATCATGCTGCTTTCGCTGAATATATACAGTGTTTTGCCATTTTCTACAGCAGCGTCTATTAAGCGCTTAAGATGCGGCCAATAGAATATTTCAAACTGCTTTACGCTCATTATGCTGTGGGCCAGCAGGGCAGTGAAAGTATTGAAAACATAGCTGCTTGTATTGATGCCGAAGGATGCCTTGAATGCCGGGTATGAGCTTTCCTCAAACATGAAGTCAATCGCCTCTTTGAGCTCTTCTGGGCGCTTGCGCATGTCGATAGATATTTCTTTAATGCCGCGATAGTAGCTATAGAAGTCCTCCACCGGGCAAAGGCATATAGCTGCATTGTTATATAAGCCAGGCACATTGTATTCATTTATGAATTTTGAAGCGATTTCTCCTGAAAACTTGCCAAAAGCAAGCAGCTCGCTTACAGCCTCAACATACTGGCCCTTTGTTGCCTGAGGATACTTCCTGTGAACCATCTTCCATATGAAAGCTTTTGGGTTGTTTGTAAATTCTTTGTATTCACTGCCTTGCATTAGAACATTGTCAGTGAAGTTGACGGCGCCATTAGCATCATCAAACGCGTAATGGTTTTTGCCCATCGCATTGCCCATTCTGATAAAATTGCGGGTTCCCAGATCTGAGTAGGCGTCAAAGCCATACGCCTCATGAAAATCGCAAACGATTTTCTCCATTAGAGAGTAGTCCAGCAATGCTTCGCTTACCGTATAACCGGCATCAAGCACCTTCCAGGTGTAAAAGCATGAAAGGTTTGGCATGCGTGCCGGCTTTTCAAACTTGATGCAGGCATTGAAAATATCGAGCTTATTTTGAAGCTCGAGGCTTTTAGCCATTATAAACCTCCTTTTAGCCGCCTATAGCAACATTATAAGCAATTTTGGCAGTTATTCTGCTTAGAAAATGATTTTTATGTGGCCAGATACAAAAAGCGCTGACACATTGCCGGCAATGATTTGAAACATAAGTTAAGCCGGTATTGCTTTGTGCAACTGGTATACTAAGGTAGCACATAGAGAGGAGCCATAGTTGTGAGAAATGTTAATGCTAACCTTCCCCTCAAGCTGGAGGGATCAAAAAATACTCGCGAGTTAGGCGGCTATCCAACGCTTGAAGGCGGCAATACTGCTAATGGCCAATTTTTGAGAAGCGACAGCCCCAGCAACTTTACAAACACAAACAAACAAAGGCTTTATGAGTATGGAGTGCGCCTTGCCATAGATTTTCGCAGCAGCAGCGAAATAGACGAAGCGCCTTGCGCGCTAAAAGGATATAAGGATATTGAATACATTAATCCCCAGTTGATCGATGCAATCTACTCTACCGACGAATCCGGATCTCAGAATATTGAGCTGCCCAGCGTGCTTGGAGACATGTACATCAGCTTTTTGGATGACAAGAAGGCCGTCTACCTGGGTGTCTTCAAAGCAATCCTGGGCTATGAGGGCAAATGCGTTTTCTTCAACTGCTCTGCCGGCAAAGATCGGGCAGGAATGCTTGCAATGATGCTGCTAAAAGTAGCCGGAGTTGCAGACCAAAACATCGTTATTGACTACCAGGCCACCGGTGGCTACATCAAAGAGGACATGGATCGGGCACTTGAAAATTTTAGAAGCCAGGGAATAGACTTTGATGAGGATATGCTAAAGTCGCGGCCTATCCATATGCAAAGGGCTATTGAGCACATGAATGCCGCCTATGGCGGGATATTTGGCTGGCTGAAAGCAGTTGGGCTTAATGAAGGCGAAATAGCAAAGCTAAAAGGTATGGCGCTCGGAAGCTACAGCTAGCAGGCTTTTAGCACTGCAGCGCAGCAAAGCAATAATCCGGCATTATTGCTTTCTGCAATTTTGCTTTAGCAATATATCCTTTGCACTAAGGCGCAACAGCAGCTTAGCAGTAAGTATTTAGCAGAGTATTTATAAACTCCAGCGCTTCAGATTTTGAAATTGCCAGCATTGCCGGTATGTAGTTTTCGGCGAAGTCGCTAAACGCCATGCTGAGCTGTTCGTGCTCAAATATGCAGTAAGTATAGTCGTTGGCGTCATTTTTGTGGTTGGTGCGCTCAATTATGATTCCATGGCCCTTTAGCGCAGTCAGTATAATCTCGTCGTTGCTGTAGCCGTCATCGAGTATATAAAAGCTGTACCTGTCATTTGCATCGCGGTCCTTTTGTATGATGTTCTCGAAAATTGCCCTTATTTCCTCTTTGTTAAAATGGGGCAGGCTATACATGTGGTCGGTGAGCCTGCCGGTTTTGGCAAACTCTGTCAAGCCTTTTTTCGTGAAGACATCCACTTGCTTGCGAAGGCGCGATACATCGTTTCGTGCCTTAATTGATCCCAAAAGCGATTCCGTTAAATCTTGCGTGTTGTCTAAACTTGCGTTTTCCTTAAAATACGACTTGATAAAGTTTTGCTTCATCAGCGCATCGCTTCTCTCTTCCACGCTTAAAAAAACTGAAATAGGTATACGGCTATAGGAAGGATTCGGCTTAAACAGGTATGCGTCATAGGATGGCTCTTTGTCTTCCAGGTAAAACCCAATCAGCTCAAACTTTTTTCTATTGTTGTCAACAGCGAGTTTATAGTCTTGAAACAGTGCATCATAGCTGCGCTCAAAAAATTCATCGAGCCGGCTGTTGCCTTCGTTTACATAGCACACAGATAAATGCTTGTCTAGAAAAGCAATATAGTTATGGCGAGAAAACGTATAGCCCTGCTCTGAATACTCGTAGTCGATTATTAAGAAGTCGTACAAAATTCCCTTGCCTGGCTTGTTTTCTGAACTCGTGTAATATAAAAGGTAATTGTTTGACAGCAGCAATGGCATTATCTCATAAAGCACCTCTATGCTCTCGTTAAGATCGCTGTAAGGGAGATTAACAAGATGCTTTATCGAATAATCATCGGTATATTCTGATATCAAAGAAACAAAACCTGACAAAGATGAGACAGCGCTCTCCTGGCAGCAATTTAGCATGCGTATGTTGCACTTAAAAGAGTCCTTGCCTGCTTTTTCAGCGATATTTCCAAGGATTTCACCAAGTGTCCGCAAATAGCGCTCATTATCGCTAAAATATACAAGCTCAACCGGAACATTCTCCTCATATCGCTGGCTATACAGAAGGTTGATGATTGCATCCCTTCCTGATATAGCACTGCTGTCAGCAGTGCTGACTAAACTGCCATAATACCTAAGCTCTTTTGTTTCCAAGTCGCTCAAGTTGAGGGCAGCTGACATCTTGTCGACAAGATCGCCTGTCAGCTTTTGCTCTCCCCTGATAACCCGGTATATAGAAGACTTGCTTGCACCTGTCATCTTAACCAGAGTGTCAACTTTCATTTTTTTTTGCTTTAGCTTATCTTTTATGAAGGAATTTATGCTATCCATAGTATCCTCCCAATACAATTTATCAGATCATACGATATATTTACAATATTGTCAATAAATAGTATTCCCAAGCTATACTAAAAACAGTGCCGAAAAATAGAAAATTGTATGGCGATAATTTGACTACTATTCCCGTAAATGATAATATATGATAGTAAGGTGCCTTTGTAACGATTGCTTTCAACAGGTACAATTACTTGCCAATGCGAATTTCCGCTAAGCAATCAGGGCAACATTCAGTGCCTTTGCATATAGCGCTGAAATTCATGACACCTGACATGGCGAATAACCTTGCAGATATTATTCAGACAACTACCTAGTCCATAATTTATCAGCTGGCTGCCGATATCTTTTGATTCGGCAGTTTTGCTATTTGAATAAAACAAAGCGTTGCCATCATGCGATTACCCCGAACAATCTGTCTTTGAGGCAATGCTTTCTAAGCATCCAGCAGCCACTCTACAGCAAAAACTGTGAAGAGTGTTTTCAGGCAGCCGGCTGCCATGTTCTCTAAAGCAATTATCGCCGGCAGCCTGGAAAGCATGAATTGTTTTGCGCCATTCGGAAATATTGCGTGAAATATTTCTCAAATCGGTTATAATAAGACAAGATACAACATTTATGATGGTAGCTAAAAATTAACTGTATTAACCGGAAATCAATTTGGTATTTATATAAATAAATGCTTATTATTTCTCGAATCCAATTTGGGATTTCCCGAAAATCGCATTTTTTACTCCGACAAATTTGACATTTGTTCCCGCAAATGTTAAAATATTATTGCAAATGCGAAATGCACCAAATATCATCACTTTCTCTTAGCTTTTGCATAATGGTGGATGTCGCAACGTTAAAATGGGGGGCGCAACTTTATTTCATTTATTTGCATATATTGAAAAAGAAGCTGCCTATCCAAATGCTGTGTTTTATGCATAGCATTTTGTAACAATGCAAGTATTACTCCAACCTCGAACTAGTACTAGTCCATGATTTGCAGCAGCTGTCGGTATCTGCCCCAGATTCGGCAGTTTTGCTTTATATACCTTTTGAGAATGCCTCACTTAAGCTGATTTTTTGCTTCTAAACGAATGAAAACAATATTAAAAATCTTAAGCAGCTATTTTGGTGCTGCAAGATGAGCGAATATTGCATTATAATTGGAGAAGCAGCACTTTGTTGCAATATGGGCAAAAGCTTGCCAAACTTCGAGAAACAGGAGAAGAAACATGAGAGTAGGCCAGAGAGTTACTTTGGTGGCTGATGCAAACTTAAAGTATGACAGTTATGGAAGCGGCAGGCCTGATGGAAAGTCAACGCGGACAATCAAAGCAGGCACCGAAGTAAGAATAACCAATCTAGTAAACAACCCAAAACCCGGCCAAACACACCCTGTGCATATAGATGACATTGGCTGGATAATGGCTAGCGCAGTCGGCGAATAGTAGCCCGTATTTTTAGAGCATACGTACGCCTACTTGCTACTCCAAATCGCTCAGTTGGCGATGAAATAAAGAGGCTGCTAAGAGTCTATTGCATAGATTAAGCAGCCTCTTTTTTATATTGCTGCAATTGCACATCCGGTGCAGTTGGCCTAAAATTCATCCTTAGCCAGAAATGCATATTACGCCTTCGAGAAAAGCATTTATGGCCAACTCTTGATATTCTGGCAGGTGCCGGCACGCCCTTAAGTGCGGCTTTGCAGCAGCTGATTTTACAGATATTCTATTAGCATTTTGAATGCTCTCATTAGCCCCTTCAAAGCCGCTTGCAGAGCGAGTTTCAGAATTTTGAATATTTTTTTTGCGCACTGTGCAGACTGGCAAATAAACTGTCAGCAAGCAGTTACCGCCTTCCCGCTTGCCTGAAAGGCGAAAGCCTTATTCTCTTTACAGTGTTTACGGCTGCTGAGCATGTCAATACTATATCAAAAAGGTTGAGCAATCATGAAGAAAACAATTGCAGGCCTGGCGCTGGTTATGCTAATGCTGGCTGCCTTTATGCCTGTTGTATATGCATTAGCGGATTGGGTGGGCGATCCAACTGCAATGGATGAGAGCGAGGCCCTTGCGTTTATCGACGACGCACCTGATGACATCATCGATTATGGCTATTCCGCCCCTCCACCAACCGGCGACTCACCATATGCTTATTTTGCATATTTAGCGCTTTGCACTGCAGGGGCAGTGGGGTTAGCCTCGACAGCAAGGGAGATTGAACAGCGCCTGTAATGATCAAGGGCATATCAGCACTGGCCGAACCACAAATGCACTATTATTCGTTCGCTTTTGCCGCCAAGCTTTGTGCTTTCCCAACACTGGCTGGGCTCGCCAACTTAGAATTAGAAAGTGCTGCCATGGCGAACATAGCTTTGCGCAAGCCGCCTAGTTCAGGCTGGCTGCTGCTTTCCCAAGTGAAGGCTGTTGCCAGCATTCGAAAAGCAGGCTTGCCAAAGTAGCCATTTCAAGAAATACATATCGCTTAACAGCCTTGTGCTATCGAGCGTGAGGCTGTTAAGCTGTCATTTCGTTATTCACAACAAAATTAAGGCGGCCTGTTTTAGATAGGGGAATGCTGTTGGCAAAAAGCAAACCACCGAAAGATTTGTGCTTTCCGCCGGTTTGCCACTGATTCAGAGCTGAAGCCAAAAAGATAAACGCTGCAAGAATCTCAAAGCGCACACCCAGATGTTTGGTATTGCTAGTCGGCGAATCGCTTTTTCAAAAATGGCAGTCAGTGATTGTCTTTTTGGTGGTGTATAAACTTGGCAAATGGGACATCGGCGAATATATTAGCCGCCGCGTTTCTGATGGCGGTTGGGGTAAATCTGTCGTCAAAGATTTTTCCGATTATATTCAAAGCCGTTACGTCGCTATTCGCGGTTTTCCCGCATCCAATATATGGCGAATGAAGCAATTTTTGAAAACGAAAAACTCGCAACACTGTCGCGAGAATTATACTCATACACGTTTAGATTTTTTCTGCCAGCAATTGCTTTTCACGCTGCTTCACCAAACATTTGAAACCGCTCTGGCAAAAGCCTGCTTATCTCTGCCTGGCGTACGCCTCCTGTTGAATCCATATAGCTGCCAGCATAAGCGCTGTACTTATCAAAGCCCAAGCTGGCTGCATTGTCGGACAAATTCTTCTTTAGCATCCGCCACACCCTTTCGATAAGGTTTAGGTTTGGCGAATAAGCAGGCAGAAATACAGTTCCGAAGGGCTAGGGATGCTCTGGCATTTCTGCTTGGAGCAATGCTCCTTCCCAGCTGCTGTATGCTGAAATGCTTAATTAATATACTTGACGACATAGCTACAGAGAGATCGCAAGGTGCTGGTTTTGGTAAACAAAAACAGGTGTGCCTGTTATAGTATAGATAGAGGCTTTATATGAAAAAGAAATTACCAATTAGCATAGACAACTTCCAAACACTCATAAGCGGCGAATTCTATTTTGTTGACAAGTCGATGTTTATTGCTGAAGCATTGGCCAACATAGGCGAAACAAAGCTTATCCTGAGGCCAAGGCGCTTTGGAAAGACCCTAAACATGAGCATGCTCAAGGCTTTTTTGGAAATAGGCTCCCCTAAAGGGCTCTTTGACGGGCTTGCTATATCAGAGCAAAAGGGTTTGTGTGAAGCTCACCAGGCCCAGCACCCTGTTATTTCCCTGTCGCTTAAAGATATGAGTGCTGCTGATTTTATTGTAGCACGAGAAGCGCTTTCCATAAGAATCAGCGACGAAGCTAAAAGGCTTGGAATTGGCAATGGCTGCATAGAGCTTGATAAAAACGAAAATGCAGCCTTTGACAGAATGGCTGAAATGCAGGCGAACCAAACTGACATAGCAAGAAGCATTCAGCTTATGACAAAAGCGCTATACAACCGATATGAAAAAAAAGCAATAGTGCTTATAGACGAATACGATGCACCTATAAACCACGCTTACCAAATGGGCTACTATGATGAAATGGTGGGCCTATTCAGATGGCTCTTGGGCCAGGCGCTGAAAGGCAACCCATATTTAGAGTTTGCTGTGATGACTGGAGTGCTGCGAATATCAAAAGACAGCATATTTTCGGATCTTAACAATATCCGCGTTTATTCGCCCCTTAATGCCAAGTTCAGCGCCCATTTCGGGTTTACTGAAGATGAAGTGGCTTCAATGCTCAGCTATTATGGCTTTGAGGATCGAATGGCTGAGATGAAAGATTTTTATAACGGATATAAAATTGGAAGCTTTGAAATGTACAACCCATGGTCTGTTGTAAATGCGTGCAGCGATATGCTGGAAGACGGGAGCGCTGAATTGGAAAAGCATTGGGCCAACACTGCCACAAACGACCTGGTGCGAGACATGCTTAAGCGCGACGGCTTTGAAGCCCTGTCATCGATTGAGGATCTTATTAACGGGGGCGCAATTGAAAAGGGCGTGTCAGTTTTGGCAACATACAGGGATCTCATTGACACCCCTGGGAGCGAGGCTGTATGGGATATGATGTTCATGGCAGGCTACCTCACATGGGTGAAGAAGACAGACAATGATATGTATGAGCTAAGGGCCCCGAAC
>Ga0082212_10007404_pt1 | contig 14512 bp, 15 predicted proteins | sample TergutNt197P3_FD_71548 | JGI IMG/M metagenome (GOLD analysis project Ga0082212, IMG submission 71548) | Neocapritermes taracua P3 segment gut microbial communities from Petit-Saut dam, French Guiana - Nt197 P3 | ecosystem: Host-associated > Arthropoda: Insects > Digestive system > Gut ... | reverse complement strand
TCAAAGACAACAACGTTCCCATCACTTTGGAATCCTACGATTGGCGATTCTTTTTTGAACAGTCAAGGAAAAAGAATTTTGATTTAAGCGACTCAGAATTAAGACCGTATTTTCAACTTGAAAATGTACGGGACGGGATATTCTATGTTTGCAACCGCTTGTTTGGAATCACATTTACACCCTTAAAGCATGTTCCTGTCCCTCATCCGGAAGCCACCGCATGGCTGTGTAAAGATTTTGACGGAAAAGATTTGGGTGTGTTATTTATGGATATGTTTGCACGACCGGGAGAAAAACGCGGCGGAGCATGGTGCGGCGGATTCCGGTCGCAAACCTACGAAAATGGGCAAAGAGTGATTCCGCTGGTAACGATCGTGTGTAACTTCACAAGAGGTGTAGGCGATGAGCCGGCTTTATTGAGCGCTGACGAAACCCGGACGTATTTTCACGAATTCGGTCATGCCTTGGCAAGTTTGTTCAAAGATGTACCGCACGACGGTCTGGGTGGATATGCCCGGGATTTTGTGGAGTTGCCTTCACAAATAATGGAACATTGGGCTTTTGAACCGGAGGTTTTAAAAGTCTATGCAAAACATTATCAAACAGGAAAAATTATTCCTGAAGACTTAATGGATAAAATGGATAAAGCCGGAAAATACGGACAGGGTTTCCGGACGACCGAATATTTAGCCGCTTCTTACCTTGATATGGATTACCATGTATTAAAATCCATACCGGCGAATTTCAGTATATTGATATTTGAAGATAATACTTTAACCAATCGAGGACTGATACGACAGATACCTCCCAGATACAGAAGCACTTATTTTCAACATACCTTTACCGGAGGATATACAGCCGGATATTATTCTTATATATGGGCAGGCGTATTGGACTGCGATGCCTACGAAGCTTTTGTGGAAACCGGCGATATATTCGATAAGGCAACCGCCACCAAACTCCGGAAAGAAATATTGGAAAGAGCCAATCTGGAAGACGCCATGGATTTGTATCTCAATTTCAGAGGAAAGAAACCGGGTATTGAGCCTTTACTGAGAAACAGAGGGTTGAATTGATGTGGATTCGTTTTTTTAATGTATTAGGCGATTCCATTGTTGATTTCAGCAATTGGATTTGGGGAATGCCTCTGTTTATTTTATTGATAGGAGGCGGTTTATACTTTTTGATATATTCAGGATTTGTTCCGTTCCGGTATTATTTACGAGCCTTAAAGGCATTAACTGCAAAGGAAGACGATGCGCCCGGTCAGATAAGTTCTTTTGAAGCCTTGACCAGTGCGATAGCCGCTACAGTAGGCATGGGGAATATTTCCGGAGTGGCAGTTGCCTTGTTTATGGGCGGTCCCGGCGCTATCTTTTGGATGTGGATAAGCGCAATTGTCGGCATGGCTACCAAATTTTTCGAAGGAACACTCGCCATTCTATACAAAGGCAAAGATTCGAACGGCGAATGGCAAGGCGGAACGATGTACATGATTACGGAAGGTTTAGGCAGAAAATGGAAACCCATGGCGGTTTTTTTCTCCATCTTCGGACTCATCGGTACGCTTTGTTTAATGCAAGCCAATCAATTAACAGAAGCTGTTACCTCTATGTTTTTTGAACCGGTCGGAATCCATAATACCTTGTTATTGCGATTCATTATCGGAGTAGTCATTTGCCTTGTCGTATCGGCAGTCGTACTGGGCGGGATTCAAAGAATATCGAAAGTTTCTGCACGATTGGTTCCTTTTATGGTGGCACTGTATTTCCTGCTGGTCGTTTATATTATACTGACTCACTTACCGGTTGTTCCGGGCGTTTTTGCGTCCATTTTCAAGGGAGCCTTTGAATTTAAGGCAGGTCTTGGCGGATTAGCCGGCTCTGCCATTGTGATAGGCGCCCGAAGAGCAGCTTTTGTCAACGAAGCCGGTATCGGAACCGCTTCCATGATGCATGGCGCTTCCAAAAACAAAGAACCGGTCAGGGAAGGCTTGGTGGCAATGATAGCCCCATCCATCGATTCGGGTTTGGTATGTACATTAACCGCATTGGGAATATTGATAAACGGCAATTATAACCTTCCGGAAATGAAAGGAATAGCCATAGCGTTAAATTCTTTTGAAGCATCCATTCCCGGAGTCGGGCATTACCTGTTGATGCTCATTGTATTTATATTTGCTTTTTCTACCATGTTTTCTTATTCCTACTACGGGGTAAAATGCACGAATTTCCTGTTTGGAGCCAAAAGAGCGCATTACTATAATTATTTCTTTTTAATCATGTTGATAACAGGCGCCATGATTCCGTTGGATACTGTTATCGGACTGTTAGATAGTGCATTTGCATTAATGGCTATACCTGCCATGTTTACATTAATCCTGTTATCGCCTAAAGTGAAGCAGGAAATGAGGAAGTATTTTGGGAAATAAATTTTTACGAAATCAGCAAACAGTCAAATAATTACTGACTATTTTATTGATAAAAACGTTATTCCCTGTTTTGTCATAAACAAAATTCCATTGTGTATGTCGATTTCTATTGTAGCGATACACAAATTGCCCATATTGTTTGTGTACATCATATTGTGCTTTTGTATCGAAAGGCAAATCGTCCAATGAATTACCAATATTAAAAAGGTCGTTACGATAATTCCATACTTCGTCAAAGGTCATAATCGGTTGTCGGTTATCTTTAGTACTCCATTCCAGTAATCCGGCAAATATTTCTTCAATATCGTCTAACGCCGATTTATTAAAGAACACCATATCTTTTACATACATTAATGATGCGCTTATCCGCCTCTTTCCAAAAGTGTTCGCTTGTCATATATACTTCCGGAACAGACTCATCTGCAATGACGTCATCAAAGCGAATGTCTTTTTTGTATTGGCGTAATTCTCTCAATTTTTTTTTGCCGTTCAAGGTTGTATCATCTATATAAACAGTAGGTATCATAATTTTATAAATAATATTGCAACAAAGATATGAAATTAATTGTAAACATAAAAAAATATCCCATAAAAACGCTTCAAAATGGCTTAAACCCCATAATCTCACGAACTTCCCGCAAGGTTTTGCCAGCGCTTTCCCGCGCTTTTTCCCTTCCTTCCTTCGTTACTTTGAGAAGATAGGCGTCATCGTTTCGGATATCCTGAATTCGTTCACGAATGGGAGTAGTAATTTTTATAATATCTTCAGCCAGTTGCTTTTTCAGACTTCCATACCATTTGCTTTCGCCCGTATTCCACAGATTGTCGTAATGGGCAACCACTTCGGGCGTTGAAACCACTCTCAAAATGGAAAACAGGTTTTCGATGTAATCCGGCTTGGGCGTGTTGGGATTTTGGGGACCATTGTCCGTCAAAGCGGCTTTCACCTTCTTTTCGATCATTTTAGGTTCGTCTATCAAGTAAATGCAATTGCCTTCCGATTTTCCCATTTTACCGCTGCCGTCCAAGCCCGGAATTTTAATCAATTCCTGTCCGAAATTATATGCCGCAGGTTCTTTGAAATAATCGACACCGTATTTATGATTGAAACGCTTGGCATAATTGCGCGTCATTTCCAAATGTTGCTCCTGATCTTTGCCCACCGGGACATAATCGGCATTGTGAATGAGAATATCCGCCGCTTGCAGAACGGGATAAGTTAATAATCCGGCATTCACGTTGTTTGGATTTTGCCGCGCCTTTTCCTTGAACGAAACGGTTTTTTCCAATTCGCCCAAATACGCTTGCATATTCAATAAAAGGTATAATTCAGCAATTTCCGGTATATCGCTTTGGACATACAAAACGGATTTATCCGGATCTAATCCGCAAGCCAAATATTCCGAAAGGATATTTTTTACATTGGCATGCAATAATTTAGGATCAGGGTGTGTAGTCAGTGCATGCCAATCGGCAATAAAGAAAAAACATTGGTGTTCTTCCTGCATTTTCAGGAAGTTGACCATTGCGCCGTAATAATTTCCCAAATGCAAATTGCCGGTGGGGCGGATGCCGCTTAATACTGTTTTCATAAACTGTCTATAATTTATTTCAACGAAGCCCTGATTTTTTGAACGTAATCTATCGGAATTTCGATTAAATCGGCGATTGTTTCGTCTGTGAAGTTTTTTTGTAGCATGTTGAGAATGACTTCTCGGTTTCTTTGTTCGATACCGCGTTTTTCACCGCGTACTAAGCCTCTTTTTTCACCACGTTCCCAGCCAAGTTTTCTACCGCGTTCTAAACCAAGTTTTTCACCACGCTCAAAGCCGCGCTTTTCACCACGCTTACGCTCCATGTCTAACACCATCTCTTCTATTCCCATGGTTTCTGTCCTCCCTGTTATTTGTTTTAAATTTTTGTCAAAGATATTATTATTTTCTGTATTTCCAAAACGAATATAACTTTTCAAAAAAATCATTATCCAAACCTCATTTTCACCTAATTTTCCCAACTAAACAACCTCTGTCTCGTCCTGAAATAGGTTTACAAAAAAAAGGAAGGCAGTAAACGTATGTTAGGATTAAAAACACAATTAAAGCGAAAGAAACATGCTCATTTTAGCGAGTCAGAGAAACGGAAGATCATCGAAGATTATCTACACAGCGGCTTAACAAAAAGAGAGATTTGGGAGAAGTACACGGGAAGTAAAACGGAACATGGATTAATATTGTATTGGATGTACAAATATGGATATTTATCTGTATCTAAAGAAAAAAGCATTACATTTGCATCCAAAAAGCAGATGATTCAGCACCGCAATACCCCCGAAGAATCAGTGTCCGATTTTGAGACACTCCAACTAAAGAACCGCATATTAGAGCTTGAGAAACAATTGCAGGCAAGCGAGATGAAATCTATAGCGTGGCAGACAATGGTAGAACTTGCGGAGCGGGAATTGAATATCAGTATTAAAAAAAAGTTCAACACCAAACCATCCAAATAATGAAAGAAAGTTACGGGCATATATCTATGGGCGTTATGTGCCGATGGTTTGGTATCAGCCGTCAAGCCTATTATCAATACGAATGGAATCAGTCGGAATCGGTTTTTCAGTATGGTTTATTATTGGAAGAAGTCAAGAGTATCCGTCAACGCCATCCCAGACTTGGAGTGAGAAAATTACAGGAGCTACTTCGTTCTTTTACCCGGGCACATGGAATCAAAATAGGCAGGGACGCCTTGTTTAATCTGCTTTCGCAACACGGCTTGTTAGTTCGTAAGCGAAAACGTTCTGTAAGAACCACTCAATCTTTTCATTGGTTGAAGAAATATCCCAATTTGATTGTTGGTTTTATACCGTCCAAGCCTAATGAGCTGTGGGTTAGCGATATCACATATTGGAAAATAGAAGATCGACCGTTTTACCTTTCTCTCATTACGGATGCTTATTCCCGGAAAATTGTAGGGTATCATTTGTCAGAAACTCTTCATGCAGAGGAAACGACTAAGGCGTTAAACCATGCACTTTCAGAAGCAAAAAAACATCGTGAAACGATCGATCAACTCATTCATCATTCCGACAGAGGCGTTCAATATTGTTCTTCTCTATACGTAAATCGATTAAGAAAGAACCATATAAGAATCAGCATGACCCAAAGTGGCGATCCATTAGAAAATGCAATTGCAGAAAGAGTCAATGGAATTATAAAAGATGAATACTTGCTTCATTATCCATGCCAGAAGATTGAAGAGGCAAGAAAACTGTTAGCGAAGGCAGTTTCGCTTTATAATCAGGAAAGGCCTCACAGCAGTATTGGAAACTTCACACCGGAATTTGTTCACTGTCAATATTCTACAATTTCAATTGAAAAAATAAAAAAGTTATGGAAAAATTACTATACAAAAGAAAATGGGTAATGAAAAAAGGAAGATGTGAATGGGTTTTTAGAGGCATGAAGTTCTCTAAAAATATCAATGGATGGTCTATGAATAAACCACCCATTGAATGGACATTTTTGTCGAACATCTGTAATATCCCTGACAGGTTGCTCCCCAGCAGAGCCTGTTTCCATTTATACAGACTCTGCAAAGGTAACACTATTAAGTTAAGCATAGAAAATAATACAAAAGAAAACAGGGTGGCTAAACAAAAAAATACTATCTTTGTAAACTCTAAACAGGATTTAAAAATGTGTGTAAATTTATTTCAGTATTTAATATTAACCTGTAAACTTTTTTTAGGACGACACAAAATAAGGTAATAAGGTTGAAATCTATCTATTTCATTTTCAGCTACTAAGGTTGTTTTGTTAAAAAATAAGGTGAAAATAAGGTTTTGATACGTCCTAAAAAAAGTTTACAGGTTAATATTTAAATACTGATGCAAATTTACAATCATGTTTGTAAATTTGCATCAGCAGACTTGCTCAACTCTATCACCTATTTTTTGAGGTTTTCGCCAATGGTGTAGCGATAGTCGCGCTCCATGTTCTGACTCAAGCGGAAAAGTTGCAGCAGCAAATCGTAAGTCTTTTTGTAAACCGGTAAATGATCATAAGTTGCCATTTCAAAAAAAAAATTATATAGTCTAAATTGTCATTGCATAAATAGTCTAATTATTCTGCGACTGCACGGACACAAAACCCGTACCTGCGACTGGCGCTGAACCACTCCTCGTAGCCGCTTGCAATAATGGGTAACATGTAGGCATTGCCCCCATTCGCCGTACTACTCCCATAGTAGCTACACTCACCAACGTTGAAGAGTTCACCGTTGTCTCTATCGAGACCGCCAACAGCAGGCAGAAAAAGCGTATTCTCGGTAGCTTTATCTCTAAATTTTCTACCATTCACGCCATTTTCACTTGTCCATTCAGAAGTAACCTTGTCAGTATCAATAAGTTTTTGTAGCTCTTCGTGAGTAGGCACACGCCATCCTGCAGGGCTGGGGTCATTAGCTTTTTCCCAAGTATCGCCGACAGGAGCGCTACTGTCCCAACCGGTTACATCGCCGGTGGCTGCCCATGCCGTTTTGCGATTCCATTGATAAAACATACCGGAATCTTCGGGTTTGGCGGCAAACGTTCCGGGTGCGTCCACGTTGCGGGTAGCCCATTTTATGCCGTTAATCATTACACCTTTGTCGTAAGTGAGAGGGTCCGGGACGGTAACAACACAAGAAGCAGTTTGGTTGCCTGCTTTAGCTGTAATGTTTGCCGTGCCTTTGGACAGGGCGGATACTATACCGGAAGCTGAAACAGTGGCTATAGCATCGGAGCTACTTATCCATGTTACCGTTTTATCGGTAGCATCGTCGGGGGTTACGGCTGCTATCAAAGTGTATTCCTCGCCAATAGCAAGCGTAAGTGTTTGTGCATCCAAACGGATACCGGTAACGGCAATAGAATCTTCGCCGCAAGAGTGGAACACTACGGTTGCTGTGCCTAAAGCTAAAAGCAACCCAAAACTGAAAAATTGAAATTGTCTTTTCATAAAAAACTTTTTTTAATTGTTAGTAATAAATAAATTAAATATAAGTATGAGTTACAAATTAATATCAGATAATTTAAAATAACGAAACGCAGGAAACTATTAAAACTTATCGCTCTTCGGTTCTCGCAAAACCCTGCAAACAATAAGCAACAGTAACCTACGCTTATATCCCTATAACAAAAGAATAATTCAATCTGTTATACGAAGTATAATACGTAGGCGTTTTGTTGCTATCATCCCTTTTGCAGTATTTTTTCAAACTTTGCGAGAATGAAGAGGGGATAATATCTTAAAACGCTTACGTTATCTTAATACGTTCTTCTCAAAAGATAACACTATAGCTTTTGAGAATTGTTGCAAAGATAATTAATGTTTTTTGAAATATGAATAAAATTGTTGTCTTTCCGTAAAAAAAAAACAATATTTTGCCAAAAAATTATGTATCTTTGCGCGTTATTTCTATTTTTTAATTTTTTACTTGACATATTTGACATGAGAAAATGGCGAGTGGAAGACTCTGAGGAGTTGTATAATATCCGGGGTTGGGGACTGGATTATTTTTCGATCAATGAAAAGGGACATATTATTGTTACTCCGAAAAAAGGAGGCGCCCAAGTTGATTTGAAAGAGTTGATGGACGAATTGGTGCTTCGCGATGTGGAAGCGCCCTTGTTGATTCGATTTTCGGACATCTTAGACAATCGTATCGAAAAGATTTCGAGTTGTTTCCGAATTGCGGCCGATGAATATAAATATACGGCGCAAAACTTTATCATCTATCCGATTAAAGTCAATCAGATGCGCCAGGTGGTGGAAGAAATTGTCAGCCACGGCAAAAAATTCAATATCGGACTGGAAGCCGGCTCTAAACCGGAACTCCATGCGGTGCTGGCGATTAACACCGGTTCCGATTCCTTGATTATCTGCAATGGTTATAAAGACGAAGACTATATCCAATTGGCTTTGCTGGCGCAAAAAATGGGGAAACGGATTTTTATCGTTGTAGAAAAACTCAACGAATTGAAACTGATTGCCGAACTGGCGAAAAAAATGAAAATTCGTCCCAACATCGGTATCCGCATCAAACTGGCAAGCGCGGGAAGCGGCAAATGGGAAGAATCGGGCGGCGATGTCAGTAAATTCGGACTTTCGTCGAGCGAATTGCTGGAAGCCCTCGACTTTCTGGAAAAAAACAAATTGAACGATTCCCTCAAACTGATTCATTTTCATATCGGAAGTCAGGTAACCAATATCCGGCGGATAAAAAATGCTTTGCGCGAAGCTTCACAATTCTATGTCCAACTGCGCACTATGGGTTATGCAGTTGAATTTGTTGATGTCGGCGGCGGATTGGGTGTGGATTACGACGGCACCCGTTCGTCCGGAAGCGGAAGCAGTATGAATTATTCCATTCAGGAATATGTGAACGACTCTATTTCCACTTTGGTCGATGTCTGCATTAAAAATAATATTCCGCAACCCAATATTATTACCGAGTCGGGACGCTCGCTGACGGCTCATCACTCCGTACTGGTATTTCAGGTATTAGAAACGGCTACTTTACCGGAATGGGAAGAGGACGAGGAATTACCGGAAAATGCGCACGAATTGGTGAGGGAATTATATAAGTTATGGGACGAAATGAATCAGCCGCGCCTGATTGAGACTTGGCACGATGCCCAGCAAATCCGGGAAGAATCGTTGGATTTATTCAGTTTGGGCTTATTGGATTTGGTAACCCGCGCTCAGGTCGAAAAACTGTACTGGTCAATCGCTCGCGAGATTCAGCAAATAGCCATGAATATGAAACATGCGCCGGAAGAGTTGCGCAAGATATCCAAGATGTTGCCCGACAAGTATTTCTGTAATTTTTCGGTATTCCAGTCTTTGCCCGACTCCTGGGCGATAGATCAGGTTTTCCCGATAGTGCCGATTTCCCGCCTGGACGAAAAACCCAACCGGACGGCAACCTTACAGGATATTACCTGCGATTCGGATGGGAAAATCGTCAACTTCATCAACATGAAGAATTATACTTATCACTTGCCGGTGCACTCGCTGAACAAGAAAGAACCTTATTATATGGGTGTTTTTCTGGTGGGCGCTTATCAGGAGATATTGGGCGATTTGCATAATTTGTTCGGCGATACGAATGCGGTTCATATTTCGGTGAACAAAGACAGCTATCAAATCGAGCAGGTGATTGATGGAGAAACCGTTGCCGAAGTATTGGAATATGTGGCATACAGTCCTAAAAAATTAGTCCGCACGGTGGAATCGTGGGTTACTTCGGCGATGAAAGAGGGAAGGATTTCGGTGGAGGAAGGACGGGAATTTCTTTCCAATTACCGGTCGGGACTTTATGGTTATACTTATTTAGAATAAATATGAAGATCATTTCTTATAATGTCAATGGCATCCGCTCGGCTATCGGCAAAGGGCTTTTCGATTGGTTGAAACAGGAAAATCCCGACATCTTTTGCGTTCAGGAAACCAAGGCGCAACCGGAACAGATTGATACAGTCAGTTTTCGCAGTCTGGGTTACGAATATCCGCTGATTCATTCCGCTCAAAAGAAAGGATACAGCGGTGTAGCCATTTTCAGCAAAATCAAACCGGACTTTTACAGCTACGGTATTGATAATTCATTTTTTGATAACGAAGGGCGTGTCATCCGGGCAGATTTCGGCGATTTGACGGTCGTGTGCGTATATATTCCGTCCGGTTCGATGGGGGACGCCCGCCAAGCACTGAAAATGGAATTTTTGGAGTTGTTTACCAACTATTTATTGCAATTACGCAAGGAACGTCCCAACTTGGTGGTATGCGGCGATTACAATATTTGCCATAAGGCGATCGATATCAATCATCCCGAACGCCATACGACGACGTCCGGATTTTTGCCCGAAGAGCGCGAATGGTTCGACCGTTTCATTGCATTGGGATTTGTGGATTCGTTCCGCCAATTCAATCAAGAGCCAAAACAATACAGCTGGTGGAGTTTCCGGTCGAATGCACGCGCCAAGAATTTAGGATGGCGAATTGATTATCACATTGTTACGGAGAGTTTAAAAAACCTGCTGAAAAATGCTTGCATTCTTCAGCAGGTAGAGATGGCAGACCATTGTCCGGTGGTGGTGGAGTTGTAAGGTAACTACTCACCTCTCCCCCGACCCCTCCCCACAAGGGAGGGGAGTCGCATAAGAAATAAAGAATGCAATGGGTTGGAAAAAACGGGATACCCTGCAACTCCCCTCCCTTGTGGGGAGGGGTCGGGGGAGAGGTAGTAAATCCAAGATTTTGCAAAAATGGGAAACCGTAGCCTCCTCTTCCTTTTGAGGAGGTCAGAAGGAGGTGAGTAGTAATGTTGTAAGATGGTATTTTTAAAATATAGAGCAATAATGAAAAGAATAATTTTATTTACAACCATGTTTATGCTGTTATGCTGTACGAAAGCAAAAAACAACCACGATAATCTGCTTCAACAGAGCTATTCTGATTCTGTTCAGCAAGAGCTAATTAAAGAAAGTACGGACATTTTGAAAAGCAAAGAGAGATTGATAGACAATGTAGTTTCTACCTCTCGCGATGACATTTCCATTCCTGATAAAGATTATTTGACAGGGAAAATCAATTATTCAAAAGATTCGCGTTTTGTAAAACTTGACCCAAAACACAGTAACGGTAGCACGATTTATGTCAGAACCGAAGCAGCCGAAGCATTTGAAAAAATGCGTGAAGCGGCGTTGAAGGATGGTATTGTCCTGTTTGTTCTGTCCGGCGCAAGAAGTTTTGAACAACAAAAAACCATTTGGGAGCGGAAGTGGAATAATTTACCCAATCTAAAACCCAAGGAACGAGCGCTCGAAATACTGAAATTCAGTTCAATGCCGATGAGTTCACGCCACCATTGGGGTACGGATATTGATTTGAACAGTCTTGAAAACAGTTATTTCGCACGTGGAAAAGGATTGGAAATCTATCAATGGCTGACAGAGAATGCATCTGAATATGGCTTTTGTCAAGTATATACCGACAAAACGGTTAGCGGCAGAACGGGTTACGAAATGGAAAAATGGCATTGGAGTTATATGCCCCTATCCCGCCAACTGTTGGAACAATACAATAAAACCATAGAAATCAGCGATTTTTACGGTTTTTTAGGATGTGAAATGGCAGCGGAAGTTAAAATAATCGAAGACTATGTGAATGGGATAAGCGGGGATTGTGAGGAATAGCGCATTTAATACAACTAATAATACAATTAACCCATGCAAACAGAAAAATTTGTTACAGTTTTAACATTCACCTTTGCTCACGAAGTAGCAATCATTCGCGGCAGGTTGGAGTCCGAAGGCATCACTTGTTTTGTGCAGGATGAATTGACCGCTCAAATCCACCCTTTTTATTCCAATGCCATTGGAGGCGTAAAACTTCAGGTCATGGAAAGCGACTTGAATCAAGCCCTTGAAATCCTGAAAGAAACCGGATACATTCAAGAGCAAGACTCACAAGCGCCCAACGAACCGTCTTGTATGAACAAACAGATTAGTAATCAAGAAATTAAGAATAAGGGGATACCAACACTTTGTCCGTTTTGCGGTTCAGAAGAAATTGTTAAATCCAAAAAAACGGGATGGCTTTTCCTGCTCACTTCGATCCTGTTTTGGTTTCCTGCACCGGTTTTTCAAAAAACATACTATTGTTTTGATTGCAAGGGGGAGTTTAAAAAATGAGCAATACCCTCTTTTGCCTTTAACCGCAAAAATGCTTCTCCAATAGTATCAATAATGTCGCCTGCAATCATACTCTCTTCCGATAATTTTTCAGCCGCAATATCACCTGCCAATCCGTGCAAATAGACGCCCAAAACGGAAGCGTCTTTCAGACTGTAACCCTGCGCCAGAAACGATAAAATCATGCCCGTAAGCACATCGCCACTGCCGCCGGTTGCCATACCGGGATTTCCGGTCGTGTTGAAAAAACACTTTCCATCGGGACAAACGACAGCTGTGTAAGCTCCTTTCAATAGGATAAATACCTTATGTTCCCGTGCAAAATTCCGGGCTTTCATCCACCGTTCATAAGCGGTTTGCGAACTGCCGGCTAAGCGGTCAAATTCTTTAGGATGAGGCGTCAAAATGCAATTATCGGGGAAAACAGTATCCATTACCGACTCGGTGGAAATAATATTCAAGGCATCGGCGTCCAACACAATCGGGCGATGATCAATTTCCGACAGTAAATTTTTCAAAAAAACCGATGTTTGCGCGGATGTACCCAACCCCGGTCCCGCAGCAAAAGCGGTATAAGGCTTCAAATCGGGAAATTCCGTTATAGAATGCTCGGAAGAATCAATGCTCAACATCGATTCGGGAACAGCGGTATGCATCACCGTCATTCCGCACGCCGGAACATGTGCAGTCAACAGTCCGATGCCCGAACGAAGACAGGCTTTCGCCGACAATACTCCGGCTCCAATTTTTCCGAATCCTCCGGCAAACAACAACCCATGCCCGTAATTCCCTTTATGCGAAAATTTATCCCGTTTTTTTAATAATTTTGCAATATCCTTTGTTTCAAGTAAATAAAAATCGGTATCCATCGTGTTGATTGCATCGGGATGAATATTTATATCCAAAACTTTCCATTCCCCGATGTATGGAGCGCTTTCCGGAAAAAGAAACGACAGCTTGGGAAATTGAAACGTCAGCGTTAAATCGGCTTTTACAACACATGGATTATCAGCAACCACCGGATTGTCTCCGAACAATCCCGAAGGAATATCAATGGACACCACTTGGGCGGGCGAAGCGTTGATGAATCGAACCCATTCCGCGAATTTGCCTTCCAAAGGTTTATTTAATCCGGAGCCGAACAATCCGTCGATAATGACGTCCTTTTCCGTCAGCGCCGGAGGCATAAATTCGGCATTGATTTCCGTCGTCGAATACACCTGCACCTCGTAGGATTTCGCTAAAAGCAGGCGGGCGACCACCAGTGCGTCGCCGCCGTTGTTTCCGGGTCCGGCAAAAACAAAAACACGCCGGGAAGAATCGAATCGGGAAACAAATTCGTCCGTGAATCGTTGAGCCGCTCTTTCCATGAGATCCTCGGACGAAACCGGCTCTTTTTCAATCGTATATTGATCTAATTTTCGGATATTGGAGGTGGTGAAAAGTTTCATGCGGGAGTTTACATTAATTCATTCCCAAAAATTTTTGAGAGTCCCTGAGTAAGGTTCACCTAACAAAGTTTTATATTCTCGACTAAAATTATCGAAAGTGGCTTTGGCTAAACTTTTTTTACCCATTCGGATAAAGGCTTTGCATTTAATACCGATCGCCTCTTCGTTGATGGAATCTAATTTCAAAAGCGAATCGGCAATCTTTAATCGGATTTCTTGATTGTCGTAAAAAGGATTGTGTTCGTTGTCAACTATATGCATCAAAGTATCGATGATGGTATTAGCAAAATCCGTCTTGAAATTATCCAACCATTCGAATTGTATATTCGGGAGCATCTGTCCATAATTCAGTAGTGTCAACAGTCGTAACAGATCTTCTTTGTTTGCAACAGTTTCCTTTTGAATCTTATTTGCCAGCCTCAACGTTTCCTTGTAATCGGATAACACATCATCTGCCAAAAAAATCGTCCAATAGCCGTTTTTATTGGTAATATCCATGTTGCCCAATTCTTGCAGCAGAAATCTTAATTTGCTAATATTTACATTCCGATTATTTCTGGCGGCTTCTTCCGTTTTATCGAACCATAACAATTCTTGTAATTGAGAAGAAGAAATGCCTTTGTTATTTTTCAGAGTATAAAGAATAATTAGCACCAAAATATGCTTCAAAGTAGGCGTAAATTCGCTGGTTATATTTTCTCCATTTTTATCAAAGACTTGGAAACCTCCCAAAAACAGGATGGCTTTCTTTTTTAAATCGTAATAAGTTGTTTGGGTCTGTATATCTTCAGAATCCTTTCCTGTTTCCGGTTTCTCTTGATAATTGTTGATTTTCCCTTTGAAGAGTTTTCTTAATTTTTTCCCTGTTATCCATAAAACAAGTGTGAACACCAAAATTCC
>Ga0082212_10007403_pt1 | contig 14512 bp, 10 predicted proteins | sample TergutNt197P3_FD_71548 | JGI IMG/M metagenome (GOLD analysis project Ga0082212, IMG submission 71548) | Neocapritermes taracua P3 segment gut microbial communities from Petit-Saut dam, French Guiana - Nt197 P3 | ecosystem: Host-associated > Arthropoda: Insects > Digestive system > Gut ... | reverse complement strand
GGCCCGGGGGGGAGGGTGGGCCCGGCGGGCCCCCCCGCCCCGGGGGGCGGGGCCCCGCGGCTTCCCCCCGCCCCGGCCGCGACCCCGAGCCGAGCAGCAGCCGGTCGAACCCGCCGAGCCCGCGGGCCCCGATCACGATGCGGCCGGCCCCGGCGGACGCCTCGATCAGGGCCGGCGCGGGCGACTTGTGGACGGTGCTCCGCACGAGCTGGTCGGCGGGGAGGTCCACGCCGGCGTGCTCGATCGCCTCGTCGAGCCGCTCGGCGGCCAGCGCCTCGTAGTCCTCGACGGGCGGCGCCCAGCCCCACGACCCGGGCAGCGGGGAGAGCGTGGTGATCTGCCAGGCGTACACGCACTCGAGCACGGCGCCCGTGCGCTCGGCCACCTCGGCGGCGTGCTGGAGGGCCAGCACGGAGGACCCGGAGCTGTCGACGCCGACGACGATGCGCACCGGGCCGCCGTCGCTCTCCTCGACGGGGCCGTCGTCGGACGAACCGTCCTCGGGCGACCGCACCACCGTGACCGGGACCTCGGCGCGCTCCACCACCTCGGACGACACCGAGCCGAGCACCAGCCGGCCGAGCCGGCCCAGGCGGCGCCGGCCCAGCACCAGCATGTCGACGTCCTGCGCGGCCGCCAGCAGCGCCTCCGCGGCGTCCGACTCCGCGACGTGCGCGGTGACGTCCACGTGCACGCCCGTGCGGCGCACCGCGGCGTCGACGAGCGCGAGCAGGTCCTCCTGCTTGCGCTCGAGCTGGGCCTGGTACTCGTGCGGCTGCACGCCGCGGGGACCCGTCCACGCCATGACGGCGGTGGCTGGGACGTTGCGGGTGGCTGCTTCCGTCAGGGCCCAGTCGAGGGCCACGTCGGCCTCGGCCGACCCGCTCACTCCGACCACGACACCCTGCATCGTCAGGCCCTCCTCGTCCTCGGGGGCGCCGTCGCTGGCGCCTCACGGGCAGCATAGAGGCGCACGGATCGCCGCCAGGCCTCTCGGCGAGCATGTGTCCACGTCACGGCGCGGATCAGGCCTCGTCGTCCTGCTGGAGCAGGCTGCGTACGGGCCGCATGACGACGTCGACGCCGTCCACCAGGCTCGCAGGCCCGGCGACGACGACGCCGCGGCCGCCCACCGTCACGTACACGGCCGCCACTCCGCGCACCGCCACGCGCGTGCACGGGACGTCCGTGCCGTCGACCGAGAAGGTGCCCTCCTCGAGCGGCACCTCGTCGACCGCCGCGACCACGGCGCGCATGGCGCTCTTGTAGTCGTCGTACTCCTCGGCGAAGTCCGCGGAGCGGTCGTCGGCGCCCGGGTCCGAGTGCAGGGGAGCGGCGAGCGCCCCCGACGCGGCGGCCCGCACGACGTCGTCGACCAGGTCCTCCGGGCAGGGCACCTCGAGCGTCTCGAGGTCCAGGGCGTCGCCCGCGAACGAGCGGTACCCGCGCAGGAACCGGTGCGAGGTCGGGTCCTCGGGCCGGTCGTCGCTGGTGACGGTCTCCTCCTCGAGGTCGAGGCCCCACGTGAGGGGGTCGTCGACCTCGCCGACGCCTCCGGGCGTGTGGGCGAAGCGCACCACGAGCTCCTCGAACGAAGGTCCCATCGCTTGCCCCCTCACCGCGGCTCCCCCGGCGTCCGACGCCTTGGTGCGAGAGTGCATCGGGTTTCGAGGGCTGTCCATCTGGCGCGCCGCCGCGCCGCCGTCACGCCGCTGGCGAACAAGGGCAGATCTCGGGGGATCGGTTCGTTGGGAGGCAATAGAGTCGACTGCAGGCCCGCGTGAGGAGCAGCCCATGTTCGAACGTTTTACCGACCGTGCCCGACGGGTGGTCGTCCTCGCCCAGGAAGAGGCGCGGATGCTCAACCACAACTACATCGGCACCGAGCACATCCTGCTCGGCCTCATCCACGAGGGTGAGGGCGTCGCCGCGAAGGCGCTGGAGTCGCTGGGCATCTCGCTCGACGGCGTCCGCACCCAGGTGACGGAGATCATCGGTGAGGGCCAGCAGGCCCCGAGCGGGCACATCCCGTTCACGCCGCGCGCCAAGAAGGTGCTGGAGCTGTCGCTCCGCGAGGCGCTGCAGCTGGGCCACAACTACATCGGCACCGAGCACATCCTGCTCGGCCTCATCCGCGAGGGTGAGGGCGTGGCCGCCCAGGTCCTGACCAAGATGGGCGCCGACCTGAACAAGGTGCGCCAGCAGGTCATCCAGCTGCTGAGCGGCTACCAGGGCAAGGAGCCCGTCGCCGCCGGCGGTCCCGCCGAGGGCCAGCCGTCCGGTTCCGCCGTGCTCGACCAGTTCGGCCGCAACCTGACCCAGGCCGCGCGCGAGGGCAAGCTCGACCCGGTGATCGGTCGCGCCAAGGAGATCGAGCGGGTCATGCAGGTGCTGTCCCGCCGCACCAAGAACAACCCGGTGCTGATCGGCGAGCCCGGCGTCGGCAAGACGGCCGTCGTCGAGGGCCTGGCGCAGGACATCGTGCGCGGCGACGTGCCCGAGACGCTCAAGGACAAGCAGCTCTACACGCTGGACCTGGGCGCCCTCGTGGCCGGCTCGCGCTACCGCGGTGACTTCGAGGAGCGCCTCAAGAAGGTGCTCAAGGAGATCCGCACGCGCGGCGACATCATCCTGTTCATCGACGAGATCCACACCCTGGTGGGTGCGGGTGCCGCCGAGGGCGCGATCGACGCCGCCTCGATCCTCAAGCCGATGCTCGCCCGCGGCGAGCTCCAGACGATCGGCGCGACGACGCTCGACGAGTACCGCAAGTACGTCGAGAAGGACCCGGCCCTGGAGCGCCGCTTCCAGCCGATCCAGGTCGCCGAGCCGTCGCTGCAGCACGCCATCGAGATCCTCAAGGGCCTGCGCGACCGGTACGAGGCGCACCACCGTGTGTCCATCACGGACGGCGCGCTGGTCACGGCCGCCACCCTGGCCGACCGGTACATCAACGACCGCTACCTGCCCGACAAGGCGATCGACCTGATCGACGAGGCGGGCGCGCGCCTGCGCATCCGCCGCATGACGGCCCCGCCGGAGCTCAAGGTGCTCGACGAGCAGATCGCCGAGGCGCGCCGCGAGAAGGAGTCGGCGATCGACGAGCAGGACTTCGAGAAGGCTGCCGGCCTGCGCGACAAGGAGAAGCAGCTCACCGCCAAGCGCGCCGACATGGAGCGCGCCTGGAAGTCGGGCGACCTCGACACCGTCGCCACGGTCGACGAGGAGCTCGTCGCCGAGGTGCTCGCGATGTCCACCGGCATCCCCGTGGTCAAGCTGACCGAGGAGGAGTCGGGCCGCCTGCTGCGCATGGAGGACGAGCTGCACAAGCGCGTCGTCGGCCAGGAGGCCGCGATCAAGGCGCTCTCGCAGGCGATCCGCCGTACGCGTGCCGGCCTCAAGGACCCGAAGCGTCCGGGTGGCTCGTTCATCTTCGCCGGCCCCACCGGCGTGGGGAAGACGGAGCTGGCCAAGGCGCTCGCCGAGTTCCTGTTCGGGGACGAGGACGCGCTGATCCAGCTCGACATGTCCGAGTTCTCGGAGAAGCACACGGTCTCGCGCCTGTTCGGCTCGCCCCCCGGCTACGTCGGCTACGACGAGGGTGGCCAGCTCACCGAGAAGGTGCGCCGCAAGCCGTTCTCCGTCGTCCTGTTCGACGAGGTGGAGAAGGCCCACGCGGACATCTTCAACTCGCTGCTGCAGGTGCTCGAGGACGGCCGCCTCACCGACTCGCAGGGTCGCGTGGTGGACTTCAAGAACACCGTGATCATCATGACCACCAACCTCGGCACGCGGGACATCGCCAAGGGCGTCCAGACCGGCTTCCAGGCCGGCGGCGACCTGGTGACCTCCTACGAGCGCATGAAGGCCAAGGTCAACGAGGAGCTCAAGCAGCACTTCCGCCCCGAGTTCCTCAACCGCGTCGACGACGTGGTCGTGTTCCCGCAGCTCACCCAGAAGGAGATCGTCGAGATCGTCGACCTCGAGATCGCCAAGCTGGACAAGCGCCTGCGCGACAAGGACATGGCCATCGAGCTCACGACGGCCGCCAAGAACCTGCTGGCGGAGAAGGGCTACGACCCCGTGCTCGGCGCCCGTCCGCTGAAGCGAGCCATCCAGCGGGAGATCGAGGACACGCTGTCCGAGAAGATCCTGTTCGGCGAGCTCAAGGCCGGCGACCTCGTGGTGGTCGACGGGCAGGGCGAGGGCATCCTCGGCGAGTTCACGTTCCACGGCGAGCCCAAGCCCGCCGGGCGCGAGCCGGTGACCGTGGGCGTCCAGTCGGGCACCGACGTCGCGCGCTCGGGTCCCAGCGACCTGCCGCCGACCGGCGAGCTGGCTGCCGGCGCGGAGTGACGCCACCGGTGGTCCGAGACCACCGGACAGAAGGCCTGGACCCCCAGCGGGGGTCCAGGCCTTCTGTCGTAGGATCGCCAGCCGTGACGTCACTGCCGCGCCTCGAGCGCTCCGGTTCCGCGACCCTGCTCCTGGTGGACGACGAGCCGTTCGTCATCCGCGGCGGCGAGCTCGGTAACTCCTCCGCCGAGCGCGCCTACCTCACCCCGTTCTGGCCGCGCCTGGTCGGGATGGGCCTCAACGCCGTGGTCGCGCCGGTGTACTGGGACGCCGTCGAGCCCGCCGAGGGGGAGTTCGACTGGACCACCGTCGACGAGCTGCTCGAGGACGCCGCCGCGCACGGCATGCGGCTGGTGCTGCTGTGGTTCGGGTCGTGGAAGAACTCCATGTCCTGCTACGCACCCGGCTGGGTCAAGGCCGACGTCGCCAGGTTCCCGCGGGCGCGCACGTCCCGCGGGGTGCCGCTGGAGATCCTCTCCCCGTTCGCCGCGGCCAACCGCGACGCCGACGCCGCCGCGTTCGCCGCGCTCATGGCCCACCTGCGCGACGTCGACGACGAGTCCACCGTGGTGATGGTGCAGGTGGAGAACGAGATCGGCATGATCCCCGAGGCGCGCGACCGCACACCCGAGGCGGAGGCGGCGTGGGCTGCCCCGGTCCCGGCGGCGCTGCTCGAGGCGCTGGGGCGCCAGGAGACCGGCACGTGGACCGAGGTGTTCGGCGACTCCTTCGCCACGGAGGAGATCTTCCAGGCGTGGGCCTTTGCGCAGTACGTGCAGGTGGTCACGGCTGCCGGCAAGGCCGAGCTCGCGCTGCCGATGTACACCAACGCGGCGCTGGTCCGCCCCGGCGCGCAGCCGGGCCAGTACCCGAGCGCGGGCCCGCTGCCGCACCTCGCCGAGGTCTGGCGCGCGGGCGCCCCCGCGCTCGACTTCATCGCCCCCGACATCTACTTCCCGAACTTCGCCCACTGGGCCGACGCCTACGTCGCGTCGGGCAACCCGCTGTTCGTGCCCGAGGCGCTGCGCTCCGTCGACGCGGCCGCGAACGCCCTGTACGCGTTCGGCAAGCACGGCGCGATGGGCTTCTCGCCGTTCGGCATCGAGTCGGTCGAGGGCAACGAGGCGGCCATGATCGCGGGCGCGTACGACGTCGTCGCGCAGCTCACGCCCCTCATCGCGGAGCACGCGGGCGACGGCACGATGACGGGCCTGCTGCCCCCCGCCGACGACATGCGCACCCCGCACCGCACCCGGCTCGCCGACCTCGTGCTCGAGGCCACCTACGAGCGCGTGCCCGCCCCGTCGCTGGCCGACGGCGTCATCAACGAGACCGGCCAGGCCGCCGGGACCACGAAGCTGCCGGCCGCCGCGATCGTGATCCGCACCGGCCCCGACGAGCTCGTGGTCGCGGGCATCGGCGTGACCATCACCTTCCACACCCCGGAGCATGGCCCCGAGGTGGTAGGCATCCTCGCCTGCGAGGAGGGCCGCTACGCCGAGGACGGCACGTGGGAGCGCCTGCGTCGCCTCAACGGCGACCAGACGCACCAGGGCCGCCACGTGCGCCTGGAGCCGGGCCGCTTCACGGTCCAGCGGGTGAGCCTGTACCGCTACGCGTGACCCCGCGTGTCAGAACGTGGCCGCATCCTGGTGCAGCCACGTTCTGACAACCGCGACCCGATCCGCGCGGGTCAGAACGAGGCCGCGCTCCGGCGCGGGCACGTTCTGACACGCGGGGTCACAGGTGGGCCAGGAGCCGCGCCGCCAGGTCCTCGACCTGGTCGACGACGGCGACCGCGCCCGCCGCCGCCAGCTCGCCCGGGGCGGCGTAGCCCCAGGTCACGCCGAGGCAGTCGATGCCGTGCGCCCGCGCGCCGACGACGTCGTGGGAGCGGTCGCCCACCATGAGCACGGGGCCCGCCGGCGCGAGCCTCCGCAGCGCCGCCGCGATGACGTCGGCCTTGGTGCCCTGCTCGTCGGCGGGGGCGCCGAAGACACCGTCGACCAGGTCGGTCAGCCCGAACTTCTCGGCGATCGGCACGGCGAAGATCTCGGGCTTCGACGTCGCGACGGCGAGCGTGCAGCCGGCCGCCCGCAGCGCCCGGAGCTGCTCCGGGATGCCCTCGAACACCCGGTTGTCCCACATGCCGCCAGCAACGAAGTCGGTGCGGTACACGCGCACGGCCTCGGCCACGCGCTCCGCCGGGACGCCGTGTGCCGCGAACGAGTCGGTGATGGGCGGGCCGACGAACGAGCGCAGGGCCGCGGCGTCGGGCACGCGCAGACCGAGCTCGCCGTATGCGAAGGCCACCGACGCGCTGATGCCCGGCGCAGAGTCCATGAGGGTGCCGTCGAGGTCGAGAAGGACGAGGGGTTTCACGCCCCCACCCTAGGAGGCGACCCGTCCGGCCCAGCGCGGCGCAGACCCCGCGCTGGGCCGGACGACGGGTCAGAGGGAGCGCGCGTGCGCCACGAGGCGGTCGAAGCCCGCGTCCTGGGCGGCGTTCACCTGCTGCTGCTCCGGGTGTGCGTCGTACCACGCGACCTGCTCGAACGCGGCCTCGTCGTACGTGATCGTGGTGCCGAACTCGGGCACCAGCGCCTGGAGCTTGGAGCAGTCGAACACCACGGAGTGCGCCTTGTCACCCACGAGGCCGTCGACGTCGTCGGGCAGCACGCGGCCGATGGTCTCGCTGGCGACGTGCACCAGCTCCGGCTTCTCGACCCCCGCCGCGGCGGCGAGCCACGTGTAGATGTGGTCCCAGGTGGGGGCGTGGGTGCCCATGATCTGGAACGTGTCGCCGACGGCGAGCGGGTTGCCGAGCAGGCCCACGAACCCGACGGCGAAGTCCTCGGTGTGCGTCAGCGTCCACCGCGTGGTGCCGTCGCCGTGCACGACGACGGGCTTGCCGGCCCGCAGGCGCGCGACGTCGGTCCAGCCGCCGGTCGTCGGGATGAGCGTGCGGTCGTAGGTGTGGGACGGGCGCACGATCGTCGACGGGAAGCCGGTGTCGCGCAGCTCGCGCAGCAGCAGGTCCTCGCACGCGATCTTGTTGCGCGAGTACTCCCAGAACGGGTTGACCAGCGGCGTCGACTCCGTGATGGGCAGGCGGGCGACGGGCTTCTGGTAGGCGGACGCGCTCGAGATGAACACGTACTGGCCGACGCTCCCGGAGAACCGCGCGACGTCGCGGGCCACGTGGTCGGGCGTGAAGGCGCGGAACTGCGCGACGACGTCGAAGTCCCGGCCCGCCAGGGCGGCGTCGACGGCGTCGTGGTCGGCGGCGTCGGCGACGATCGTCTCGACGTCGGCGGGCATGGGACGCAGCGACGACTTGCCACGGTTGAGCACGGCGACGCGGTGGCCCTGCGCGACAGCGCGTGCGACCGAGGCGTGGCTGATGATGCCGCTGCCGCCGATGAACAGGATGGACTTCGGGTTCCGGGAGGTCATGCGCCCCATCCTGCTACGCGGGCGGGGCCGTCGACTCCCGGACGACCAGCTCGGTGGCAAGGTTGACGCGTCGTGTGTGGGGCGTGCGGCCGGCGACCAGGTCGATGAGCATCGTGGTGGCGAGCGCGCCCATCTCGGCGAGGGGCTGGCGCACCGTGGTGAGCGCCGGGGTGGCCCACGCGGCGAGGGAGAGGTCGTCGTAGCCGACGACGGACAGGTCGCGGGGCACGTTGACGCCGAGCTCGTGGGCGGCCCGCAGCACGCCGAGAGCGGCCATGTCCGACCCGGCGAAGATCGCCGTGGGCCGGTCCGGGCGCGCGAGCAGCGCGTGGCCCGCGTGGTAGCCCGCCTCGACGTAGAAGTTCCCGGGCAGGATCAGCGACTCCTCGACCTCCACGCCCGCCTCGGCGTGCGCGCTGCGGAATCCGTCGAGGCGGGCGCGCGAGCACAGCATGTCGGCCGGCCCGCTGACGGCCCCGATGCGGCGGTGGCCCAGCGCGAGCAGGTGGCGCGTGGCCAGCAGGCCGCCGTTCCAGTTGTCGGAGCCGACCGTGGGCACGCCCGTGGGGGGCTCGCCGTCGGTGTCGATCACGACCGTGGGGATCGAGCGCCGCTGGAGCTGGCGCTGCTGCGCGGGGGAGAGGCGCGATGCGACCGTGAGCACGCCGAGCGGGGGCCGCAGCAACGTGGTGTCGAGCCAGGTGCGCGGGGGGCGGTGCACCCCGCCCAGCTCGGACAGGATCACGCTCACGTTGTTCTCGGCCGCGGTGTCCTCGACCCCGCGGATGATCTCCATCGACCACGACGAGCCGAGCCGGTGGAAGACGAGGTTGATGAGGCCCGTGCCCACCATGGGCTGCGCGGCCCGCCGGCGCTGGTAGTGGTGCCGCTCCAGGGCGGCCTCGACGCGCTCACGGGTCGCGGCGGCGACGTCGGCCCTGCCGTTGAGCACCTTGGACACCGTGGGCACGGACACGCCGACCTCCTGGGCGATCTGCGCGATCGTCGTCCCCTTGTCAGGGGTGGGGTCTGTGGTGAGTGACGTCATCGTCCGTTCCTGGGTGTGCGCAACTTTCGAGAGCAGACCGTACACCCTGCGGGTACCACAGACGCGTCATCAGGGAAGATGGATGCCTACGGAAATCGTTACCGGAGCGTGACCGGCTGAGATGCGCCAGATGTTGACGCTTTGGCGGCCACGGACCTAGTGTCCTGCCCGCAAGAGATCGAAACGGTCCTCGCAAGTTTCGAACATCGGTCACGTTGTCGTGACCGAGGGTGGAGTGCACTGTGGCGCAAACCAACGAGGTGGTCGACCTCGCGCCCGCAGCGCCGGGGCTGGTCCCGGACGGCGGGTGGGCGATCGACCATCGAGTCGAGCAGAAGACCCGGTCCCGGGACTCATGGGGCCTGGCGTTGCGGCGGGACTGGCGGATGTACACGTTCGTCGTGCTGCCCGTGATCTCGCTGCTCGTGTTCCGGTATGTGCCGATGTTCGGCAACATCATCGCGTTCCGCATGTACATCCCGGGCGGTTCGCCGGTCGGCGAGCAGTGGGCCGGCTGGTCGTACTTCCAGATGGCGTTCTCGAGCCCGGCGTTCTGGTCGGTGTTCTGGAACACCGTGATCCTGGGCGTGCTGAGCCTGGTCATCGGGTTCCCGCTGCCGATCGTCCTCGCGCTCCTGCTCAACGAGCTGCGCTCGCGCAAGCTCAAGAAGACGGTGCAGACGATCACGTACCTGCCCCACTTCCTGTCGATCGTCATCGTCGCCGGCATCGTGCTGCAGCTGACGTCGGTCAACACCGGTGGCATCAACCAGATGCTCCACTGGTTCGGGATCGGGCCGATCAACTTCATGCAGGACCCGAGCTGGTTCCGGCCGATCTACGTGATCTCCGGCGTCTGGCAGACCGTCGGCTGGGGCACGATCCTCTACCTGGCCGCGCTGACCACGATCGACGACGGCCTGTACGAGGCCGCGCGGATCGACGGCGCCAACCGGTGGCAGCAGACGTGGCACATCACGCTGCCGGGCATCCGCCCCACCATCGTCGTGCTGCTGATCCTGAACATCGGGTCGGTCGTCAACGTCGGGTTCGAGAAGGTGCTGCTGCTGCAGAACCCCCTCATCTACTCCACCGGTGACGTCATCAACACGTACCTCTACCGCGTGGGCATCCAGACCGGCCAGTTCTCCTACGCCACCGCGATCGGCCTCTTCGAGGCGGTCATCGGTCTTGTCCTTGTCGTCTCCGCGAACCTCACGTCGCGCAAGCTGGTGGGAGCCTCGCTGTGGTGACCGAACTCGATGCCGACCTCGACCTTGCCGCGGTCCGTTCCTCGCTGACGCAGGTCAAGGACACCAAGGGCACCATCGCCTTCCGGATCATCAACGGCGTGATCCTCACCGTCATCACCGTGGTGACGCTCTACCCGTTCGTGAACCTGATCGCCAAGGCGTTCTCGGGCGAGGGCTTCATCGCGGCCGGCGAGGTGAACCTGATCCCGCGCGGCTTCAACCTGGTCACGATCAAGGTCGTGCTGACCGACCCGTGGTTCTGGATCAGCTACAAGAACACGCTCATGTACACGATCGTGGGCACCGCGATCTCGATGTTCCTGACCACGACGTTCGCGTACGCCATCTCCCGGCCGCGCCTCAAGGGCAAGAACCTGTTCATCGGCCTGGCCGTGTTCACGATGTTCTTCTCCGGCGGCCTGATCCCGAACTACCTGCTGGTCGCGCAGTGGCTGCACATGCGCAACACGATCTGGGCGATCGTGCTGCCCGGCGCGCTGTCGGTGTTCAACCTGCTCGTCATGAAGTCCTTCTTCGAGGGCTTCCCCCGTGAGCTCGAGGAAGCCGCCGAGCTCGACGGGATGACGCAGTACGGGGTGTTCTTCCGCATCGTGCTCCCGCTGTCCAAGGCCGTGCTGGCAACCATGGTGCTCTTCTACGCCGTGGCCTACTGGAACGACTGGTTCGCCGCGTTCATGTACCTGGACAAGAAGGAAATGTTCCCGGTCATGATCTACCTCCGCAACCTCATCGCCTCGGCGACAGGTGCCCCGGATCCCGGCAACGCGGCTGACTCCGTCCAGATCGGCGCGAACATCCAGGCCGTGACGATGCTCCTCACCGTCCTGCCGATCATGGCCGTCTACCCGTTCATCCAGAAGTACTTCGTCTCGGGCGTGATGCTCGGCTCGGTCAAGGGCTGACGGACGAAGCACCCCCGGGCGAAGTCGCCCCACAACCGTCGGACAACGACGTTCCAACGAAGGAGAAACATGATCAACATCCGCAGGGGCACGGCAGGCGTGGCGACCGTCGCCACTCTCGCCATCGCCCTGACCGCTTGCTCGTCGGGTGGTTCGGCGTCGACGAACGGCTCGTCGGCCTCGAAGGGCGTCAGCATCGACGCCGCGCACTCGGTCGGCGCCATGAAGGACTACACCGTCGGTACGGACTTCAAGGCCACCGAGCCGGTGAACTTCTCGCTCATGTACCGCGACCACCCGAACTACCCGGTGAAGGACGACTGGTCGATCCTCACGCACCTGAAGAGCGACCACAACGTCTCCTTCACGCGGACGGACATCCCGCTGGCCGACTTCGACGCGAAGAAGGCGCTGCTCATCAACTCGGGCGACTTCCCGGAGATCGTCTCCGTGACGTACCCGGGCCAGGAGACGCAGTACGTCGCCTCGGGCGCCCTCCTCCCGGTGTCGGACTACTTCCAGTACATGCCGAACTTCGAGAAGAAGGTCAAGGACTGGGGCATCCAGGCCGAGCTCGACACGCACAAGCAGGCCGACGGCAAGATCTACCTCCTCCCGGGCCTGCGCCAGTACCCCGACGTCCAGTACTCGGTCGCCGTCAACGACGACATGTGGCAGAAGGCCGGCATCACGTCCGACCCGACCACGTGGGACGAGTTCGCTCAGGACCTCGTCAAGGTCAAGGCCGCCAACCCCGGCCTCAAGTACGGCATGTCGGACCGCTGGAACACGAACAACAACCAGCCCCTCGGCGCCTTCCTGCAGATGCTCGCCCCCGACTGGAACACGACCGCGGGCTGGGGCTACTCCGACACGCGCTTCGACACCAAGACGGGCAAGTTCGTCATCACGGGTACGAGCGACAACTACAAGCAGCTCGTCACCTTCGTGAACGGCATGGTCAAGAGCGGCGCTCTGGACCCGAACATCACGCAGACCGACGACCAGGCCATCCAGACCTTCATCAACGGTCAGTCGGCCGCGATCTCGTCGAACACGCAGACGATCAACACCGACCTGGTCCAGAAGGCCCAGGCTGCCGGCAAGACGCTGCACACGCACCTGATCAACCTGCCCGGCGGCCCCGATGGCTCCAACCTCCAGGGCACCCAGCTGATCTCGGGTCTCATGATCTCGGCCAAGGCCAAGGACGACCCGCACTTCAAGGCGCTCCTCCAGTACATCGACTGGCTGTACTACAGCGACGCGGGCGAGGAGTTCGCGCAGTGGGGCGTCCAGGGTGAGACCTTCACCAAGGACTCCTCGGGCAAGCGCACGCTGCTCCCGACCGTCGGCTGGAACTCGCTCAACCCGGACGCCCCGAAGAAGCTGAACGCCGACTTCGGCTACAGCAACGGTGTGTTCATGGAGGCCAACGGCTCGACCACGGACCTGCTCCAGTCGGTCATGGACCAGCCGACCGTCGACTGGACCAACGCCCAGCTCAAGACCAAGAAGATCCTCCCGCCGGACCCCGCCGCCGGTCTGAACCAGGTTCAGCTCCAGCAGACGCAGCTCCAGCTGACCCAGATCAAGGACCAGGTCAACACCTGGACCTCGGAGTTCATCACCGGCAAGAAGCCGCTGAGCGACTGGGACCAGTACGTCTCCCAGATCAACTCGCTGGGTGGCACGCAGGCCGCTGACACCTACAACCAGGCCTACGCCGCTTCGAAGAAGTAAGTAGCGCCGCCCCTGCAGCACCCGACGCCGCCGTCCGTCAGCAAGTCCTGGCGGGCGGCGGCGTCGTCTTACCCGCACCACCCTGGAAGGGCCCTCCGTGAGCATCATCGCCGTCCCGCACGTGCCGACCTCCGTGCTCAGCGACGCCTGGCGCCGCTGCATCGGGACGTCCGAGATGCACCTCGCGCTGCGCCGCGACTACCTCGAGTCGCTCGAGCTCACGCAGGCTGAGATCGGCTTCGACCACCTGCGCGGCCACGGGATCTTCCACGACTGGGTCGCGGTGCTCCGCCAGTACGACGTCGCAGGTCACGCGGGTACCCGGTACTCGTGGACGTACCTCGACCAGATCGTCGACGCGTACCTCGAGGTGGGCATCCGCCCGTTCCTCGAGCTGGGCTTCATGCCCGACGCGCTCGCGTCGGGCGACCGCACCGTGTTCTGGTTCGAGGGCAACGTGACCCCGCCCCGCGACATGGCCACCTGGATCGCGCTGGTCCAGGCCACCCTGCGCCACCTGATCGCCCGCTACGGGCGCGACGAGGTGCTGCGCTGGCCGGTCGAGGTGTGGAACGAGCCCAACCTGCCCGAGTTCTGGCTGAACGCCGACCAGGCCGCCTACTTCCGCCTGTACGAGGCGACGGCCCGCGCGGTCAAGGAGGTCGACGCCGACTTCCAGGTGGGCGGCCCCGCCGTGTCGCCCGGCGCCGACGGCTGGTTCGTGCCGTTCGCCGAGTTCGTGGCCCGCAACGACGTGCCGGCCGACTTCGTGTCCTTCCACGCGTACACGACCGGCCCCGCGCAGCACGTGCCGTTCGGCGTCTACCAGACGCTGCGCCACCCCTCCAGCCTGCTGGAGCAGTTCGCCACGCCCGGCAAGCTGCTCGCGGGCACCGTGCTCGAGGGCCTGCCCCAGCACGTCACCGAGTTCAACACGAGCTACCGCCCTGACAACCCCGTCCACGACACGGCCTACAACGCCGCCTACCTCGCGCCCACGCTGGTGGGGGGCGGCGACGTCGTCGACTCGTTCTCGTACTGGACCTTCACGGACATGTTCGAGGAGCAGGGCGTCCCGGTCTCGATCTTCCACGGCGGCTTCGGGCTGCTCACGCACCGCCAGATCAAGAAGCCCACCTTCCACCTGTACGCGTTCATGGCGCGCATGGGCACCGACGTGCTGGCCCGCGGGGAGGACCACCTGGTCACCCGCGACGCCGACGGCCGCGTGACCGTGCTCGCGTGGCAGCCCGTCGGCGGCACCGACGACCCGGCCGAGCCGGAGCAGCACACGCTGCGCCTGTCGGTCCCGGTCGCGCGCCGCGACGGCAGCGCCCCCGCCAGTGCGTACGTCCACCGTTCCGTCGTCAACGGCGACGACGGCAACGCCTTCACGGCGTGGCAGCGCATGGGGCGGCCGGCGTCGCCGTCGCAGCGCCAGCTCGACGCGCTGTACGAGGCGGCCGAGCCGCGGGTCACGCACCACGCGGCGGCCGCCGTCGTCGGCGACGACGGCGTGGCCCGCATCGACCTGCCGCTCACGCTGGCCCGCCACGAGGTCACCCTGGTCGAGATCGACCCGGTGACGGACGAGACCCCGGCCTGGCTGGACGACGCCCGCATCCTGGGCCGCTGACCGCCCTGCAAGAGCCCGCGAGTTAGAGCCGGAGCCCGCGGGCTAGCGGCGGGGGCCCCGGGGGCGACGGGGCGCCCGGCCGCAACCCCGGCGCCCC
>Ga0082212_10007402_pt1 | contig 14512 bp, 14 predicted proteins | sample TergutNt197P3_FD_71548 | JGI IMG/M metagenome (GOLD analysis project Ga0082212, IMG submission 71548) | Neocapritermes taracua P3 segment gut microbial communities from Petit-Saut dam, French Guiana - Nt197 P3 | ecosystem: Host-associated > Arthropoda: Insects > Digestive system > Gut ... | reverse complement strand
CAAATCGGATTCGCCCCGGATCAGTTCCACAGGGTTCTGTATCTAACCGGTTTTGGGCGCATTTTTATCCCCGATACTATACCCGCCGCCGCGAAGCTTGTCACAAGCGACGAGCCTCCGTAGCTGAAAAACGGGAGCGTTATGCCAATTACCGGCAGTATCCCGAGGCACATGCCAATGTTTTCGAGCATCTGCGCTATCAGCATGGCGGCTATGCCCGAGCAGACCAGGACGCCCAGGGAGTCGTTTGACTTGACGCCCACATATATGCACCTTATTATCATCGCCGTGAGCAGGAGCACGATCAGAATGCAGCCTACGAAGCCGAGCTCCTCGCCCGCGGCCGAAAAAATGAAGTCCGTGTGCTGCGCGAAAATGACTCCGCTCTGCGTCAGTCGGCCTTTTCCCAGACCCTGTCCCTGGAATCCCCCGGACATTATCGCCTGCACGCTTTTGTCGGGCTGCCAGAGAACGCCTATCCTGTTGGGGTCCACAATCTCCGGCACGAACGGGGCGCGTATCCTGTCTTTCTGCAGCTGCGAAAAAAAGTTGTTGTACACCAACGGTGAAATGACGGCGACGACGGCCGCCCCGAGCGCGAACCAACGCAGCTTGACCCCGCCGAGGAACAGCATGGCGACAAGGATGAACAGGTAGACCAGCGCCGAGCCGAAGTCCTGCGATATGACGACAATGAGCCCGAAAAACAACAGGAACACGAGGATTATCTGCAGGAGCGACATGAAAGAGTTCAGCGATTTTCTTTCCTTGTGGTTCGCTATCAGCTTCGCGACGATTATGATGAATGTTATCTTTGTGACTTCGGCGGGCTGTATCCCGATGCCGAAGAAACGCAGCCAGGAGCGGTTTCCCGTTTCCTCCATGCCGACGCCCCATATCTGCAGCGTCGCAAGGAACAGCGCGCTGAACACGATCAGAAATACCAATTTGTCCGCAATTATGTCGATATCGATATATGTAAAGGCTATAAAGAGAAAAAAGCCCAGTATCAGCGCAATGGTCTGAACGGTCACTTCCCCGCCTTCCGATCTGCTCAAAACGCTCGATATCAGCAGCAGTCCCAATATCGAACTGACGAGGCACAGCAGCATTAAAAACACGTCCGCTTCGCGCAGGAATCTCAGAATCGCCCTGAAAAAATCTCTCATTATTTAAACACCTTAAGCAAAACTATAAACATATTAGCACTTTTTCACCCGCCAGTAAACAACAACTATTCAAATTAAAATAAGAATGCTAGAATGTTGTTGCCACCAAGGGGGTCTCCGAAAACACAGGTTGGTTACAGTCAATGCACTAGCACTGCGAAAAAACTTGTAGGGTTTGCACAATCGTGTGCAGACTGTAACCATTGCGAGTTTCCGGAGACCCCCTTGGCGGCAACAATATCAATCCTTCTATTCTTCGCAGAGGAGCATTTATTCTTGACGATCATCACCAATTGTGAGTTCGAAACCGTATATGAAGGCGAGGCTCTGGGGAGGACGTTGTCCCCTGGGGCCGTTGTCGCCCTGCGCGGCGGGCTTGGCGCCGGCAAAACCGCTTTTATACGCGGTCTGGCCGCGGGGCTTGGCATAACTTCAGCCATCACCAGCCCGACGTTCACAATTGTCAACGAATATCCGGGGCGCGTACCCCTTTTCCATTTTGACATGTACAGAATAGAAAACGAAATCGAGCTTTTCGACATAGGTTGGGACGATTATATGGAGCGGAACGGCGTCTGCGCAATCGAATGGAGCGAAAAAATCCCGGAAGCCATACCGGAGGGCGCGATAACCGTTGGGATCGAAAGCCTCGGCGGCGATAGGCGCCGGCTGGAAATCAGTGATTTTGCCGAATGATCGACCGGGTGTAAAGAATGTTGAATGAATGGAGGTGGCCGCAGCTTGATTATTCTTGCGCTTGAGTCTTCCGCCGTTTGCGCTTCCTGCGCCGTATGCGACGACGACAGGCTGCTTGGGCAATATTTCCAAAACAGCGGTCTGACGCACAGCAGGACGCTGCTTTCAATGGCGCAATCGCTTTTGTCCAATCTGGATATGGCGATAAGCGACATCGATCTCGTGGCCGTGGCCCGGGGTCCGGGCTCTTTCACGGGCGTCAGGATCGGCGTCGCCGCCGCAAAGGGTCTGGCCTGGGGGGCGGATATCCCCGTCTGCGGCGTCTCGACGCTTGAGGCCATGGCATACCAGGCGCCGGAGCCCGGGATGATCCTCTGCCCCGTCATGGACGCGCGCCGCGGGCAGGTCTACAACGCATTGTTCGAGTGGAATGACGGCGGTCTTTTGCGGTTGTGCGACGACAGGGCGCTCCCGCTTGATGAGCTTGCCGGGGAGCTTCGCGGACTCGACGCGCCATGTATGCCCATAGGCGACGGCGCGGCGCTGTGCCATGGGCATTTGGCCTTGGCGCAGGTCAGGCGCCGGATGGCGCCTGAGCTTTTGCGTTGGCAGACGGCATACGGCGTCGCCCTTGCGGCTTCGCATTCCGGGCAGGTTGCGGCGGCGGAGCTTGAGCCGGTCTACCTGCGTCCCTCGCAGGCGGAGCGCGAGCGGGCCGCGCGCTAGGCGTCAAATCAGGCACCGTAATACAAGGATCACGCTGAAATGACTCTCAATCCTCAAGATGCCGGCCGGAGGGTATTCGGAAAACCGGTTTTTTAGAGCGGTTCAAGGCGACGCTTGCGGCGCCGGGAGTCCGGAGGCGGTAGCCACGGTACAATATGTAGTACGGAACACGGAAGAGCGACAAAAAAACGGTTTTCCGAATACCCTCCGACCGGCATCTCCTCATTCCTCGCTATACATCTCCCATTGTTTGTATAGCTCGTCCAGCGCATCCACGATCTCGGACTCGCGCTCGCCCAGTTCGAGCAGCTTCTCGTATTCCGCCGAGTGCTGTCTCTTCAGCTGCTCAAGCTCATCCAGTTCGATTTCACGCTTCTCTATTTCCCGCTCCAGTCTTCTGAGCTCTTTTTGTATGTCCGACGGTTTTTTCTTAGTCTTGGCCTCACGAAGCGGCTCGCCCGCCGCTCCATGACCCCTGTCCCCCGCTCCCTGTCCCTTGCCTACGACTCCCTGTCCCCTGATCCCTGTCCCCTGATCCCTACCCCCTGACCCCTGTTCCCTGAACCTTCGATACTCCGAATATGAGCCTTTGAAATCGGTCAGGACGCCGTCCTCAATGTCCCAGATCCGGGTCGCGAATCTGTTGATGAAGTACCTGTCGTGGGAAATGAATATCAGGGTCTCGCCATATTCGCCGACGGCGTCCTCTATCCATTCGCGCGACGGCAGATCCAGGTGGTTTGTCGGTTCGTCAAGTACCAGCAGGTTGATTTTGCCGTTCATCAGCATACACAGCCTCAATCTGCTTTTCTCACCGCCGGATAGGTCCCCCACCTGCTTGAAAACGTCCTCGCCGGAAAACATGAACGCGCCCAGCCTGTTTCTCGCGGCCTGCGGGCTGACGTCCTGGCTGTATATCAGGGTATCGAGAATCGACCTGCGGGTGTGTTCGAACATGACTATCTGCGGCAGATACGCGGGCTTGACCGCCGGACCCTGCCGCACGATACCCGAATCGGGCTCCTCCTCGCGCATTATCAGTTTCGCAAGGGTCGACTTACCCGTTCCGTTGTCGCCGATCACCGCGATCCGTTCGCCGCCCCGCACCTCGATTTCCTTTATATCAAAAAGCCTTCGTTCCCCATATGACTTCGCCAGGTCGCGAATGACCAGGACCTCGTCGCCCTGGAACTCCCTTTCGCCGAACTTCGCGCGCATCGTTTTGTCCTTATCCGGCTTTTCCGTTTTTACCGCGCGCTCGGCGCGTTTCAGGACGGCGCGGGATTTCTGCATCAGCTTCTCGTTCCCCGTCCCCCATTGATGCAGTCTCGCCGCCGCCTCGCGAAGCCTTTTGCTTTCGGCCTGTTCCCGTTGGTACTTTTCAAGCTGTTCCTCGTATCGGCGTTGTTTTTCCACCACGTAAAAACTGTAGTTGCCGCTGTAGTATTCCGCTTTTCCCGCGCTTATTTCGATTGCCCGGTCGATCGTTTTGTCAAGGAAATATCGGTCATGCGAGATTATGAGCGCCGTACCCCTGTACTTGCCGAGAAACTCCTCAAGCCATTCCGTGGCGCGCATATCAAGATGGTTGGTCGGTTCGTCCAGCAGCAATATATCCGTGTTTTCAAGTATCAGACGCGCGAGGTTAACGCGCGTTTTCTCGCCTCCCGACAGCGATTCGAAGCTCTGCTTCCTTTGTTCCTGCGGTATGCGCAGTCCGTTGGCGACCCTGTTCATTTCATATTCCGTCGTATACCCGCCGAGCCGCCCGTAATCATGGGCGAGCCCGTCGTATGCCTTCAGCAATTCCGGCGTCCCGTTTTCGGCCATTTCGCTCTCGAGCCTTTCCATTTCGGCCTTGATCGCGCGCAGATTCTCAAACGCCGCGTTCATGACGTCATCCGCCGTGAAGTGGCGCGGGTACACCGGTATTTGGGAAATAAGGCCCGTTTTTTTATGCGCGGGCATCGTTATCGTCCCTTCGTCGGACTCCATCTCGCCCGTTATCAGCCGCAGAAGGGTCGTTTTTCCCGCCCCGTTTTTACCCAGAAGACCGACCCTCTCCCCCTCGTTGACGTCAAAACTAAGTCCGTCGAGGATGTTGTTGCCCTCTTCAAAGGCTTTCTTGATGTTTCTGATGGATATGTCAATCATCGCAAGGTCCGCCTACCATAATTCATACGCGGCTGATTGTATCACATTCTGATTGCGGATATCAACTTCCCCATGTTATAATGACTGCTTAGTGCAGCCATTGTTCCACTCACGCTTCCGGGGAGGTCTGTCGATGCGGCGTCTCGTCAAAATGTTCCTCGTTTTCGCGCGGATAGGCGTTTTCACGTTCGGCGGCGGATATTCGATGCTCCCGATGTTCAGGCGCGAGCTTGTGGAAAAGCGCGGGTGGCTGACGGACGGGGAGCTCACCGACTATTACTCCGTCGCCCAGTGTATACCCGGCATCATCGCGGTCAATACCTCGACGCTGGCCGGGTACAAGCAGTACGGACGCGCGGGAGGCGTCGCGGCCGCCCTTGGCATGATATCGCCGTCCATACTGATAATTCTTGGGATCGCGGCGTTCATCTCCAACTTCGCAGGGATCCCGGCCGTGCAAAACGCGTTTGCCGGTATCCGCGTATGCGTCTGCGTACTCATCATCAACACGGTGATAAAGCTTTGGAAAACCGCCGTGGTGGACAAAATCTCGCTCCTCATATTCCTTCTTGTTTTCGGCGTCTCGATATTCACCGGCCTTCCCGCGGCGGTTCTCGTGATAGCTTCGGGGCTTGTCGGGATCGGTTTCAAGGCAATTCGGAGGAAGCCCGGATGATATACCTTCAATTGTTTTACGAGTTTATGAAGACAGGGCTTTTCACAATAGGCGGAGCGCTTGCGGCGATACCGTTCCTGCAGGAGATTTCGCGGAAGACAGGCTGGTTCACGCAGGCCGAGCTTGCGGATATGATAGCGGTATCCGAATCCACCCCGGGGCCGATAGGCATAAACATGGCGACGTATGTCGGGTTCACGACCGCGGGGGTCCCGGGCGGGGTTTTGGCGTCCATTGGCCTTATCCTGCCTTCGCTGGTCATCGTTTTGATAATAGCGAGTCTGCTTCGCAAATTCAGGGAGAACAGGTTCGTCGATTCGGCGTTCTACGGACTGCGCCCCGCCTCGGCGGGACTGATCGCGGCGGCGGGACTGAGCGTTCTGCGTCTCTGCCTTGTGAGGACGGAGCTGTGGGAACGGACGGGGCTGCCGGCCGATCTGTTCGACGTCAAGGCGATCATTCTTGCGGTGATCCTGTTCGTATTGATATACAAAATAAAGATTCATCCGATAATCTTCATAGCGGGCTCGGCAGTAGTTGGGATAATATTCAAGTTTTGACATTCAACGCACATTTTTATCTTCGGGGTGAATGGTTTGAGATTTGCGATCAGCGGCGAGACAAAAATTCAACAGACTCTGGACTATGACGTCGTCATAGTAGGCGCCGGGCTTGCGGGATTGTACACCGCGCTCAACATTGACGAAAGGCTGCGCTGTATCATTCTCGCCAAGGAGAGCGTCGATATCTCCAGCTCCTGGCTCGCGCAGGGCGGGATCGCCGCCGCGGTCAGTCCCGACGACGCCCCCGAATTCCATCTTGAGGACACCGTCGTCGCGGGCGCGGGGCTGTGCGATATGGACGCCGTTTCGGTGTTGGTGAACGAGGGTCCGTCGGATATAGCAAAGCTCCTGTCGCTCAACGTCCCGTTCGACCTTGACCAGTACGGGGAGCTGCAGATCACCCGCGAGGGAGGCCACCACAGGGATCGGGTGGTCCACGCGGGCGGCGACGCCACGGGGCGCGAAACGGTCAAAGCGCTTTCGCATCTGGTCGCGCAGCGAAAGAACATCACGTTCAGCGGCCACAGCTTCCTGTTTGACATACTCACGGAAGACGGCGGCGTCACGGGCGCCGTCATCCGGCGCAACGATAGCGAGTTCATCCTGCTGCGGACAGGAAACATCGTCATTGCGACAGGCGGGATAGGCCAGGTATACAAATCAAGCACGAATCCAACAATCGCCACGGGCGACGGCTTGGCGTCGGCAATGCGGGCGGGAGTGAAGCTGACAAACATCGAGTTCATACAGTTCCACCCCACCGGTTTATGGGACGCGGGAAGCACAGGCAGCGAGTTCCTGATATCGGAGGCGGTGCGCGGCGAAGGCGGCCTTCTTGTCAACGGCGAGGGCACGCGATTCATGGTCGGCGAGCATGAGCTTGCGGAGCTTGCCCCAAGGGACATTGTCGCCCGCGGGGTGATAAAGGAGCTTCAGCGCAGCGGCGAGGACCACGCTTTCATCGACATCACCTTCAAGTCGGAGGATTTCCTGAAGCGTAGGTTCCCGACCATATACAACGAGTGCCTGCGCCACGGCATAAACATCGCGCGCGACAGAATTCCCGTCTGCCCCGTGCAGCATTATATGATGGGCGGAATAGACACCGACGTCGACGGCCGCACCGGAATAGACGGTCTCTTCGCGTGCGGCGAATCGGCCAACACCGGAGTGCACGGCGCCAACAGGCTGGCGTCAAACTCCATGCTTGAATGCCTTGTATTCGGCAGACGCGCCGCGGAGTATATCAATTCGATAAAAAAAACCGGCTCAGCCGGCCGGGAGCCAAGTTTCGCCGACATCCCGGCAAGGCCGCGTTCGCGGCTCGACTATGCCGCTTTGAGAAAAAATGTGCAGCGGCTCATGAACGACCACTGCTACGTCGTTAGAAACACCTCGGGACTTGCCTTTGCGCTCGAACAGGTGCGCGCCATCGCCGGAAGCCTTGAGTCCGTCTACGACGACAGCAATGAGTATGTCGAGATTCTGAACATATCGACGGTCGCCGCGGCAATCCTGGAAGCGGCGCTCAACCGCCCGCAGAGCATAGGTTCGCATTATATGGAAGATTAGGGGAAACTAAGGAGGATGCGAAATGGGTTTTTACTATTTGGGTCTTGACGAGTTTATTCTCGGAGCGCTGCGCGAGGATATCGGCACAGGTGATATCACCACGGCCTGCTGCGTGCCGGGGGATTCCGAGTCGGCGGGTTCTTTCAAGGCAAAAGAGTCCGGAGTCATCTGCGGGCTCGACGTCACGGCGCGGGTGTTTGAGCTTCTCGACGGCAGGATCAGGGTGACGCGGCTCGTAAAGGAAGGCGCTTTCGTCAATGCCGGCGAATATATTGCGGAAATAACGGGTCCGTCCGGGAGCATTCTGACCGGCGAACGAACCGCGCTGAACCTGCTGCAGCACATGTCCGGAATCGCGACCGCAACGGCAAAGGTCGTCGCCGCCGTGGCAGGAACAGGAACGAAAATAATTGACACGCGCAAAACGACGCCCGGCCTTCGCGCGCTCGACAAGTACGCAGTCAGATGCGGCGGCGGTTCCAACCATCGTTTCAACCTCGCAGACGGCATTCTTATCAAGGACAACCACATAATGGCGGCGGGAAGCATAGGCGAGGCCGTCCGGTTGGCGCGCGCCGGCTGCCCGCACACGCTCAAAATCGAGGTTGAAACCGAAACGGTGGAGCAGGTGGAAGAAGCCCTGGCGGCCGGCGCGGATATTGTAATGCTCGACAATATGTCCCTCGAAATGATGAAGCAGGCGGTCAGGCTGATAGGAAAACGCGCCTTGACCGAGGCGTCGGGCAACATGGGCGACCGCGATCTGAAGGCCGTCGCGGATACAGGCGTCGACTTTATATCAATAGGCGCCCTCACGCATTCCGTAAGGGCGCTGGATATCAGTCTGAAGTTTTCATGAGCCTCCCTAATCCACTTCGACCTTCATGCTCTCGACATATTCGTCGTATGTCATTATCCTATCCGTTATGCTTCCGTCCCTGAACTCAATTATCCTGTTCGCCGTCGTCTGGATCAACTGGTGGTCGTGGGTCGTGAATATGATGTTCCCCTTGAAATCCGACAGACCGTTGTTCAGCGCGGCAATGCTTTCAAGGTCGAGGTGGTTTGTCGGCTGGTCCAGCAGCAGGACGCTTGCTCCCGAGAGCATCAGCTTGGACAGCATGCAGCGGACCTTTTCGCCGCCCGACAGCACCTTGACTTTTTTGTAGACGTCGTCGCCGGTGAACAGCATACGCCCCAGGAATGTGCGCAGATAGCTTTCCCGCTTGTCTTCCGAAAACCTCCGCATCCAGTCCATCAGATCGTCCTCGCTGCCGTCGAAGTAAAGCGAGTTGTCCGTCGGAAAGTAGGCCTGGGTCGTCGATACCCCCCATTTGATTTCGCCTTCGTCCGGCTCGACTTCGCCCGCAAGGATTTTGAACATGGTCGTGACCGCGATTTCGTTGTCGCCTATGAACGCGATTTTGTCGTCCCGCGCCATTATGAAGCTCACGCTGTCCAGGACTTTCACCCCGTCGACCGTTTTCGACACATCCTTGACGAACAGCCTGTCCTTGCCCGGCTCGCGTTCCATCTTGAACCCCACCCACGGGTATCTGCGCGACGACGCCGGCATCTCGTCTATCGTTATCTTCTCAAGCAGCTTGCGGCGTGACGTCGCCTGCCGGGATTTCGATTTGTTTGCCGAAAAGCGGCGGATGAACTCCTCCAGCTCGCGTATCTTGTCCTCGCTTTTTTTGTTTTGCTCCTTGACGAGCTTCTGCATGAGCTGGCTGGCGTCGAACCAGAAGTCATAGTTGCCCACGTACATCCTGATTTTTCCGAAATCTATATCCACGATGTGCGTGCAGACCGTGTTGAGAAAATATCTGTCATGCGAAACGACTATGACAGTCCCCGCGTAATCCATCAAGAAGTCTTCAAGCCAGACGACGGAATTGACGTCGAGGTTGTTCGTCGGCTCGTCCAGCAGAATTATATCCGGCGCCCCGAACAACGCCTGCGCGAGCAGCGCCTTCACCTTCTGCCTCGGTTCCAGCTCGCTCATCCTGACCCCGTGAAGCGCCGTCGGGATCCCGAGCCCCTGCAGCAGTTGCGAAGCGTCCGACTCCGCCTCCCATCCGCCAAGCTCCGCAAACTCCTCCTCGAGCTCCGCGGCGCGGATTCCGTCGGCGTCGCTGAAATCCTCTTTCAGATATATCGCGTCTTTTTCCTTCCCGCACTCGTATATCCGCGGGTTGCCCATGATTACCGTTTCCGTCACCGGATGGTCGTCATACATATTCTGATCCTGCTTCAGTACGGACATTCTCACCTTTTGCTGGATTTGGACGCTGCCGCTTGAGTAGTCGAGCTCCCCCGCGAGTATTTTCAGGAACGTCGATTTGCCGGCGCCGTTCGCCCCTATCACGCCGTAGCAGTTTCCCGCCGTGAACTGGAGGTCCACCCTGGAAAAAAGCGTCGTCCCGCCGAACTGAAGGCTAAGGTTGTTTACACTTATCATCGAAAACTGTCACCCCACATTCCCATTGTCGGATTATTGTAACACATTGCCGCTGCGCAGCGGCGGAGAATATAACTCAAGGCGGTGGTACCATGCCATATTTCCTGACGATCGCGGCGGTCGTGCTCGTTGTGAACTTTTACATGTTTTTCATGCGTCGCAGGAAAGGGCGCGACAAGTACAAGAAGCTTGAAGAGGATCGTATAGTTTCCGAACGCAACAAGGAGAAGGTCGAACGGAAGCTGCAGCGCGAGCAGGTCGAATACGCAAAGCGCGTGGAGTCGCAGAACAGGATGTTTGAAATGTACGAGCAGGTCCGTACGAAGTGGAAGGCAATAGAGGACGGGGAAGCTTCGTCCGAAAATGTCGGTCCAAGCCCGCAACAGGAGAATCAGGATCAGACGGCCACACGCAACTGACCGCCCGCACGCAACTAGCCGCCCGCCACCCGATCCGCCGCGAGGACGGCGTAATGGTCGCGGTCGATCAACTTCCCTTTCAGGAATCTCTCGCTGCGTTTCGTACCCTCATATTTCATGCCGCACTTCCTCATGACCGCGCCCGAACGCGGGTTTCGCGCGTCGTGCACCCCCGTGACCCTGTTGAGATTCTTTTCGCCGAACAGGAATCCCATAAGCGCCCCGAGCGCTTCCGTCGCGTAACCCATGTTCCACCAGCGGACGCCAATTTCGTAACCGACCTCCGCCGAGCGCGCGTCACGGTTGGAATGGGCATAGAAAATCGCTCCTATCTGTTCCTCCTTTTCCTTCAGGACAATCGAATAATAATTCCAGATATTTATTTCATCGGAATCAAACATGAGCATCCAGCCGCGGATCCGTTCCCTGACTTCCTTGACGGACGCCGCCGCCTCATGGAACATATACCTCGTGACCTCCGGATCGCCGCCCCAATTGCGAAACACCTCTTCCGCGTCGCCGACCGAAAACGGACGCAGTATCAGCCGCTCCGACTCAATCCTGACCGTTTTGCCCATAACACCCATCCCCCTGTCGCGCATCGCCGCAATGCCGCCGGGTCACGGCGTCCAAAACGGGTTCTCCGTGGGATATGGAAGCCCGGCCGGCCGGTTGTACGATATCTTTGGGACTCCAAGATATGTGAAAACGTCAAACAGCGTCCTCCCGACGTGTCCGAACGCGACGGCTCCGTGGTGGGGATAGTGGTCCGCAATAAGCACATGGCGGTAAAACCGCCCCATTTCCGAAATTGCGAAAACGCCTATACCGCCGAAGGAACGGGTCCGCACAGGCAGGACCTCGCCCTGCGCGATGTAGGCGCAAAGCCCCCCCTCCGCCGTGCCCTGCAGCCGGTAAAACGTTACGTCTCCGGCCGCGATGTCACCTTCCAGAGTCCCCCTCGTGATATCGGGCTCGACGTCCGGTTCAAGGGAACGCTTCATTATGAGCTGGTATTTCATCTCGCCTTTTTCCAGGCGGCACATCGGTGTGTTTCCGCAGTGGAACCCCATGAAAACGTCTGTCTGCGAGTATTTGAACCTGCCATTGATTTCAGCGCCGTACATATCCGCCGGTACGGTGTTGTTGATGTCCAGCAACGTCACCTCGGCGCCGGTGACGCATGAACCGATGTACTCCGACAAGGCTCCGTATATGTCCACCTCGCACGATACGGGCATCCCCCGCGACGCCATTCTGCCGTTGACATAACACGGCACGAAACCGAATTCCGTCTGAAAGGCCGGCCAGCATTTTATGGCGAACACCGTAAAATCACGGCAGCCTTTGTTTTTTTCCGCCCAATCCAGAAGCGTCAGCTCGTACTGCGCGAGCTTCGGCAGTATGCCCGGCATCTTGTTCCCATCGCCAAGCTCGCGCCGCATATCCTCAACCACTTCGGGGATACGCGGGTCGCCCTTGTGCGCGTTGAAAGCAACGAACAGATCAAGCTCGGAATTCTCCTGGATTTCCGCGCCCAAGTCAAACAACTGCTTGATGGGCGCGTTGCACGCCAGAAAATCCTGCGGGCGCGGCCCGAATGTGATGATTTTCAACTTTGAAATCCCAATCAAAGCGCGGGCGACGGGAATAAAGTCGCCGATCATCCCTGCGACGTCCTCCGCCGTTCCGACGGGATTTTGCGGTATATGCGCCCTGATATTGCGAAGGCCCAAGTTGTACGAACAGTTCAACATCCCGCAATAAGCGTCCCCGCGCCCGTCAACGAGCTTATCGGCCGCGTCTTCCGCTGCAGCGGCGAACATGACCGGGCCGTCGAAATGCTTCGCCAGCAGAACCTCCGGCGTCTCGGGCCCGAAGTTGCCGAGAAAAACCACAAGCGCGTTGATGCCGGCGGCTTTCACGTCCTCCAGCGCCCTAAGCATATCCTCCTCGTTCTCGACAGTCACCTTGCACTCGTAAATATCGCCGTAAGCACGCGCAACGGCGCTGCGGCGCGTCTCGGAAAGAGCGATCGGAAAGCAGTCGCGCGAAACGGAAATAATCCCGGGAACGATTTCAGGGATATTTTTCATGCCTATCTCCTCCAATGAACGTAATCGTGTAAGGGGTAAATTAGGGGTAGAAAACCGGCTTTAGGGGTAGGTTTTTTTAGCGTAAACACGCTTGACAACCTCGTGGGCGGCGTCATGCTTACAGAATCATATTATAGCATATAGGAAAAGCCCGCGCCAGCCGATAAGGGAAAGCAGGGGGTTCTCCCGCCGGTAGGAGGCTTGCTTTTTACTCATCATCGCAATCACTTGTCGCCATAGTGTCCTTTACAACTGTACACTTCGACCCTGCCGTCATCCAAAATTTTGTACACAAGCCTGTTCTGCTAGTCAATATCACCCATTATCGGCACTCCCCTACTTCCCGTGAGCTTTCAGAAAGTCCAGTGCGCGTTGCGGAACATCGCCGGTTTCCATCGCAATCAGTTCATCCAACGTGAATGTAATCACTTCACCGCGCTCCACTTGTGCCTCAGAACGCTTGATACTCTCCACCATTTCAGGTGTAAAATAATCGTTGTATTTTTCTCCGGCGGTCTTTGCCCGGATGGAAAAAGGTATAGCCTGTTCACGGAGAGCCTGACGGAAAAACACATTTATTGCCCCCGAAATGCTGAATCCCAACGTATCAAAAAGTGTTTCCACGTCATGCTTGATTCCCTCGTCAATCCTTATCGTCAGGTTCGTCTGTGCCATGATATGCACCTTCTTTCGTGATTGTGTTGCTATTATTGTGCATATCATGCGGATTGTCAATGCAATTTTGTATTGCCTTGGCTTCGCCAAGCAAGGGGAGCTTCTTCAAAATCTGGGATGATTGTATCTGCCGGCGCGAAACACGCAATCGATTCTTCCGACCTCCCCGACCTTGACGCTGACGGTCTCCCATGTTAATATTCAATCATGATGGAATACGAAAACGCAACAGGGTACATCTACGACATTCAGGGATACGCCGTTCACGACGGGCCCGGAATCCGCACGACGGTCTACACCAAGGGCTGCCCCCTGCGCTGCCTGTGGTGCCACAGCCCGGAGTCGCAGCGACACGAATTTGAGCTTGGTTATCTCCCGGTCAAATGCCTGGGCGCCGACGTATGCAAAAACGCGTGCATCCACGCGTGTCCCGAAGGAGCGGTGTCAAGGAACGACCCCGTGCAGGCCCTCGACGGATCGGGGATGATCCAAAAAGTGGCGATAGACCGTGAAAAATGCGGGCTTTGCTTCAAATGCGCCGAAGCGTGCGTGACAAAAGCGCTATACATATCAGGCAGGGAAACAACGGTCAACGAAGTGTACGACCGGGTGGACAAGGATCGCGGTTTCTTCAAAAACGGGGGCGGCATCACAATCTCCGGCGGAGAGGCGATGTCACAGTTCGCGTTCACCTTCAACCTTGCGAAAAAGCTGAAGGACGGAGGGCTGCATATATGCCTCGACACAACGGGTTATGCGCCGACGGAATCATTTGATCGCATTATGCCATATATAGACCTGTTCCTATACGATATCAAACACATGGACACGGAGAAGCACAAAAAACTAACGGGAGTCGGAAACGGACCGGTTCTGGAAAACGCCCGATTCCTGGCGGAACACGGCGCGGCGCTTCAAATCCGCGTCCCAGTGATACCAAAGCTGACGGACAAGGAAGAAGACCTGCGAAGTACGGCGGAGTTCTGCGCCTCGCTAGGCGAAGCGGTGAAGCTTGTGCAGCTCCTGCCATACCATGCGACGGGCCGCATGAAGTACGACCGTCTGGGCTGGCGGTACAGGCTGACAAACGTGGACCCGCCGGAAGAATCATTCATGCACGAAGTGGCGGAAATATTCAGGAGCTACGGACTGGACTGCCAGCTGCACTAGATGATTGATGGATTTTTCAACCTGATACGCTAATACTTTTGCGGAGGTACTTACAATGAAATGTACTGTAAAACTGGTTTGGGATAGTGAAGCAATGGTATGGTATACAGAATCGGATGATATACCGGGTTT
>Ga0082212_10007401_pt1 | contig 14513 bp, 30 predicted proteins | sample TergutNt197P3_FD_71548 | JGI IMG/M metagenome (GOLD analysis project Ga0082212, IMG submission 71548) | Neocapritermes taracua P3 segment gut microbial communities from Petit-Saut dam, French Guiana - Nt197 P3 | ecosystem: Host-associated > Arthropoda: Insects > Digestive system > Gut ... | reverse complement strand
GGACCCACGCGACGCCCGCACCCTGCACCGGTTCCTGTCCGCCTACGCCGACGCGATCCGCGGCCCCATCCCGCCCGAGGACCAGGTGCCCGCCCCCGCCGGCTCCGTACCTCACCCCGACCCGCTCGCCGCGGCCGCCCGCAACCGCGTCAAGGCCAACGCGCTGCGCGCCTCCGCGATCGCGTCGACACCGGCCAGCGAGAGCGACGACGGACCACGTCGCTGAGCGTTCCCCGCTCGCGCGCGTGCCGCGGTGTCGGCGTTCGTGGCTACTCTCGGCCCCATGCTTGATCAGGCAGAACTCAACCAGCTCGCGCACCTCGTCGAGACGCTCCGGCCAGACTGGAAGTGGACGACGGTCTACAAGCTGCTCCACGCGAACCACACGCACCGCGACTTCCGGCAGGCGGCCATGACCTTGACGTGGATCGCGACCGATCCGGCCGGAATCATCGGCAACGTCAAGGAGTCGCCGTGGTGGGAGGTCGACCACACCCCGACCCACGACGATGAGCCGGAGTACGTCTACAAGAAGGACCGCTGCCAGAAGCCCGGCCATCAGTCCTACCTCGCGCAGAACTGCGGGGCCTGCCGATCGGAGCAGATCGAGGACGCCGGCAAGTGGAAGCGAGAGTGGTTCGAGAAGGGGTCGGGCGAGCGCAAGGTGAGCAGCTGATGGGCAAGGGGAGGACGGGCGCACCGCTCACCACCGAGAAGTCACCCGGGCGCCGGCGCAGGGATCGGCAACAGCGGGCGAGGCAGGAGAAGCGCTGGGCTGCAATGGCCGGACCGGTCAAGGTCCGGGAGCTGGAGCCGCGCGGGAGCATTCAGGAGGACTGAGCCAAGCCGGGGATCGGACGCCCTGCGGGCGCGCCTCCCGGCTTTGGCTCCCCCACCCTCCGGGTTGACCCCAGCGAGACCCACGGACCCGGTTTCTCGTCCACCGCATGCACGACCGATAGCGCGATGTCGATTGACAGTCGCGCTGAGCTCGGACCTGCCACCATCCCTCCGGAGGTATGCAAACGCGGCAGGCGGGCCGATATCTCACCTCGGCTCGGGGCCCCAGCTATCGCCCTGGGGAGCGGACCGGCCCGTCACGCGGTCATCGTGGGCGTCTCCCGATTGGGTGCGGCTCGGAGACGAGGAGAGAAGCCGCTGTCTGTCAGGACATCGGCCGCTCCGACACGCGACGGCGGGACAGGCGGGCACGCACCGCGGCGAGCACGTCGACGACGACGTGCCGGCGGCGGGCGTGACGGGCATGACGTGGGCTCACTGCTCACGCTCCACCAGGCTCAGCGCCTCAGGGCGTGCCACACGGAGCTCGTCGACGAGCAGCACGGGCACGATCACGAGCTGCTCAGGGCCCGTCGCGACGACGACCCAGGGGATGCCGTCCGGCGTCGTCACGAGGTCGCCGCCAGCGGGGTACTCCCCCGAGGCGTACGCCGGCGCGGGCGCGCTCATGCGTCGATGCCATCGAACAGGGGGACGTCCCTCCAAGGACGGCCAGGCCGGCAGACATGCCAGGCACCGATGGTGCCGTTGCCGGCGTAGGCGACGCCGTCGACGAGGTAGACCCGCCGCCCGCACCGCGCGCACGGGGCGTAGGAGCCCAGGCGCCGACCCGTCTGCAACATGTACGCGCGGTGAGCCTCACGGTGTCCCTGACGGCAGGCATCGCAGCGACACCCACGCGTGTAGCCAGCCTCGCCGTGCAACATCTCGGACGGCTCGAACAGCTCGAAGTACCTCGAGGGGATCTGGTCATGCTGGCGGTCGCGCAGCACGGTCCGCTTGTGCACGCCGAGCGTCTCCGCGATCGCCGCATCGGATAGCCCGGCCGCGGCCATCTCCGCGACCCGCGCACGACGCGCCGCGGTCACGACGCACGCTCCAGCGGGGTACGCGCCTTCGCGAGCTCGTCCGCGTGCTCAATCAGGAAGTCGAGCGTCTCGCGCTCGGGCACGACGACGAGTCGGTCTCCAGGCGGGAGGACCTCACGCAGCCGCTCAATGTCCCTGATGGACCAGCGCCGAATGCCGTTGATCTTCTGCGACACATCAGACCGCGTGACACCCATCTGGGCCGCGATCTGTGATGGCCGGATTCCCGAGGACAGCACCGCTGCCGTCACTCGCGCCTGCACGTCGTCCATGTTGAGCGATCGTTGTTCACGATCGATGAACAGGCAAGCGACACGCTCGGATCAGTGGGTGGCGTGGCGCTGATTGACACTGTTCACAATTCGTGAAACGGTGTCGCGTATGGCTATCACTACGGAGGCGCCGGCGTTCCTCCCGGCAGACACGTTCGAGCTGGGCGTGGCAGCGAACATCCGTTCGGCGGCTGCTCGCCGTGGCCTGAGCCAGAGCGACATCGCTCGTGCGCTCGGGGTCGCTCGTGCCGGCATCTCGATGAAGTGGCGTGGTCAGCGGCCTTGGTCGCTGGCAGACATCGAGGGCGTGGCTCGCGTTCTGCGAACCACGCCCTCGGAACTGTGCGCCATCAGGGACTCGAACCCCGAACCCGCTGGTTTGGAGCATCGCGGGTGGTCTCTTGTCGACGAAGGTACCCCGCTCGTTCGCGATGCGCTGGGGCTGGCGGCATGACCGGGCGCGACGGCTGGGAGCTCGCGGCATGAGCGCGGCGACGATCCGGACCATCGCGTCGGACGAGGGCGTGAGCGTGTCGGCGGCGCTGCGGTTGCTCGAGCTCGAACCCGCCAACCACGACGTCGACGAGGTACTTCGCCCGCGCGTCGAGTGGGTGTACCGGGCCGTGCTCGCGTCCCAGCTCGGCCGCTCCGCATGAGCGCGCGAGACGTCGCGGCGGAGATGCTGGAACTGAAGTTCTCGGACCGTCGGTTCCTGCCGGTCGGGCATTCGTACAGGGCTCTACGTGATGCCGCGAACCGCTGCGCGCGGATGGCGGCCCGCCTGGTGATCATGGGGGACCCGGAGGCGCTGGAGTGGGCGCAAGCGTGGGAGCTCCTGGACACGCGGTACGGGACCGGGCTGGAGCACGCACTCGCCAGAGTGCGCGTCGTCGACGGGCAGCCCGGACTCTGACCAGATGGAGAACACCCCCGCGTGGGCGTCGGACCTGGACGCCTGGACGCTCGCGATGCGTGCTGGACGCCTGTCCCCTCACACGGCGGCTCTGCGCCGCTACCACCTGGAGCGCCTAGCGCGCGATCACGGCGACCGCTCCCCCTGGTCGCTGACGCTCGACGACCTGACGACGTGGACGGGGTCGCACGAGTGGGGCCGGGAGACCGCGAGGTCAGTTCGCTCGTCCCTGCGGAGGTTCTGGGCGTGGGGCGTCGCAACGGAGCGATGCCCCGTCAACGTCGCGGAGGGCCTGCCGCCGGTCCAGCCCGCGGAGGCGCGGCCGCGCCCGGCGGCCCCGTCGGTGGTCCGGGAGGCGTTCTTCCACTCCCCCGCTCGCGTGCGCCTCATGATGCGCCTGGCGAACGAGTGCGGGATGCGCCGGGCGGAGGTCGCCCAGGTCCACCACCGCGACGTCGTCGAGGACCTCACGGGGTGGTCCCTGCGCGTGCACGGCAAGGGGTCACGAGAACGCACCGTACCCCTGCCCGACGACCTAGCCCGGGCGCTGCTGCAGTGCCCGGGCTTCGCGTTCCCCGGACGCGACGGCGGGCACCTGTCGGCCCGGTACGTCGGCAAGCTCGTGTCCGCGGCGCTCGGGCACGACACGACCATGCACCAGCTGCGGCACCTGTGCGCAACCGAGGTCCACGACGAGACCGGGAACCTGCGCCTGGTCCAGACGTTGCTCGGGCACGCCTCCCTGGCGACCACGCAACGCTACGTGGCGGTGCGCGACGAGAAGATGCGCGCCGCGGTCGCCTCGCGGTCGCTGCGGTGGGCCCGCGCCGTCTAGTTGAGCTCGACCCCTGCACCGAGGTGGAGCAGGACGGCGGTCACCCGGGACAGGGACACGCCGGCGGCCTGGGCCACCTTGCGCTGGCTCATGCCCCCGTCCACGGCGGTCTCGATCAGGTCGTTGCGGGACTCGATCGCGGCGCGGTAGCTCTCCCGGGCGTCCGCGACGTTGCGGGCGGCCGCCTGGAGGCGGGGTTTCATGTCGGTGAGCACTGGCTCTGGCATATCGGACCTGCGCTTTCGTCGTTGAGCGTCCACCACGGTGTACGGCGTTTCCACGAAGGTGAATCCGCGCCACACGAGGGTGTACTTCGTGCGCTGTCCACTGACGTGAACCCCTAGACCCGTTGGCACGGTAGCTGGCATGCCGACGACGAGACGTGTGCGTGTCCGTGGAACGTGCCCCGCCGGGCACGTAACGGAGGGTCAGTCCGACCCGGGCCGGATCACCTGGGAGGGCGAGTGCGCCACCGAGGGATGCGGCGCGCGCGTCAAGGCCCGCCGGGTGCCCCGCGACGTGCCCGCCGGGCCCGTGGTCAAGGCACCGCCGGCGGCCGCCGGCGATGGCGAGGACGACCCCTACAAGGTTCACGAGGTGACCAGCTATGCCCCGAAGCGCCGCCCGCAGCGAGCAGACCACGACGACGTCGACGAGCGACCCGAGCGGGGCGTGGACGTACCCCGAGGAGACGAGCCCGAGCCTGAGCCCGTCCGACCTGCCGAGCCCGCCCCTGAGCGACGAGACGACGACGTCGACGGCGAGCAGCTGGGATGGCGTCGACCCCGTCGACGTGAGCGACCAGGCGCCGGCGTTCGACGACCCGACTTCCTCGCGGGCATCCTCGGGTAAGGCCGGCTTCACCAAGAAGCACACCCAGGAGGGCGCCCGCAACGCGGTGAAGATGGTCGGCGTCGGTGCCCACCAGTTCCTGGCCCGGGACGAGTTCGAGCAGGCGGTGGGCCTGTACCTGACCGACGAGACCGACGACAAGGCGATCGGGGACCCGGTCGGATCGATCGTGCATCGCCACGGCTGGCTCGGTCAGGCCGCGAACCCCGATGTCGTCGACGGGGTCAACGCCCTGATCGGTGTGGGCGTGTACGTGTGGAAGCAGGTTCAGCGTGCCTGGGCGGCGCGTGCGGCCCGTGCGGCCGCGGCCGCGACGGCGCAGGCCGCCGAGTCCGCGGCGGCCGCCGACGGGAGCGAGGCCGGCGGGTCGCCGTGGTGACCCGGACCCCGATCCTCGCGGACACCCCGGCCGACGAGCTCGACGCCGGCATGCCATTCCCCGAGTTCGACGCCACCAAGCCCATGATCGTGTCGGCGTGGGGGCGCAAGGGGTCCGGCAAGTCGTACTTCAACCGACGCCTGTACCGCGGGTGGCCGTTCGACAAGCTCGCCGTCGACGTCAACGGCGACGCCGACCCCGGCGCCGGCGCCGAGCCGCTGCGCGAGCTGGGCCGACGCTGGCCGGACGCCCCGGCCGGCGTCGCGGACCACCGGACCCGGTACCAGAACCTGGTCTACCGGGCCGACCCCGGTTCCGCGACGTACGACGAGGACCTGGACCGCGCAGTGGGCATGGCGATGTTCCCGCAGGACCGCCGCACGTTGATCTGGTGCGGGGAGGTCGCGGAGTTCATGCCGTCCGCGCAGAAGACCCGCCCGCACATGCGCCGGCTACTCCAGCAGAACCGGCACTACTCGACCACGGCCCTGTTCGACGGGCCGCGGCCGGCGCACGTGAACCCGCTGGTGCTGCACCAGTCGGACTACGTCGCGGTGTTCCACCTGCCCAACCCCGACGACCGGGAGCGCATCGCGAAGTCGATCGGCTACCCCGCCGACCGGTTCCACGCCGAGTGTCACGAGACGTTCCGCCGCGGCGAGCACTGGTACCTGCTGTGGGATGCCCGCGAGCACAAGCTGTTGCGGTGCCCGCCCCTGCCCCCGCTCAACGTCAACCCCAGCAAGCGGGAGAACCGGTGACCGGGACCTGTACGAAGCGGCCGTGCGCCCGCGCGCAGTGCATCCCGATGGAGCACTGCACGTGTCAGTGCGGCGGGTGGGGCCACAACCCCGCGGTGGAGCTCGTGCGCCGACACGTGGAGCGGCGCAAGGCCAAGCGCACCGCCCGCAAGGTGTCCAGGCGCGAGCAGGCCGGCCGGGACCAGGACCGCGAGCAGAAGTATCGGTCCCTGCACCCCGCGGAGATCATGGGCGGCGGGCTGGTCGCGCCGCGGCCGCGCCGGGCCAAGGACGCCGGCGGGGACGACTACACGGTGGCGTTGCAGGCGTGGCTCGATGACCTGGAGGCTGCCGGGCACGTCGACGACGTCCCCCACGAGCGGCGAGGCCGGTTCTGGAACAGCGCCCGCACCGGGCGCGGCTGGAAGGCCCAGGAGAACAGCGCGTTCCGCCGTACGACCGGCTCACGCATCCTGGACGACTGGGTGCGTCAGAACCCGCGGCCGCGGCGTGCGGACTTCCGCGGCGAGCTGGCCGAGGGCGACGAGAAGCGCCGCGACGAGAACCGTCTGAGCGTAGACGCGCTGCGCAAGCTGCTCGACTGGTGACGTTCACGCAGCGCCGCGGCCTGGGCGGTCGCGGCGCTGCGGCGTCCACTCTGGGGCGCATGAGTCAGCGCACCTACGTGATCAGCACGGTCCTGTTCGCTCTGATGGCCAGCGTCGGTGTCGGGCTCATGGTCTACGGCGCGCCGAGCGCGTGGGCATGGGCGCAACCGCGTATCGAGTGCCTCCGCGACCCTTCCTCACGCTTCGTGGCGGACCTGGTCGGGACGACGCGGTTGCAGCTCTGCCTCTCCTACCATCCGTAGTGCTAGTGCAGGAGTCGGGTCTGCGCCTCGGCGTAGCCGGCGTCGGTGAGGTTGACCTCTCGGGCGCCGGCGTTCTTGTACGCGGTCAGGTCGGTGGTGTTGACGATGCGGGCCGCGCCGGCGGCCGTGACGATGAACGCGGCGCCGTCGCTGGCGCGTCGGATGATCTGCACGGGGTCCCCCTCGGGGTCGGGTGCCGGCGCGGGTGCCGGCGGGGTGGTCTTCTGGGCGGCCTGGTTAGCGTGCCGGTCGCGGGCGGGGTCGTACACGAGGTGCCAGGGCTCCTGGATGGCGCTGCGGCCCTCGGTGTCGGTCCACCCGTGCTCCGCGAGGATCGGGAACGCGGCCACGCGGCGGGGGTGGTTCCACTGGCCGACACCGCCGAAGTCGACGACGTCGACGGCCAGGCCCCAGCCATGGTTCGACGTTCCGGGCGGGGCGGCGTGGGCGGTGCCGGTGAACCGGTACCCGCGCCCGTTCCACCGGCAGCAGACCCGGTCGCCGGCGGCCGCGGGGGTGTGGCGCTCGAGGTAGAAAGTGACCTGTTCCATGTAGGTGCGGTTCCAGCCGCGCACCCACACCTCCAGCCCGGTGCGGGCCTTGACGTCCGCGGCCGCGCGGTTCCAGCTCGCCGCGGCGTCGAGGCGCAGCTGCGCGGTCTCGGTGCGGTTGACGCCCTGGCTGCCCTCCAGGTTGGCCAGGATCGCCGCCGGGGTCTCCCCGTTGCCGTAGGTGTGCCCGGCGTAGGTGTTCGTGGTCACGGTGACCTCCTTAGTTGACGTGGGCGAGCCAGTTGATGCGGTGGGCACCGGTGGCCACCGTGCCGTCGCCGTTGCGGATCAGGAGCGTGCATTGGGTGGTGGTGATGGTCGACTGGACGACCGAGACCATGCCGCCGGTCGAGGTCGCGGTGCCGGCGGCGTCGCCGAACCCGACCACGACGTTCGGGATCGCGGGGAAGGTGTAGCCGAACACGAAGGCGACGTTCCCCGATGCGTTCGGGGTCACGACGACGGTCCCGGAGTGGATGTTGTTGCCGGTGACCTTTCCCGTCGCGGCGACGCTGGCGCAGCGGACCTGCCCGTCAGCCTGGATGTCGCCGGGGGTGATGCCGCCGGCGGCATCGATGACGCCGAGCGAGCCGTGGACGATGTGCCCGGAGAGGGACTCGGCCATGCCGTCGATCTGCCAGGAGGGCAGCGCGGCGGCGACCTTCACTCCCGCGGAGTGGTAGGTGCAGCCGGCGACGTCGGCGGTGCCGGCGGTGTTGCGCTTGCGGAACGTGAGCGTGCCCTGAGCCAGGATCGCCTCGGCAGCGTTGCCCGACCCGATGACTGGCGACGACGAACAGATCAGGTCGGTCTCGTCCAGGCGGGTGGTGCGGTCCGGGGACCAGGTTTGCAAGGTCGAGCCGGACATGCGGATACCCGAGCCGGTGCCGACGTCCTCAGCATCGGTCTGGATCGTCGCGCCAGTGATGACGCCGCCGATGATCTGTGGGCCGGCGATCACCGCGCCGGCGATCTGCTGGGCGAGCACGACCCCGTGCAGGTCTGCGAAGTCGATGGCGCCGAGACTGTCGGCGAGCTGGGCAAGCGCCGCGGAGGTCTGGTCGCCCTGGTCTGCCAGGGCTGCGGCGAGCGTCGATGCCACGACGTCGTCGGCGGCCGCCGCGGCGACCATCGCGGCCGCGGTCGTGGCGGCCAGGGTCAGGGGGTTGCGGAAGCCCATGCCTCAGCCCGCCCGGCGCATGATGCGCGCCTGGACCGTGAGCGTGCCCACGGCGCCGTCGTCGCACCCGGACCACACCGCGACCAGGGAGGTTCCGGGCTGGAGCTGGAGCCCGGCCGGCCAGTCGGCGACGTCGAAGTTCCCCGAGCTGGACCCGTCCAGCAGGTTCGCGGGGGTCGGGCTGTCGGAGTACCAGCGCACGTCGGTGCCGGCGACGGACGTGCACGAGACCACGGCGTGGTCGATCAGCCACAGCTCGTCGAACGCGAGCTGAGGCAGCGTCACGACGGCGGTACCACCGGCGGCCGGGTCGGTGGTCGCGGCGACCGTTCGGAAGTCGAACAGACCCCAGCCGGCCGCGGACCCGGCCGCCTGGTGGGGAAGGATCACCCCTGGCACGGCGCGGCCCTCAGAAGTTGGGCAGCAGGCGCGCCCACAGGGGCCGGGCCTTGCCGCGGGTCTCGAACGCCTGGCGCAGCAGGAACGCGCCGAGCGTGATGGCCAGCGCGCCGCCGATCATCGCCACGCGCTGGTCTTCGATCACGAGGCGGCCGCTCATGGCAGGTCCTCGTACCGGGTGGTGGTCACACCACCGCAGCTGGTGACGCGCGGCGGGGCGTCGGGGTCGATGACGTCGGGGATGCCATCACCGTCCAGATCGACGTTCGGGGTCGTGTGGACACCGGCCACGGTCAGGACCTTGGTCACGATGACCAGCCAGTTCGGCAGGTGCTCCACGGACACGATGACGACGCCGAGCACGAGGCCGGCCAGGGCGACGAGGGTCTTGGCGTGCGGCCGCCAGGCGGCGGGCAGCCAGCTGGTCAACAGGGTCACGTCTCGGCTCCGATCCAGACCACGCCGGTGACGCGCGCGCCGGCGGCGTCGAAGAACAGCCCCTCGCCGAAGGACACGGACGTGCCCGCGAGCTCGCGCGACTCCCCGGTGGGGATCACGACGAGCGCGACGGGCTCCCCGTCGGGGTTGCGCGAGTCGCGCAGCGTGACGACGGCGGGCGCGTCGTCGAGGTTGCGCAGCGTCCACCCGGTGATCCGGCCGGCGCCGGCCCAGGCGAGGGTCACCCCGCCCACTCCGACGGGGATCGGGCGGTCTCCGCGCAGGCGCGTCGCGTTCTGGGTCGCGACGACCAGCGCGGCGGTCTGGGCGCGCTGGGCGTCGAGGGTGGTCACGAGGTCCGCGAGGACGTCAGCGAGGCGGTCGGTCAGGCTCATAGGAGGGCAGCTCCTGCGATCGGGGCCGCGCTCTGGGCGGCCTTCTGGACGGCGGGCACGACCATGCGCGCCAGGCCGAGCACGACCAGGCCGGCACCGGTGATGACGAACAGCAGCCGCAGCCCGTTGGCGATGGACCACTTCTCGACGTCGTAGAGGACACCACCGACGTTGAAGCCCATGTAGGTGGGCCCGTCGGGCCGGTTCGGGTCGGTCCCGTCGGACGACGTCGTGCCGCCGGGGGCCGCGGCCGTGGTCGCGGTGGTGGGCTTGACCACGCGGCGGGCGGTGGTGAACCCCCACATCGCGCGCTCCACGACGTTCTCGCCGGCCTGCGGGGCTTCGATGATGTTCCCGCCGCCGGTGTACAGCTGGACGTGGGACACGGTCGGGAAGACGAGGTCTCCGGGCTGGAGGTCCTTCTGCGCGACGGCCGTACCCATGACGATCTGGGCGCCGGTGAAGTGCGGCAGCGTGACGCCGGCGGACCCGTAGGCGGCAGAGGTCAGGCCCGAGCAGTCGAACGAGTTCGGGCCGGCGGCACCCCACACGTAGGGCTTGCCGATCTTGGAGCGGGCGTAGGCGATCGCCGCGGCCGCCGGGTCGGCGGCCGCGGTGTTCGACGGCGTGAGCGTGGGCATCAGATGGCCGACTTGGACGCTGCGCGGGTGATGTTCGTGTACGCGTCGCCCGTGAGCTGCTGGACCGCGTATCCGGCGCCGGCGGCGGTGTTGCGGAACGCCGACCACGTCGCGGAGCTGATCGGGGTGGTCGTCCCGTCGGACTCGACTCGGTAGATCGTGCCCGAAGCGGAGCCCCGCACGAGCTGATCAGCCGCCGACAGGGCGCGACCCTTGTCGATCGGGGACGAGCTCGACGTACTCGACGAGCCCGCGGTGGGGTCGTTGACGGGGATCTGCGAGGCGAGCTGCTGGAGGTACTCGATCTGCGGCTGGAGGGCGTTGTACACGTCTGAGCTCGTCGAATCGTAGGCGCCCGTTCCGGCGGTGTAGTACGCCGGAGTGGCGCCGCCACCACCGGTGACAGGGGTCGACGTCGTCGACAGCGACGTGGTCGAGCTCGTGGTGTCGCCGCCGGCGCCCTTGCGGGCACGCCATGCCAGGAACAGCACGACCGCGGCCGCGCACGCCAGGACCGGGCCCTTGTGCTTGGTGAACGCCGCCTGGAGCTTCGCGGACACCTTGGGGCCCTGCGTGGGCGCGGTCGGGGCGGGGGTGGTGGTAGCCATCAGCGGCCCTTCTTGATGCGCTCAGCGAAGATCGCCATCGCGGCGGCGTTGGTGGGGGTGGCCTCGCGCTCCTGCCCGATCGTGCTCGAGCGCGCCGAGACCACGCGGGCACGCCCGAGGGACGCCTGCCCGGTGTACCGCTGCGGGTTGACGGTGTCGCCGTTCCACGTCGGGGCCACGACGAACACGCGCTGGGCGCCGGGGTTGACCGAGCGGGAGACGGCGTCCATGAGGGAGCCGAAGCGTGCGCGGCCGTGGGGGTCGGGCCCGTACTCCACGACGGGCACCACGCTCGCGTTCACGGCCGCGGCGACGTCAGTACGAGCCATCGCGCTCACCGCCCCTGGAGAACCTTGGTGGTGTCGACGAGGGTCTGGCGGACCTCGCCGAGGTCCTTGCCGAAGCCGGAGGCGTTGGCCACCACGAGGTAGAGCGCGATCAGCGCTACGCCGTACTTCATCGCCTGGCGGATCATGAGGGTTCCTGCTTTCGGAGGTCGGGGATTGCGGGCACGCCCGGGTCCAGGGCGTGGTCGAACACGTTGCGGGCCGTGGCGAGCAGGGTGGCGAACTTGCCGGACCCACCCGTGGTGGTCACCAGCTGGAGCACCGACAGGCCCAGCCAGGCCGAGACCATCCAGCCGAGGGTCTTCATGAGTCGATCACCTTCAGCCGTTCCAGGGCCTCGCCCTTCAGGACCTGCACGACGACCCAGACACCGAGGATCGCGAGCACCACACCAGAGCTGTTCATCAGAACTGCCCCCCGTACCCGGTGCGGGACCGTGTGGCGTCCTGGGCGACGGTGATGTCGCCACCGGGGTCGTGGATCACACCGTTGCGGATGGTGTTGGTGAACTTGGCCGCGAACCAGTCCTTGACGCCGTCCATCCCGGAGCGGAAGTACACGATCGCCACGACGTAGGCCATCGCGCCGAGCAGGAGCCCGCTGCCGGCCGACATCGCGCCGCTGCCCGAGGGGTGCGGCGCCGGCCCCGCCGCAGAGGCGGGCGGCGGGGCCGGTGCCGGGTCCGGTGCAGGGGTGGGCACCGGATCGGGGGCAGGCTCAGGCTCGGGTTGAGCCTTCGCCTTCGCGGCGGCCTTGGCCTCGGCGGCGGCCTGAGCCTCGCCCTCGGCGCGGCCGCGAGCCTTCGCCTCAGCCATCAGGTCACCGAAGCTCTTTCCGGCGGCCGCGGCGTCCTTCTTCGACACCGCGCCGGCGGCCGAGGCCGTGCCGGAGCGCGCCGCAGCGCCGGCGGCGCCACGCGCGGTGGCACCTCCGGCGGCTGCGGCGACCTCGGGGGCAGCGAACGCCACGGCTACTTGCCGACCTTGAACGCCGCCGACGCGTCGCCGGCACGCACCGACGTCGAGACCGAGGCAAGACCGAGCGTGACCGCAGCGACCACGCCGAACCAGAACAGCGGGTTGGACGGCGACAGCAGGCCACCCGTCTTGGCGACGCCGTCGGCCGGGGTCGCCATCGCGTTCAGCTCCGTGGTCGCGTTCGACTTGGGGCCGGCCGTGTTGAGCCCGTACCGGGCGGGCCCGGTCGGTGCGTAGACGGTGTTCATGATCTGCTCCCCAGGTCAGGCCGACGCCTGGCCGGCGAGGTAGATCGTCTCGGTGACGTACTCGAACGCCGGCTGGTTGAGCTCCAGGGCGTTCTCCAGCGAGAACCGCAGGCGCATGTCGTTGACGGTGCCCAGGTCGACGACGTCGCGGAACACGTTCTCGTCCGCGAAGTCGAAGCACCAGGCGCCGTTCGGGCCGGCGATGTCGGCGTTGTAGCGCCGCTCGATGGCCTGACGGAAGCCCGTGGCGGACGGGTACTGCTCGGGCATCTCCGCACCGCCGTAGACCCACGCCATCGGGCCGTAGTTGGCGTCGACGACGGGGACCGGGACGGGGGCCTTGCCGGCGGCCGGGGCGTTCCACAGCTGCCCGTACACGCGCAGGAGCGACTTACCGGCGCCCTGGCCGATCAGGATGACCTCGTTCTGCCCGTTCTGCTGGCCGGTCGCGCGGGTCTCGATCAGCGAGTGGAAGACCGACAGGTCCGGCACGACGATCTGGCCATCGGCGCCGATCGGGATGGAGTACTTCGTGGAGACGACGTCCACGAACCCGTTGAGGTCCACGGTCGCGTCGCCGGTCGTGACGAACAGGTCCGCGGGGTTGGCGAAGCCGATGTCGAGGGTGAGCGAGCTCGACGACGTCGCCAGGAACGAGGCGCCGGTGAGGTCCACGTCATCCTCGGCCACCGGGACGTACCACGACAGCTCGACGTCGTAGGTGCCGGCGGGGATGTTGGCAGCACCGGAGCCGACGCCCCAGGACTCCGACGCCTGCGACAGCGTGCCGTGGGCGACGTCCTTACCGTCGATGGCCTGGACCACACCGCGGTCGGTGAGGTCGCCCTTCTTCATGATGTCGCGCAGCTTCAGCTTCGCGCCCGAGGCGCTGATGATGTTCGCGGCACCGTTGGCGGTGTAGCGCACCAGCTTCGGAAGGTCGTACGGCCAGCGGCGCGTGGTCGCGACCGTGCCGGCGCCCGGGTCGACCTGCAGCGTGCCCGAGAAGCGCACGTGCAGGCCCGAGAGGATGTCGGACTTGCGCAGCTCGAACTGCATCTGGGTGTCGCCGTGGTTGTACGACGCGCGGTGCTCGCGGATCGTGTGGCGGCGGGTACGGGCGAAGAACTCGCCCGGGTTGACCGAGGTGGCGGGGATCGCGATCCCCTGCATGAACCGCTGGGGAGCGGCGGCCTGGGTGGTAGGCATCAGCCCTTGTCTCCGTTTCCGTTGAGGAAGTCGCGGAACGTGTCGAGCGCCGGGAACCTGTCCTGCACCTTGTTGACCGCGAGGTTGAACACGACCGGCGCGATGAGGGCAATACCGCCCACTGCGAACCAGAACGTCAGCTGGCGAGGCACACGGGGGTGCATCAGGCGCCCAGCTTCACGGCGGGCGCCTTGATGCCGCCGGCCTTGGCCTTGTCGAACGCGATGACGACGACCAGCGAAATCGCGGCCGTCAGGAGGACGGACTTCAGGGACACGGGGTGCTCCGCTTCGTTGAAGGTGAGCCCGTGAGACTGTGACCGCCGGCGTACCGGTCAGCGAAGATTGGGTCCCGGGGACCGTTCGCCGGCGTTCACCGCCCCACGGACGGTTCACCACCCATGAAGCCCGACCAAACCCGGGCCCAGAGCCGATCCGACCGGTTACACAAACGTGTATTTGCGCAGGTCAGCGTTCCCGCAGCCGGGAGCGTGCTACCGCGACACGCCCCAACGATCACCCGGCGCCACCACGGCGCTGTCGCGGGCCGGTGCTACCGTCACCAGCGGCGCACCACATGGCGACCACGACGCCCGCACCTGCTTGCCTCAGGGGCGGGCGTCGTCGCGTCCACCGGCCCTAGGCTCGACGTCGTGGACCCACGCGACGCCCGCAACCTGCACCGGTTCCTGTCCGCCTACGCCGACGCGATCCGCGGCCCCATCCCGCCCGAGGACCAGGTGCCCGCCCCCGCCGGCTCCGTACCTCAC
>Ga0082212_10007400_pt1 | contig 14515 bp, 13 predicted proteins | sample TergutNt197P3_FD_71548 | JGI IMG/M metagenome (GOLD analysis project Ga0082212, IMG submission 71548) | Neocapritermes taracua P3 segment gut microbial communities from Petit-Saut dam, French Guiana - Nt197 P3 | ecosystem: Host-associated > Arthropoda: Insects > Digestive system > Gut ... | reverse complement strand
GGGCTGTGGTTGAAGGAAAAGGGCGGAAGCACGGGGGGTAGCCCCCCCCCCCAGCCCCCTCCGAAAGAGGGGGAGTTTGCCTCGCACAATCCGCCGCCGTTGTTTCCGCCGTCCTCCCCACAGACTGCCGTCATTCCGAGCGGAGCGGAGCGGAGTGAGGAATCTACCAGTTGAAAAAAAATCATCCGTCTGTGTGTAATTGAAAAATTTCATGTACTTTTTCTTTCGATTTACAGTAATGGAGAAATTTCAAAATAGGTATCGTATTCCTTCTGCCCGTGCATCGTGGTGGGATTATTCTGCAGACGGATGTTATTTCATCACCATCTGCACGGTAAATCATGAATGTTTGTTTGGAAAAATTGTAAACGGTACGATGCATCTGTCCCCAATAGGAAAAACTGTAAATGAAGAATGGCATAAATCATTCGACATCAGAAAAGAATTGTTTTGCGACGCATTTATAATTATGCCCAATCATATACATGCCATTTTACGGATTGATAATCCGGATGGTGGTGGTGGGGCGCATGTAAAGACGCACGGCCGTGCGTCTCTACCCCTCCCCGCATCCCCCGCACAATCCCCCCCACAACGCACCCCCAAATCCATATCGTCGTTTGTTGCGGGGTTCAAATCGGCGGCAACCGTCAAAATCAATATATTACGCAATACGCCAAAAATGCCCGTTTGGCAACCACGTTTTCACGACCGTATTATTCGCGATGAAAATGAATACCGACGCATTATCCATTATATTTATGAAAACCCGTTGAAATGGACGGATGGTGAATTTCATGGATGATGGTGGCGCCCATGCCGCCGTCGCCGTCGCCGCCGCCGCCGCCGCCGCCGCCGTAGAGACGCACGGCCGTGCGTCTCTACAATCCCCCCCACAATCCCCCCCACAATCCTCTCTACAATCCCCCCCACAATCCCCCCCACAATCCCCCTCACAATCCCTCCCACAATCCCCCTGCAAAAAACATAAATAATTCAAATGGTAAAATGATGAAAAACATTTTTTATATAGTTACAGTACCCAACAAAAAAACCGCCACAATTTGCGGCGGCTTTTTTTTATCCGGATTATACAGGAACAGTTCAGATATTACGCAAACATCACCGCCGCCGCAATGCTCCAAATGCCGAGTAGAATGCCGAGTAAGGCGATTTTTCCTTGCATGGGCATGATGCGGGTGCGCATTTTTTCTAAACTTTCCGGCGCTTTTTTCCCTTTGGAAAAAAACAGGGTGTACATCAGGTTATAACTCAATGAAAAGCCGAGAATGGCTAATAAAGCGGTGCATAGCATACCTGTGAGCCACAGCATCAGCAGCACCAACAATACTCCTTCCATCTCCGTAACGATTGACATGGCGAACAAAACAACGCCTATCACTCCTGCAATGCCGACAATCAACCCTGTCAATCCTTGATACAAAATCATCTTTTTGAAAAAGTCTGAAAAATCATCTTTTTTCGATACAAAAAGATTGGGTAGCGCCAAAATGCTGACCACCGTCAAAAGGCAGCCAAAAAGAATTCCTTGCCACATAACTTATTCGTATTAAATGGTTTATTAATGGATTTCCATCAGTTCGACTTCAAAAATCAGCGGACTGTTCGATGGAATTTCTCCCATGTCGCGCTCGCCGTAAGCCATTGGCGAAGGAATGAGGAAGATGGCTTTTTCACCCACTTTCATGGTCAAAATACCTTCATCCCATCCGCGTATAACTTGTCCTACGCCCACCTGAAAACGAATTGGCGTGCCTCTTTGAACAGAACTGTCGAAAACTTTTCCGTTCAACAGTTTTCCGGTGTAATGTACGCTGACGGTGCTGCCCGTTTCGGGTTGATTGCCGGTTCCTTCTTTGAGGACGGCGATAAACATTCCGCCGGGGGTTTCAACGCCTTTGATGTCGTTGTCTGCCATATATTTTTGCAGTGTTTGTTTCTCTTCTGCAATCATTTTTTGGGCGACAATCGCTTGTTCGGCTTCAAATTCTTCAACGGTCTGCGTTTTTACAATGCCGATAGTCATGTTGATGACGTCCGTTTCTTTGATAAATGGAGGCAGTTGTTCGCCGATGTAAATTTTTGGGTCAAAGGAAAATGCCGTCGTTTCGCCTTCGCGCATCAACAAAATGGCGTCGAACACATCGCCTGCACGTTGCGGTAGCATCACCATCATAGGCATCGGTTCCGTATTTTCCTGCACCAAACTGTCGTTGATAAACAGCGCGGAGGTGAAGGTGATAACATCGTCTGCCATCACTTGCCGTCCTGTCGGATTGGTTACAATGGCTTTGAATTTTACTCCGTTGGGAGCTACTTGGAAGTCGTCTTTTTCGCTTCCGAGAACGGTTGAGGCAAGAATTGCCGTGCATAATAATAACATGACTCTTTTCATTTTAAAAATTATTAATTAATATTTGAAATTTCTTCTATATAAATATCGTAAATTAAAGTGGCGGCAGAGGGGATTTTGTTGTCGTCTCCGGCGAGTCCGTGCGCTAAATATGACGGCACGATGATGTTTGCTCTGTCGCCCTGCCGAAGCAACAGCAACACCTCTTCCAAACCTGACGGCTGGTCGCTTTTTCCGACTTTGAAGAGGAGATTTCCATCGGTTTTTGAGTTGTAGATTTCTTCTCCGGTGATAAGTTTCAGGGTGTATTCGCACTGTAAGATATCTCCTGCTACGATTTTTTCTCCGTTTCCGGTTTCATAAACACGGTAACGCGCACCGCGTTCGGTTGTGATGACGTCCCATTTATAACGTTGCACCAAAGCGTCTATGTGGTCGTTTTCTTCTGCTACCATCGCTTGGTTGAAGGTTATCAACTGCTCCTCAGTGGCAGAAACGGGCTTTTGTTCCAACTCCGGCGCGGCGGGATTTTGACATGCAACGGCGCATAATATTAATAGAATGTGTAAGAGGTGTTTCATAATCTATATCACAACTTCCAAAATTTCTTTTCTATATTGCGGTAGGGCGGATTCAAATTGTGCTACTGTTTTTTCCAAAGAGAGGTAACTGGTGCCGCCTGATGCGTTTTTGTGTCCGCCGCCTTCAAAATGTTTGATGGCAAACTGGCTCACGTCGAAACCGCCGCGAGAGCGAAATGAGAGTTTAACGCAGTCGAGTTGTTCAATAATAATGGCGCCGAAAACGATATTTCTCATGGAGATACAGTAATTAACCAATCCTTCGGTGTCGCCTTTTTGATAGCGCAGGTTGCGCAGTTCTTCCTGTGTCAGCACGATGTACGCTGTTCGGAACGCCTTGATAATCTTCAATTTAACATACAGCCCATAACCCATCACGCGCAGGCGCGATTCGGGTAACATACTGTAAAGATAGGTTTGTATCTGACGGGTATTGATGCCCATCACAACCAATTCGGCGATAACGTGATAGACTCCGGGGTTTTCGCAGGAATAACTCAACGCTCCGGTGTCGGTGATAATTCCGGTGTAAAGAGCGGTAGCAATATCTTTATCAATGAGTTCCGGTTCGTTAAACATTTTGAGAATGTTGTAGGTCAGTTCTGATGCCGATGAAACATCATGGGAAGATATGATGATGTCAAACTCTTTCTCGTTGGGGTTAAGGTGGTGGTCAATCAATATACGGGGCGTTTTGGTGGCGCGGATAAGTTTCGCCATGTCGCCCGTGCGTTCCAAATTGTTGAAATCAACACAGAAGATAATATCAGCCTCCGCAATGTGCGCTTTCGCCTGTTCCGGGTTCTTTTTGTAAATGGTGATTTGCGACGCTTCGGGCATCCATGTTAGTGTATATTCCAGATTATCAGGGATTAACACATTACATTGATGTCCTTTTTTCCGTAAAAAAAACGCCAACGCCAACGAAGCCCCTACCGTGTCGCCGTCAGGATTTATATGACCAAAAATGGCAATCTTTCGTGGGATTGACAGAAGTTGTTGTATCTGTTCAACTTTGTTTTTCATGGCGGCAAAGATACGACTTTTTCAATTATGAATGATTGAACATGGCTAAAACTTATTTTTTTAGCGCTAAGAGAAGTTCCGTAGAAAAAATCTATATCTTTGCAAAGTAATTTATAAAATGAAAATGAAATGAAAAAACTAATAACAAAATTCTTTTCCACAACGCCGAGTGTTGTAAAAAAAGGCATGGCTGCAATGCTGTGTATGTGTCTATTTTGGGGTGTGGGGTGTAAGAAATCTATAAACAGTACGAATATATTTACAGTTGAAGGTACAATAATAGCATTTGTGCATCCTTGTCAAGGAAATGGGATTTTAATATCTGTTGAAAATATTAAAAACTTTGGTGAAACAGGTGAGTTTATGCATAATTTAGATTCGTTGATAAATTATCAAAATGCTATACTTGTCCCCCATTTTAATAAATATCCCATTGACAATAGTGATTTAATTACAACTCTGGTTCCTGGTGATAAACTGAAATTTGAATGTAGAATAGCAACAGAAGCAGATAATATATTATTTATGTATGACAAGCCATGCCCTGCTATCTATGGTCCCATATCTGCACCTTGTTATATAATAACATTGTTTTTAAATTATCAAAAACAATAAAGATATGAAACGAATAATTTTATCTATAAGTTTATGTTCAATGTTTTTCTTAACCGACAAAATGTAAAAAAACATTTTTGTGGTGTATATATATAAAAATACGTACCTTTGTCGCGTTAATAAATAAACAATTATAATTATGAAAAAAATTAAACAAAAACTCTTTTCCACAACGCCGAGTGTTGTAAGAAAAGTCATGGCTGCAATGCTGTGTATGGTTATGGTTGGGTTGTTTTTGGTTGTGGGGTGTAAGAAGGACGATGAGAAAAAGCCACCGATAGAATACCCGATTGATGTTCCGTTTATGGAATATACGTTACCGGAAACCTGTCAATGGAAAAATCTTGATTACGATGAAAAAGTAATCATTATCAACAATGACAGGGAATTAGGGAATTACCTCGCTTGCGAAGGCGGCAATTACCCTGAAATTGATTTTGAAAAACAAACCTTGCTTTTGGCAAGCGGAAACGCAAGTAACGGTATTGAAAAAATTACCGTAAACCACCTCCGGCAACTTGCGGAAAATGACTACGAATTGAATATTGAACTGCTTTTATGCGATACCATTGCTGCTGAAAAGTGGACTTTAGCGCTTATCACAGAAAAAATAAGCGAAGAAAGTACGGTAGAGTTAATTGTAACCGAATATCCAATTGATGTTCCTTTTGAGGAATATTGTCTTTATCATGATCTTTCTCTTAGATATTGGGATAATGAGGGAGTAGTGCATGAGAAGTACCCATGTTGGAAAAACCTTAATCATGACGAAGATGCCCCTGACTTCGTAAGAGGAGGAAGAATAGATGTTATTAACAGCGATGAAGAATTAGAAAATCATCTTATTTGTCCGGAAGATTATCCTGCTATTGATTTTTCCAAACAGACACTGGTATTAGCGAGCGGTATGACATTACAGTGTCCCGTTGCAATTCACAATATTGGTTTTATAAAAACCAGCGCCAATCAATATACGCTAAAAGCAACAATTTCTTGCGGACCCTTCCAATCTGGAGAATATTGGTGGTTTGCTATTATTACACCAAAAATAGAGGATGAGGCAACCGTTTTATTATCAATATATAAACCTTATAATTAGTTATGAAAAAGATTTTATTTACATTCGGAATCGCTTTGCTATGCTTGACAGCAAAAGCACAAACCCCTTACTATTACTATTATGGTGGAGAAAAACAGTATTTTTCATTGAATACGGAGTATGCTTTTTTATCGTTGAAGGAGCAGCAACTTCCGGTTGATATTCAACAACGGAATGATATTAAGACGATGGAATTCTCTTCCGATAGCATTGATAGGAAGCATTTTTTCATAAAAAAACATTGCAAATACCAAAAAATAAGTTATATCTTTGCAAAATAATTTATAACACATACAGGTTATGAAAAAATTTATCCTTCCGATGTTGATTTTTCTTGCTTGGGCAACATCGTTATCCGCACAAATTACGCGGGAACAAGCAGATAAAATCGTTTTGGAATATCTCCAAGACGAAGTAATTCCTCCTTACTTTTTGTATGTCAATACCAATGCGCCAAGCGAGGCAGGCATTGCTATAACGACACATCAAGAAGAAACATTTACCGCAAAATACCCCTGCTGGGCATATTATTTAAATGAATTTCCCGAAATAACAGAACCCACCCAACACCGTTACCTGTTCGTAAAAGAAAACGACGGCAACCTATTGGAAGTCATCACATCCAACGACATCACCCCCGATTTAACCGCATGGGAAGAGGTGTTGCCGATGGGCATTGTAGAGACGCAAGGCATTGCGTCTATTCGGATTTATCCCAATCCAACAGACAGCCAATTGACAATTGACAATGGAGAATTGACAATTGAAAATGTGGAGATTTTTGATTTGACGGGGAAAACCGTAGGGGCGCACCTTTACGGTCGCCCAAATATTGACGGCACAACCACCATCAACGTGGAATTTTTGCCCTCCGGCGTTTATTTTGTAAAAATAACAACCGAAAACGGAACAATAACACAAAAAATCATTAAAAATTAATCGCCATGAAAAAGATATTTTTATTATTAGCCGCGTCGCTTATATGCCTTACCACCATATCGGCGCAAGTTTCGCAGGAAGATGCCGACCAAATTGTGATAGACCGCATGAGCAATGAAACAAGCGATTTCACCATTTATGCCAAAGATGGCGTACAAACAACATTTGAAGTCATAACCGCCTCCGGCGAAACGCTCGAACTAAATTATCCATGTTGGGTTTATTATGTGAACTTTGCAGATGAAACAAACGGTAAATATCTGATTGTCAAAGAAAACAACGGGAATTTATTGGAAGTAAATGCGAAGAATGATGAGGGACCAGAGGGAGTAGAAAGTTGGAGAGTGATTGGAGATGTTGGTTATCCGATAGAAATTCCGTTTATAGAATATTCACTATCAGGAACTTCGTGCCAATGGGTAAATCTCAATTATGACGAAACAGTAATTATCATCAATAACATCGAAGAATTGGAAAATTATATTGATTGCACGGATTACCCTGAAATTGATTTTTCACAATATACGTTATTGTTGGCAAGCGGTACAACCGATTATGACATTTTTAATATCACGAAAAACGTACAACAACTTTCTTACAGTGAATACAAACTTTATGCGGAAATATCTTTATATGAGGTGGAAACTATTAAAGAGTGGACTATAGCATTGATGGTAAACAAGTTGAATGAAGAAAATATCATGGAATTAAATGTTACATACACGATTTTCGAAGAAGTATATCATTATCCAACCATCGTACCTAATAAAACGTGGTATATAGAACACGGTTTTACTTGCCCTGAAGGACTTGAAATTGGTTGTCCTTGCTATTTAGGAGCAGAGACAATAACAATAGGCAACTTTCATTTTTTTAATGACAAAAAATATTACGAGTTAATTACAGACAGTCCGGATCAACCGGAACAATATGTTGTAACTTATGTCGGAGAAGACAATGGTCGAGTAGTCTTTTATGTTGAAGATTGTGATAAGGAATATTTGCTGTATGATTATAATTTGAATGTCAGCGATGTGGTTTTTTTAGTAGACCCACGATTTCCATTTTTATGGTTCAACCCGGAAAATCCTTGCGAATTTACAGAAGAAGAAGAACTGGGATTGTTTTTTAAAGGTACTGTAACCAATATAGATGTGATTGAATATGATGGAGTGCCGAGAAAAAGGCTAAAAGTGAAACATTTATATATGGATATGTATGATTATTGGATTGAAGGAATAGGAAATATACAAGGAATTACTTGGCCAACACAAATAGATAAGCCAGGATTTCACCAATTAATAGATTGTTATGAGTCAGGCGAATTAATTTTTGAAAACGAAGACCCGTTTTGCTGGTTTTATTAAAAAAATGATATGATAATTTATAAAATAATGAAGAAAATATTTATAACAGTTATTATGGTATTTGTGTTGGCAGTGCCGACATTTTTAAACGCTCAAATAGTTGCAGATGAATCATATACGGTTTATAGTTCCACAACAGAAATATTATCTGTAAATGAATCTTTTAGAACAGGTAATCATATATTGCCCATAACATTAGCGCAAACAATATCAGGTTTATCTGTGAGTGGAAGTATTACATTTACAGGAGAAATGGGCTTTGTGCGTATTGTTTTGATAGATGATAATTATGATGAGTATCTTGTGTTGGAAACAAACACCATTTTTGAAAATGATACGAGCATATTGTTTAATGCGTTTTGTGAAGAAACAGCGTTATTGAACAATGTTTTACCCGTACAATTTATCATAGAGTGTACGGATGCACAACTTACCATTAATGAAATTCAATATGCCGTTGATAATGAATATACTATAGACCAATATAACCAAATAAAAGAATATCAGTTAAATGCAAAACTGCAATATCTAAACACTGTTTTAAGGCAAAAAGAAATTACATGGGGTGCCGGTAGAACATCTCTATCCGAAATGTCGTATATGGAAAAGAAAGATGTGTTTGGCGGAAAACTTCCTAATTTAGCCGGTTTCGACTACTATGTTAGCGGTATTTACGTAATGCAAGGCTATCAACCGGATACTACTTTGCATTCAAAAAGCACGACAAAGTCTCAATTTGTTCCGGAATTTGACTGGAGAAATCGTCATGGCAGAAATTGGACTACTGAAGCAAAAAATCAACTAAATTGTGGTATTTGTGGGGTATTTGCTGCGGTTGGTACTACTGAGGCGTATGTTAATTTATATTATAATCAATTATTAAATCTGAATTTATCTGAGCAAAATATTGCTTCTTGTAGAGGTACTGGTTGTAGTAGCGTTGCTACGCCTGTTGCTCTTCAATATATAAAAACAGAAGGTGTTGTTGATGAAGATTGTTTTCCATATGTTCATGGCATTAAATCGTGTGATTCTATTTGTTCTAATCCTATTGAAAAAATCAAAATAGAAAACTACGGATACCATTATAATCATAATTTAACACCCTCGGATCTTAAAATGCGAGTTATTCAATCTCCAACGAATCTTACATTATCCAATTCGGATTTGTATCATGCAGTAGGTTTAGTTGGATATAGGACGATACAAGAAGGTGATTCGATATGGGTAATAAACCCAACGGAGATTCATTGGGTGAAAATCACTTCGGGGCATCCTTTAATTGGCAGTGACGCTTGGATATTGAAAAATAGTTGGGGAACTTGGGGAGATAATGGATTTGGGTATTTGGTGGCAAATTGGAATAATATAGGGACTTCTACTTATATCACCGGTAATATCACAAGTCTCAATTATACCGATGCTGATATTGTTTGTGAAGACCGTGACGGTGATGGTTATTTTTATTGGGGTGTCGGTCCCAAACCGGACACATGCCCATGTTGGGCACCGGATGAACCTGATGGCGATGACTCTAACCCTTATTTAGGTCCAATGGACGAATATGGGAATTGTGCTCCAATCATATCTCTACCCGATATAATTACTATATCTCAAACTTGGAATACAAACAAAACTTTATATAAAACAATCACCATTCCAGCAGATGTTACTTTAACTATAACCAGAAATGTTTATTGTGCTGATAATGTTCGTATTATCGTTAATACTGGCGGAAAATTAGTAATAGATGGCGGAAAGATTACCACGATTGACTGTTCCGATAAAATGTGGCAAGGCATCGTAGTATTAGGCACTCCAAACCAATCGCAACTTCCTCAATATCAAGGCACAGTAGAACTGAAAAACAGAGCCATCATCGAACATGCCCTTTGCGCTATCAGCGCAGCGCCGGAAAGTTATAGCAATTCCGGCGGCGGCATCATCAGAGTTTACGAAGGCGTTACTTTCCGAAATAACTTAACAGCAATAGAATATCGTACGTATGAAAATTATCTATCGCCCGGTATCATTGCCGACAATATCGGAAAATTCACCAACTGCAATTTTATTATTGACCCTGCTAACCGTTTTTCTGCCAATGGCAAGGTTTTCAATCAACATGTTTATATGTATGGAGTGCGCGGCGTAACCTTCGAAGGCTGCAACTTTAATAATACCGCAGGCAGTGGCGACGCCGGCGCCGGTCTTTATACGATGGACGCCGGATTTAAGGTTGTCAATTATTGCTATCCCACCTATGCAGGACCGGGCGTTGATTGTGCCTGCCCTACCAACCATACCAACAATCCCACAACTTTTCAAAATCAAACGTTTGGCATTTATTCAGGCAGTACAGGAAATCCACGTTCTATATATGTAGATCAGTCAGCGTTTCAAACCATGAAAACTGCTTTTCGCATATCTAATCACGACAATTACCGCCTTACACGCAGTACATTTACAGATATTCTATTTTGTGGTATCAATAGCGTCAACTCAAGCGGCTACCGGATAGAAGAAAACAAATTTACAGTTTCCCCATCCGCTATTTCCGATAATAAAGGTATTGAAATCAATACATCGGGCAACGCCGAAAACAGAATATATAAAAATGAATTTAATAACTTCGATAAAGGTATTTCGGTGATAGGAGTTAATGGAATATCGCTTACACCCGGACAATTTCAGCAAATTGCAGGCTTACAGTTTGTATGCAATGAGTTCACAAAAAACAACTACGATATTTATATTTTGTCAAACAGCACAGTTCGATCCGATCAGGGAAGTTTATCGGCAGGAGCAGATAATATATTTGAGGGAACCAAAATAAGCAGTTTTTATTCATTGAGTTCACAGGCAATCAACTATTATTACACTCCTTTTACTTACCCCGGCGGACCAAATCTCACCCCCTATAATCCGACAAGTAATATAACTCTTGTTCATTCTACTTCTGCAAATCAGTGCGCTTCCACTTTTTGCTTGCACGGAGGCGGAAACGGAGCCAAAGGAGACTTAGACAGCCTCGCCCAATACAAAGCAATGCAAGAGAAATACGACGAATTATTCGCAATATTGAAAGAAAACCCCGAAGTTCTGCAAGAACTCTTATTTTTAAGCGATGCCATGCGAGCGTTGAGCGACCATGCCATTAGCCGCATTTTGCAGGACAGCATTTTATATGTGGAAAACCTAAAACAGTGGTACGATGTAGTGCGCACGCCCATCGCCAAATATTCGTTGGCGGAGGTATATTTTTCGGAGAAAAAATACGAGCAAGCCGAAAACGTATTAAAAGAAATACCCACCATGTTCGCTTTCAATGATTTAGAAATGACAGAACATGAAAACTATATGCAGTTTTACAACTTCAAAAAACAGTTACAACTCTCCGAAAGAAATTGGACGCAATTAGATGAAGCCGAAATAATGCAACTGCAAACCATTGCCGAAGCCACCAACGGCAGGTCGGCAGGCATGGCAAAGGGCGTTCTGTGTTTCTTCTACGACATCTGCTACGAAGACAAACCGGAAGAAGAAGGCGAAGACGAAATTCCGCCGAAAAACATCATGGTAGAAACTGAAACCACTGATAGAACTCAAACTTACGAACTTTTCGTCTATCCCAATCCTACGGACGGGGAATTGATTGTGGAGATTGCGGGTTTGACCCGCAATGACGTACAAGTCGTCAAAATTTTAACAATGGAAGTTTACGACCTGACAAACAGAAAAGTTCACCAACAAACCGTAAATCAATCTTCCGGCACCCTCAAAATGAATGAGTTAGAAAATGGCGTCTATATTTTGAAAGTGTGGTTGGATAATGGAGAGGTGGCGGTGAGGAAAGTGGTGAAACGGTAAAATTAGTTTGGACAAATAATAATAAAAAAAAATCGCCTTTTACGGGGCGATTTTTTTGTGTGGCACCAACCGGAATCGAACCAGTGACACAAGGATTTTCAGTCCTCTGCTCTACCTGCTGAGCTATGGTGCCGACCATTAACAAACTTAAATTTTTGCGGTGCAAAGGTACTCTTTTTTTCAAAATCTTCTAACATTTCAATATTTTTTTTACATTTGCAAAAAAATATTTTTTTAATACTTTGATAATGAAAGAAAAAGAAGTGCGTTTTGTTATTGACGAAGGCAACAGTTTTGTAAAAATCGCCGCTTACAAAGGTGATGAATGGCTTTTTTTTGCTCAAAAAGAGAACCTTTCCGACGATTTTTTAGCGCAATGTGTTCAATCTTGTAGCGACCGGAAACCTGCGGCAATCTTCATTTCAACAAGAAAAAAAGAGGCGCAAAAGCAAGAGCAACTTTCCCATTTTTTTGAGTTGATGCCCCTCACCCACTCCACGCCCGTTCCCGTTAATAACTTATACGAAACACCCGACACGTTGGGGTTTGACCGTTTGGCTGCCATCGTTGGCGCTTCCGCACTGTTTGAAAAGCGCAATGTGCTGGTCATCGACGCCGGAACATGTATCACCTACGACTTTATTGACGCCCAAAAAAACTATCACGGCGGCGGCATCATGCCCGGATTGGAGATGAAATTGCACGCCTTACATACTTTTACGGGCAATCTTCCGTTGGTAACGTTAGACACAGCAAAAAAACTGTGCGGACGTAACACCGAAGAGGCTATTTTGGCGGGTACGGTAAACGTAACATTGCTTGGATTAGACGCTTTAATTGCGTATTTCAACCAACAATTTACCAATCTGAAAACGGTAATCTGCGGCGGAAATACAAAAATACTACAAGATACGTTAAAAAATAATACCTTTGCCGAACAAAAATTGGTGTTATACGGCTTAAAGCAAATACTTGATTTTAATGAAGATAAATAAATTTTTACTACACAAACTGCTCTTTTGCATGACTTTTACGGCGGCGCTTTCCGGCGTTTTTGCCCAATCGTCCATCACTTCTCCCTATTCCCGTTTCGGTGTCGGAGAACTTGCCCCACAATACAACCTGAGAAGTAGCGCCATGGGCGGCATCTCGCAGGGAATTACCGGCGCTACCGGCATCAACTTTGCCAATCCGGCATCCTACGCCGCTTTCGACTCGCTCTCTTTCCTTTTCGATATTGCTGTAACAGGAAACTATAACACCATTAAATCGGAAACAGAAAAAAGCCATACCTCAACCGCTTCTATCAATTATATAACTTTCGGTTTTCCCATCATCAAACGTTGGCACACCGCTTTTGGACTTATTCCCATCAGTTCCGTCGGTTATAATATCTACCACAAAGTTGAAGCAGATGACCATCCTTTCGGAAAAGATGTCGGTCGCGCATTTTATTTTTATACGGGAGACGGCTCTTTTAATCAGGCTTTTTGGGGAAACTCTTTCAAAATATCAAAAAATATTGCCGTAGGCTTAAATATCGGTTATATGTTCGGCAACAGCAATTATGTACGAAGCCTTTCTTTCGATACCATCCAAGTTCGCAGTACAAGAATTGACAATAGAATTTATGTGAACGGTTTTACATTTGAACCTTCCATACAATATTATACTTCATTATCTAACAAAGATAAAATCACCATCGGAGCGACCTACCGCGTTCAAAATAGCATCAAAGCCGAGAATGATGTTTTGGTAAGATCCATGTTCGGCAGAGAAGGCAATAGCTACAACGACTATCCCGACACCATAAAACGGGATGTCGTAAAAGGACATTTGAAGATGCCGACATCGCTCAAAGCAGGTTTTTCTTATGAACGTCCGGAAAAGTTTGTTGTGGGCGCCGATTTTTACTGGACAAACTGGACGCAATACGAACTATTCGACCTGAATGATAACCTCAGCAACAACTGGGGCGTCAGTCTTGGCGGAGAAATCGTTCCAAGTAACAAACCGTCAGCAAAATATTTTCAAAAAACAACCTATCGCATCGGCGTTAAAACACAACAAAGTTTGTTTGAATTTAAAGGCGAAAAAATCAATCTCTACGCCGTTACACTCGGCATGGGACTACCCCTTTCCCGTTCAAAAACTAAAATAAATATCTATTTGGAAGGCGGAATAAAAGGAAAAACTACCCATGACCTGATACAAGACAATTATTTTAAAATCGGAGCAGGACTCTCGCTTTACGAAATGTGGTTTTATAAACGACAGTATAAATAGCATGAGTAGTGAACCATGAATCATTAACAATGAGTCAAATTTCTCATTCAACATAGCGCCCCCGCTATGTCATCCTCTCATTCGTCATTGCAAAAAAAAACCGCAATCTCCACCAATACCGGAAAACCCGCTACCAACAAAAAAATCGGTATCGTTTTTAGAGTATTTCTGTAATTTCAACTTCCCATTCTTAATTATTTTTTGTACTTTTGCCGAAATAAAAAATCTCAAAAAAATATCAATTAATAATTATGAAACCTACTCATATTGAACACATTGGCATTGCAGTAGCCAATCTTGATGAAGCAATAAAATATTGGGAAAACGTCATGGGTTTGACGTGCTACGCCATCGAAGAAGT
>Ga0082212_10007399_pt1 | contig 14515 bp, 12 predicted proteins | sample TergutNt197P3_FD_71548 | JGI IMG/M metagenome (GOLD analysis project Ga0082212, IMG submission 71548) | Neocapritermes taracua P3 segment gut microbial communities from Petit-Saut dam, French Guiana - Nt197 P3 | ecosystem: Host-associated > Arthropoda: Insects > Digestive system > Gut ... | reverse complement strand
TATAAATTTATACATATCCTGATATATTTTTAATATATCTTTTGAATCCCTGAACATCGAATATATTTTATTTCTTAACTGGATTTTTTTAATTTTAGTTTCTTTTATATCGTAAAAATCCATGATTCTGTCTATTATTTCTTCGATTATCATGTCAAGGCGTTTTAAAGCAGGGAATCTTTTATACGCGATAAACCTGTCTTTTAAATAATATTCCGATATTTCAAAAGTTCTCGCAAGATTATACCCGTCGGTTTCGTCCTGAACATAACAAAAACTTTCGGGGATAAAATTAGTCTGCTCCACATAATCAATATATTCGTTTACTTTACTTAAAAATTCGTTCGTTGATTTAAATTTTATCCGTTTGATTAAATTTCGGTCATAATTTTCGAGAAGTTCCGAAATCTGACCGTAAAAATTCTGATATTCACATATCGGGTCAAGTTCGTGTTCGGCTATGTCGTCGAAAGTCATTTGTAATATTTGGTCTTCGCCAAGTTCTGGCAAAACGTTCGAGATATAATCCGAAAAAACTTTGTTCGGCGATATTATCATCATATCTTCGGAATATATTTTATCTTTTAGTCTGTACAAAAGATACGCGACTCTGTGCAACGCAATCGAAGTTTTTCCCGAACCCGCTACTCCCTGTATAATCAAAACGTCGGATTTTTCGTCTCTGATTATCGCGTTCTGTTCTTTTTGAATAGTAGCGACAATATTTTTCATTTTATCGCTTGTGGCTTTGCTTAATTGTTCCTGTAATATCTCGTCATCTATTACCAAGTCGCTCTCAAACATATATTCCATATTGCCGTCGGCTATTTTATATTGCCGTTTAAGATTTATTTCGCCGGTTATAATTCCTTTCGGCGCGATATATTCGGCGCGTCCTACTTCGTAATCATAGAACATACTCGCAATCGGGGAACGCCAGTCGTAAATTATATTTTTTATGTCTTTTATAAAAGAATATATACCGATATAGATTTGAAAACTGCCGTCGTTTAATACTATCGAACCGCGTTTTATTCCGTCGGCTGATATTTTGTCGTCAAACAAAAAAGAAATTCTTCCAAAATAGGGAGAATTAATCATCTTCAAATATCTTTTATTTTTAGCCACTAAACCATATGCGGAATCAACCATATTCGCGATAAATTGCCTGTTGAGCTTTAATTCTGTAGGGTCCATTTCATAAACTTTGTCATGCATGTAACTTTTAGTTTCCTGAATCGCCTCGCTTTGTTTTGCGATAGATTCCTGTATTTTTTCGCTTTCTCCTTTCAAATCCTCAATAATTCCAATCAGGTATTCCATTTCTTTTTCTTTAGTCTTATTAAAATTTAACGCGTCCGGTATCATAAAAACCCCCCTCGAATTTTAATTTTTTGTGATATAAATTGCAAGAGGTATAAATTATACCACAACATAAAAAAAAAGTCAACAACTTTTTTAAAATTTTTAAAAATATTTTTTATTGACATTAATTAAATTATATATTATAATTATGTAGAGACACGGCGCGCTGTGTCCGATATTAACGAACATATAATATTTCATAAGGACACGGCGCGCCGTGTCCCTACAATAAATAATATTAAATTATTTGAATTGCTGTTTTGCGAAATTGTCCTGAGAATTATTATTTTGCTTTTGATTTGCATTTGAATCTGTTTTATTTGTCATACCCTGCGATTTATTGCTGTTATCGCCCTTGTCGTTTTTCTTGTTGCTTTTATCTTTTGATTTCGCCATAAAAAATATAAACCTCCAATAATTTTTAATTTGAATTTAGTTTTTGAAAACATTTATATTTTTTACATATTTTTTTATATTATACAAATTTATGCAAAGTTTATAAAAATTTAATATTTATATAATAATTTAAAAACGGAGATATAATTATGAATCTATATCCATTAAAATTAAAACCTGTGTTAAAAGATAATATATGGGCTGGGACAAGGCTTGCGTCAGAATATGGTAAATCTGACGAACCAAACAAAAAAATAGCGGAATCTTGGGAACTAACTGTACATAAAAACGGCGTGAATATCATAGAAAACGGCGAGTATGCCGGACAAACCCTCGAAGATTTATTTAATCTTTACAAAACAATCGTTTCGCCGGATTATAATGCTGATAAATTCCCGATTATGATAAAATATATCGACGCTGCACAAAATTTATCCGTGCAGGTTCACCCAGACAATGATTACGCGCAAAAATATGAGAACGAATTCGGCAAAACCGAAATGTGGTATATTATCGACTGTAAACCCGGAGCGAAAATAGTTTACGGATTAAACAACGATTATACGCGTGAAGATTTACAAAATTTTATAAACAATAATAAATTCGAGGATTGTTTGAATTATATAGAAGTTAAACTGGGAGACGTTTATTTTATTCCAGCAGGATTAATTCATGCTATCGGCGAAGGTATATTAATCGCGGAAATACAGCAAAATTCTGACACGACATATAGAATTTACGACTACAACAGACCCGGCGCAGACGGTAAACCGAGAGAACTGCACACAAAAAAAGCGTTGGACGTTTGTATCAAGACTAAAACAGAGTACAAAAACCCTAAAACGAATATAGGTGATACTATAACAAAAATTCTAACTATATGCGACTATTTTAACGTCGTTAAAACAAAATGTTGTGTTACAGGCAATATCGAAATTACTCCGGTTTCTTTTATGTCTATAATTTGTTTAAATGGAAACGGTGAAATTTCGCATAATAATCAAATTTATGAAATAAAAAAAGGCGACAGTTATTTTTTACCTGCCGGAATAGGATATGCTAAAATAACCGGGAATCTTGAAATTATTGGAACTAAAATAAATTAAATAAATTTTACGGAGGTTTTATCATGGGATTAATAAAAATTGGAACGCTTACTGACGGTTTGAGCGATTTGAGTTTAAACTGGATAAAAAAATTAATCGAAAACAAATTCGAGTGTTTTGTCATAAATTACTGGCAGACTACAGGAGATACGGATTTTTCGGAGTTGTCTAAAAAAGTAAAAGACGCTATAGGCGACAGCGGTCTTGAAGTTTCATGCTTGTCGATTTTTACAAATGCATTAAGAGACGAAGAAAAAATCAAAGAATGGGAAAAATGTATTGACAATGCATATCTTTTCGGCACGAATTTAGTCACGGGATTCACAGGTCGTCTCGACGGAAAATCGGTCGAAGATAATATCCCAAGATTTAAAGAAGTATTTACAGAACTTGCTAAACGCGCACAGGATAAAGGCGTTAAAATTGCGTTTGAAAATTGTTACATGGGCGGAAATTGGCACAGCGGTTCGTTTAATATTGCTAATTCTCCGCTTGCGTGGGATATGATATTTGACGCTGTTCCGTATGATAATATCGGCATAGAATGGGAACCAGCGCATCATCTGGCTCAGCTCCGCGACCCGTTAAATTCTTTGAAAAAATACGCTAAAAAAGTATTTCACATACACGGCAAAGACGCGAATATCGACTGGGACAGTATAAAAGAATACGGCATTGACGGAGCAAAATGGTACGCAAGGGACAGAATGCCCGGTTACGGCGATACGGACTGGAAAGAAATTTGTTCGATATTATATAAAAACGGATATACCGGAACGATAGATATAGAAGGATTCCACGACCCGTATTTCAGAAACGAACTTGAATTTACCGGACAGGTTTCCGCTTTGAAGTATCTGAAAGAATGCAGGGGCGGCGATTTTGTCGAAAATCCGTAAAATTTATGTTGACATATATATGCAAACCGTGATATAATAAATTTCTTGAATATTATCAGAGAATAACCGCATAAATTTTTTATGCGGTCGTTCGGTTTTGTTGTTTTACCAGAATTTAATTAATAGGAAAGGCAAGTTTGTATGATTGAATTAAAAAATATCTGCAAAACTTTTAAAGTCGCAAGGCGTAACGCAGGATTCAAAGAAGCATTCAAAGCTTTTTTCAAGCGTGAATACGAATATGTTCAAGCGTTGAAAAATATTTCGTTTAAAATAAACGACGGGGAAATGGTCGGATATATCGGACCGAACGGCGCGGGAAAAAGCTCGACCATTAAAATCATGAGCGGGATTTTAAATCCCGACAGCGGCGAATGTATAATCAACGGCAGAATCCCATGGAAAGACCGTATAAATCACGTCAGGGAAATTGGGGTTGTATTCGGTCAGCGAAGCCAGTTATGGTGGGACGTTCCTGTTATTGATTCTTTTGAGCTTATCAGGGATATTTACAAAACCCCGAATAATACATATAAAAATAATCTTGACGAACTTACGCAAATACTTGATTTATCGCAAATCGTGAGAACTCCGGCAAGGCAATTAAGTCTCGGACAGCGTATGCGGTGCGAACTTGCGGCGTCACTTTTGCACAGCCCTAAAATTTTATTTCTGGACGAACCGACGATTGGACTCGACGCTGTATCGAAAATCGCAGTCAGAAGTTTTATTAAAAAAATAAACAAAGAAAAAAATACGACAATAATTTTGACTACTCACGATATGCAGGATATTGAAGCTATCACCGAAAGAATATTATTAATAGGCAAAGGCGAAATATTACTTGACGGTTCTTTTCAAGATTTAAAACGCGATGATAACAATAAAAATATCGACGAGGCAATCGCCGAAATGTATAAGGAGTTTGAAATATGAGTTATATAACTCTTTTCAGAATCAGATTTATAAACGGATTACAATACAGGGTTGCGGCATGGGCTGGTCTTTCGACGCAGTTTGCGTGGGGATTTTTGAATGTATTGTTGTTTCACGCGTTTTATTCTGAAAATCCCGCGAATTTTCCTATGACTTTTGAACAATTCGCGTCTTATACATGGCTGCAGCAGGCGTTTTTGATATTATTTGCGATTTGGTTCTGGGATAACACGGTATTTGACGACATAATATCAGGGAATATAGCGTATGAACTTGCGCGCCCGATTGATTTATATAATATGTGGTTAGTCAGAGGTATGGCAAACAGGATTCCGAGAGTAGTTTTGCGTTGCGTCCCGATTTTAATTGTTGCCGCGATACTTCCGAAACCGTTCGGATTAATTTTACCGCATGATATTTTAACGTTTGGTTTGTTTATATTATCGGCAATATCAGCGTTTATTCTTGTAAATTTATATGGCATGTTTTTTTATATCATAGGATTTTATACAATAAATTCGACTGGAGTTATATTATTAGCGAACACATTAGGAAATTTATTATCGGGATTGGTTATTCCCCTGCCCTTTTTCCCTGAAAAGATTTTAAAAGTCGTGAATATCCTGCCGTTTGCGTCAATGCAAAATATACCGTATTTTATTTATTCGGGATATATAACCAAAGAAGAAGCGTTGCCTAAAATATTATTGCAGATATTCTGGATATTTATATTTTATATAGCGGGAAAACTTCTAATGAGAAACGCGTTAAAAAAAGTCATAGTGCAGGGAGGATAAAACATGAAATTATATATGAAATTTTTCGCTATGAATTTTAAAAGCAAAATGCAATATAAAGTATCGTTTATTTTTCTTGTAATCGGCAGATTTATCGTGACTTTCGGAATGATTCTGACTATATTTTTTATGTTTCAAAGATATAACACAGTCGGAGGTTTTACGTTTGAAGAAATTTTATTATGTTCTTCGGTTATCAATATGTCGTTTGCAATCGCAGAATGTTTTGCGCGAGGATTTGATATATTTGACAGAATGGTAAGAAACAGCGAATTTGACAGAATAATGGTACGTCCGCGAAACGAAATATTCCAAATTTTAGCAGGACAAATAGAATTTGCGAGGCTTGGCGGGCTTTTGCAAGGAATCGCCATATTGATTTATGTGGTTCAATCGGGGAATATAATCTGGACTTTCGATAAAATTTTTACTTTGATTATAATGGTTATATCCGGAACTGTAGTTTTTTCGTCGTTATTTCTTATTTATGCCGCTATATGTTTTTTCACGCTCGAAGGGCTTGAATTTATGAATGTGTTTTTATACGGCGGCAGGGATTTCGGGCATTATCCGTATGTTATTTACGGGAATTATATCTTGAAATTCTTTACGTTTATTGTTCCGTTGGCGTTATTTCAATATTATCCGTTATTGTATGTTTTGGGGAGAACAACGAATAAATTTTATATGTTTACGCCGTTTTTCGGGATTTTATTTATAATACCGGCGTATATGCTCTGGAGATTCGGCGTCAGCAAATATAAATCAAACGGTTCTTGATTAGATTTATTTAATATGATATAATAATATAAAATTATAATTATAAAGGGGAATAAATTTATGTTGATTTCAACCGAAACTTATGAATATTCGAAAAAATTCGGGGACCATGACGCAATTAAGCTGCTTGCGAAAGTCGGGTTTGACGCTTTGGACTATTCTAATTTTTATTCAATAAACACAAATCACCCGATATGCGGAAACGAATACAGAGAATACGCGCAATCTCTCAGAAAAACAGCCAACGAAAATAATATTATATTTAACCAGTCGCATGCTCCGTTCCCGTCGTATATTCAATATCCGAATGAAGAACAAATCAAATCCGGATATAACGAAACTATCATTCACACAATTATCAGAGCGATAGAAATAGCCTCGATTCTCGGAGCAAAAACATTAATCGTCCACCCGATAACTTTATTAAACAGCAATTATCAGGAACAAAAAGATTTTAATATCAATTTTTATAACAATCTCCTGCCCTATTGTAAAAAGTTTAATATAAAAATCGCGCTTGAAAATATGTGGGGCTGGGACGATAAAGAAAAAAAAGTCACACCCGGAGTTTGTTCCGACCCAAATGAATTTGTCGATTATCTTGATTCGCTCGATAAAGATTATTTTACGGCTTGCCTCGATATAGGTCATGCGGAAATGCAGGGAAGCGGCGCGCCGTCTGCCGTTGAATTAATACAAGCTCTCGGACATGACAAGCTCAAGGCTTTACACATTCATGATAACGATAAAATAAGTGATTTGCACACGCTTCCGTTTACGCAAAAAATAAACTGGGAAGAAGTCATGACCGCTCTTAAAAATATAAATTACGACGGTGATTTTACTTTTGAATCAGATTCTTTTATTTCGAAATTTCCGATTGAATTATATCTAAACGCGTCTTTATTAACGCTTGAAGTCGGGCGTTATTTTATAAAAAAATACGAATTATAATATAAATTGTGATATGATTCGTATTGGACACGGCACGCCGTGTCCCTACAAATCTTTGAATTTACCGTCGAATTTTAATCCGTCGAAATTGTTTTGCCTCAACGCTTCGTAAACTCCAATAGCGACCGCGTTTGATAAATTTAAACTCCGCAAATTGTCGCGCATTGGTATTCTTACGCATGAATCGAGATTTTGTTTTAGTATATCTTCGGGGATTCCGGCAGTTTCTTTACCGAAAATTAAATAGGGATTTTCGCCGTAAAGTATTTCGCTGTACAGTTTTGCGGCTTTAGTAGTGAAAAAAAACAAGTTTTGATTTTTGTTGCGTTCAAAAAAATCATCTGTGTTTTTATAATATGTTATATCCAAAAAATGCCAGTAATCAAGCCCTGCTCTTTTTAATTTCGCGTTGTCGATTTTAAATCCCATTGGTTCTACTAAATGCAAACTTGCCCCGACAGCCGCGCATGTTCTCGCTATATTTCCCGTATTCTGTGGGATTTCAGGTTCTATTAAAACGATATTTATCATGTTATATCCTCTTTAATTTTAAAATATATCTAAATTTTAACGCATAATTGTAAAAAAATTTATATTATTATGGTAATTATTTTTATATTGTTGTATAATAATTTAGTTATATAATAAAAAACCAGACATAAATTAATATTTTGGAGGTCAAATTATAAAATGGGATTAATCAAAACTATTTTCGGCACGTATTCGTCAAGGCAATTAAAAAAAATCGAGCATATCTGCCAGGAAGTTGACGCGCTTGCCGGTAAATATAAAAATATGAGCGACGACGAATTAAAAAATACTACCAATATTTTAAAACAACGTTTAAAAGACGGCGAAACCCTCGACGATATTTTGCCTGACGCTTACGCCGCAGTCGTTGAAACGTCCGACAGAGTTTTGCATAAACGTCTTTTCAGAGTACAGGTAATCACAGGTATTATTTTACATCAAGGCAGAATAGCCGAAATGAAAACCGGAGAAGGAAAAACATTTGTATCGGCGTTGCCCGGTTATCTCAATGCTTTAACGGGCGAAGGCGTGCATATTGTCACGGTCAACGATTATCTTGCGCGTGTCGGGAGCGAAGAAATCGGAAAAATATATAATTTTTTGGGAATGAGCGTAGGACTTATAGTTCACGATTTATCAAAAAAAGAAAAGCAGTCAGCATATAACGCAAATATAACTTACGGTACAAATAATGAAATGGGATTTGATTATTTAAGAGATAATCTGGCAATTTATAAAGAAGAAATGGTTCAGAGAGGACACGCTTTCGCAATCGTGGACGAAGTTGACTCTATATTAATAGACGAAGCCAGAACCCCGCTTATTATTTCGGGACAAGGCGACAAATCCACGGATTTATATGAAAAGACTGACAAACTCGTAAAAAAAATGCGAATGTTAAAAATAAAAGAAATGGAAGACAAAGAATCATACGACGACGTAAAAGAAGATTATATAGTAGATGAAAAAGCGAGAACGGCTGTTTTGACTAAACACGGCATAAAAAAAGCCGAGGAATATTTCGGAATAGAAAATTTATCCGACCCGGAAAATACCGAAATTAATCATCATGTCAGCATTGCTATAAAAGCTATGGGAATTTATCAAAACGAAGTTGATTACGTTATTAAAGATAATAAAATTATAATCGTCGATTCTTTTACCGGGCGTTTAATGCCGGGCAGGCAATGGTCCGACGGACAACATCAGGCAATCGAGGCAAAAGAAAATGTGAAAATTGAAAAAGAAAGCAAAACCCAGGCAACAATCACTTTCCAGAATTATTTTAGGTTATACAAAAAACTTTCGGGAATGACCGGTACTGCTCTTACAGAAGATAACGAATTTCGCGAGATTTATAATCTCGACGTGGTTGAAATCCCGACGAATAAACCTATGATAAGATTGGACCACAACGACGTGGTTTATACTTCGATAAAAGGCAAGTACAGGGCGATTATAGAACAAATAAAAGAATGTCACGCAAAAGGGCAGCCTGTTCTTGTGGGAACGGTTTCGGTCGAAAAATCCGAATTTATAGCCAATATATTAAAAAAAGAGGGTATAGAACGTAATGTTTTGAACGCCAAATATCATGAAAAAGAAGCTGAAATCGTAGCGCAAGCCGGACGGCTTGGGGCTGTGACTATTTCGACCAACATGGCAGGGCGCGGCACTGACATTAAACTCGGCGGCGATTCTGAAATGATGGCAAAACAGGAAATGCGTAAAGAAATCGACCCCGACACGGGAGATAATTTTACGGAAGAAGATATAGTAAACGCCGTGAGTTTCTTTCATACGGACGATGAAAAAATTCTCGCAAACCGAAAGCATGTTCAGAAATTAATAGAAAAGTACGAAAAAATGATAGAACCGGAAAAGAAACAGGTAATCGAAGCCGGAGGGTTATATATTCTCGGCACGGAAAGGCACGAGAGCCGAAGAATAGACAATCAGTTGAGAGGACGTTCGGGACGTCAGGGAGACCCCGGCGAAGCTAGATTTTATTTGTCTCTCCAGGACGATTTAATGCGCTTGTTCGGGAGCGACAGAATTTTAGGCATAGCTTCAAGATTAGGGGAAGATACGCCAATCGACGCGAAAATATTGTCAAACACCATCGAAAGCGCGCAAAAAAGGCTTGAGGGAAATAATTATGAACGCCGTAAAAATGTTCTGCGTTACGACGACGTAATGAACCAGCAGAGAAAAATTATATACAGCCAGAGACGCGAAGTTTTGGACGGCGTAAATTTAAAAGATAAAATATCGGGCATGATTAAAGACGTAGTGGACGGGGCGGTTGACGAATATTGTTCCGGAGAAGAAGTCGCCGACTGGAATTTTGACGGACTTCGGGCGCATTTTACAGAATATAGATTGACAACCGAAAGCGATTTTGTGTTTAAAAATCCCGAAGATAAAGAAAAAATAACGGCTGACGAAATAAAAGAAACGCTAATAAACCGTGCTGAAGAAAGATATACGGAAAAAGAAAAAATGTTCAACGAATTTTCCGGTAAAACGGATACTATGCGGGAAGTCGAACGTGTTTTACTGCTTAAAGCCGTCGATACAAACTGGATGGACCATATCGACGCAATGAAAGATATGCAGGATTCTATCGGACTTAGAGCTTATGCTCAGAGAGACCCTATCGTTGACTTCAGAATGGAAAGCGCGGATATGTTCGACGCTATAATACAAGATATAAAAGAAGCGACCGTAAGAAATATCATGAATGTCACCGTAAGAAAAGAATCCATGCAGAGGGTTAAAGTCGCGGAAGGAAATCTTGAATCTATAGGCGGCGACGCTTCGTCTATGAAGAAAAAACCGATTGTGAAAAACAAGAGCGAAAAAGTCGGGCGTAACGACCCGTGTCCGTGCGGCAGCGGTAAAAAGTATAAAAAATGCTGCGGGCTTAACGCAGAATAAAAGAAAAAAACACGAAAGATTTGTTGAATTTTTATGGGATTTGGATTATTATTATTAGGTTATATCACGGTTCTCGGATTTTTCCCCGAATCGTTCATATATTACAGTTTCGGTATATATATCGCGATAGCCGGCGGTATTATTATGCTTATGGGGTTTTTAAAACTCGAAGAATATAACGTTTATTTTAAACTTATGAAATATATCACGATTGGATATATTTTGATTTTACTGGGATTTACGCCTTTTGTAATTCCTAAACACAGCGAAGAATTTATGACGACTTTTACGGTGGTTTCAAAAATCATCAGGATATGTTTCATGTTTGTTTTTCATTTTTATTTGTTGCAGGGAATATTAAAATTGGCAAACGAAATAAACAATGTTATAATCGAAAAAAAAACGAAAAGAAATATATTGTTTACTTATATATTTTTTTCGGCGTTTGTTTTTGAGCTTTTTATTATATTTGATATTGCCGTAATCGCACAAGTTTTATTGATTATCGGTTTGGTGTATTTTGCCTTAATATTTTCGCTTATATACAGTTGTTACATGAAAATAACATACGAGGGGCACGACGAGGCAATCGAAGAAAAATATAACCTTGAAAAATTCACGAAAAAGAAAAAAAATGCAAATAATAATTCAAATAGTAAGCGAAAAAAGAGGTGAGATTGAATTTTGGAAACTGATATAAAATATATAAAGGGTAAAAAACTGTTTAATTTTAAACTTGTCGCAATCGGGCTTATATTTTTAATAGATTTCAACGTAAATACTATTGACATTCTTCCGGATATTTTCGCTTTGATATTAATTTCTGCGGGATTGGGTAAAATCTGGTACGCAAATGAAAATCTCGCAAATGTAAAACGTTATATAAATATTTTTTATATTGCCGCGACAGCAAAACTCTTTTGGAACGCCGTTTATTTTATTTTTGGCTCAAGAGCGTTCAACGGCAGTCTTATATTGCTTCTGACGTTTTTATTTTCGGGCTTGGAGCTCATTTTATGTATGTTTATTTTCACGAATATGTTTAAAGGTTTTGAAACTTATTTTCAAATAAGCGGCAGTATATCGCACGAAAAAAGGTCAGATTCCGTTCTCGGATTCCTGAAATTTTTTATAGTTCTGAAATTTATTTTAACAGTTATCACGCAAATCCCGGTACTTCTCAGCGATAATACATGGGATAATTTAAGCATGGTTTTCGACCGGTATTTAGACGCGGATTTCGTAAAAAACCTGTTGATTCCGCCGTGTTTTATAATACAGACATTAGTCGGGCTGCTTGTTTTATCTTTGGTTATGCCGTTTTTTTTCGATATTGCGAAAGACAAAAACTTTTACGATTCCGTAAAATCACGAATAAACCGTATGCTTATAAACGACAACTTTTTCTCATTAAAACAAACTTTAAATTCGGCGTTTATGTTATTTATAATCGGGAGCGTATTTCTCGTGGATTTGCATATTGACAATATAAATATCCTGCCCGATTTTTTCATATGCCTGTTTTTTTTGTCGGGTATTTCAAGAATATCAAAAACAAACCCCGATATAAAAAACACAAAACTGAATATTTTACTTTTGATAAATTTTATAATCTCTGTTTTATCCTATACAACCGGAACGATATACAGATTAAAAGAAGCAGTCAGTTTTATAGGTGAAAACGTAAATCTTTTGAATATTTTAAAAGTTTCGCATAACATATCTTTTGATATATCAATAATCATATTCTTTTTGATATTTATAGAATTTTATGCTTATATAATAAACTTTCAACGGAAAAATCTTGAATTTTCCGTAAGATATTTAAACAAATACTTAACTTTGTCTGAAAAAAACTTCGATAAAAACAGTGATAATATCATAAAAATTTCGTCTTTGGCGTTTTGCGTAAAAACAATATCTTCGGTTTTGCCTGAATTTATATCGTTTGTTTTACCTAATTGGGAAATTATTTTATATTTTAATTCGGCGATTATTATTACTTTTGTTTTTCTTACGATAAAAAAGCTTTATTCAATAAAAGAATCCGTTTATTCTTATTATAATAAATAAAAAATAACATACGAAAAGAGTTATTTTAATATATGAACCTGTCTGTAAAATCAATAAAATATCAAATACATAGATTTTTCGCCAACAGCGACAATAAATTGATTTTCGCTATGTTTTTCCCGATTTTAATAGAACAGTTGATTTTAGTTATGATGGGTACGGTTCATTCCGTTATGCTTGCCAGAATAAAAACAGACGCCGAATACATCGTTTCTGCCGTAAGCCTTGTTGAGCAGATAAATCAGCTTGCGTACGCTTTATTAAGCAGCGTATCGCTCGGAGCGACGGTTATCGTGAGTCAGTACATAGGCGCGGGAAAAATCCCGGAAGCTAAAAAAACAGCGGAACAAGCCGTTTTACTGGGGTTTGTTCTCGCTTTATTTGTTACTGTGATTTTTTTGTTTTTCGGGAAAGAGATTTTTATTATATTTCTTGGAAAAGATAAAGTAGACGGCGAGCCGGGGATTATTCTTACTTTTGATTATTCTATGAAATATATGAAATTAAGCGTTTTATCTTATCCGTTATTGAATATAGGAAACACGGCTGCCGGAATTATACGAGGCGCGGGAGACGCTAAAAGCCCTATGAGAATTTCTATCGTCGTCGGTATTATAAACGCAGTTGTCGCTTGGGTTTGCATATATATTTTAAATTTAAACATAGTCGGGGCTGGTATCGCAAGCATAGTTTCAAGATTTTTCGGTTCGGTTGTCGCGATTTCGTTACTCGCGAAAAAAGGTTTCATAAAAAAATTCGCTGATTTATTCAAACTAAAACTTGTATATATAAAAAAGATAATGATTATTGGCACTTTTCAAAGCGTAGAGAATCTTATTTTCCAATTCGGGAGAACTATTACATACAGGAATTTTACCGGAAATAATCATATAGCGGCAAACAGCGTTGCGGGAAGCATATTTAATTTAATAGGCGCACCCGGAAACAGTATGTCGATTGTATCCATGGCTCTTGTCGGGCGGCTTACCGGAGCGGGAGAAAAAAAGCAGACTTATAAAGTTCTACGCAATATTATCTTTATAACAATGATTATGTTACTTTTGACGCATATAATATTACTGCCGTTTATGTCGATATTAATTTCGTTATACACCGGTAATTTTGACGTTGAAAATTTACATATAATAAACGGGTTAATTTATAAACTTATATTATTAAACATGATATTTATGCCTATATTCTGGCCTGCGTCGTTTGTTTTGTTTTCGGGAATGAAAGGCGCGGGAGACGTAAAATTTACAACGGTTATTTCGATAATCAGCATGTGGGTTGTGAGGGTTTTATTCGCGTACATACTCGGAGATATGTTAGGCATGGGAGTTATTGGGGTATGGTTCGGAATGTTTTTCGATTGGGTATTCAGAGCGGTTTTCGCGGTTATAAGATTCAAGAATAAAAAATGGCAGGAACAATCCGCGATATAATTATTAATAAGGAGGATTTTATGATAAAACTTGTGATTTTCGATATGGACGGAGTTCTGGTAGATTCCGAACCCGCAATTACAATGGCTTCGGTTGAATCTTTACGGGAAAATTTCGGAATTGAAGCCAAACATTCGGATTTTAAAGAGTTTACGGGAATGGGCGACGATAAATTTATACAGGGAGTCGCTGAAAAATACGGTAAATCTTACGATGTAAAGCTAAAATTAAGAGCGTATGAAATATATATGGCGAAAAAAGACAGGGTTAAAGTTTTCCCGAAAGCGAAAAAA
>Ga0082212_10007398_pt1 | contig 14518 bp, 14 predicted proteins | sample TergutNt197P3_FD_71548 | JGI IMG/M metagenome (GOLD analysis project Ga0082212, IMG submission 71548) | Neocapritermes taracua P3 segment gut microbial communities from Petit-Saut dam, French Guiana - Nt197 P3 | ecosystem: Host-associated > Arthropoda: Insects > Digestive system > Gut ... | reverse complement strand
TCCGCGAAGCTCATGAAATTGCTGTCTAAATACGCTTGATAACCGCGCTCAGCGAGCATTGTCAGCAGGCTGCCATACACTCCGCCATTTAAGTTGATGCTGCCGCCATCGTCATACTTACTCATCCAGGGATAAAGCGCGTATATCGTGACCAGATCGCTCCGATTATCCGCCTCGTCTGTGCGGTCAAACATGACCTGCCAGTCAAGCAGCCCCGTCCCGTCGACGTCGCTAACGGACGTGTTGTACTCCTGAATCAATGAGCCGTCATCGTCTGTCCGGGTCCGGACTAAACCCGCGCTTTCAACGGCTTGTCTATAGAGAGATTTGTTGACATAGCTCATCTTTACGGGCACGATTTCAGCGCCTTTCATGTGACCGGTTATCCGCAAAGCTACGAAATCATATAGACTACCCACGCCGTTATATGTCGTGCTGAATAGTCCGTACGGATCGTAAGGATCCGCAAGCTGCTCACCGTAACTCAGGTCAAACCATGCAAAGCCGGACGCGGCGTCCCCATCGCTGCCGGCAGCCCACGCCTCCTCAGTCAAATATGTGAAATATACGAAATCGCCGCTTTCATGGAGCACGTTCCCGTCTTTGTCAAGGAATATGACAGCGGTTTGAAATTTATAACCCTGTTTCCTGAGGACGCCGATGGAGTCATGCCGCCAGTTTGAGTTTAGCTGCAGCGCATCGGAGAACGTTATCGCCTGCATCATTTGATAATCCATGTTGCCGGGAGTAGACTTTGTATACTCCAGCGATTCATCATTGCCGTAAATTGCGTCGAAACGTCCGGTCATATCAACATAACCCGCATAATCACTGCACTGCCTGAAGAATGCCTGATACATGCTTTCCGCTGTCGCCAGAGTTATTGCGTATGTGGAAAATGCCCAAAGTATAAAGGTAAAACAAGATATCCACAGGGTAATCGCAGTGATTGAGCGTATGCGCTTCTTTTGCTTCATTGCCTCCACCTTTCCGTTTTAATCTATACGTCCATCAAATGTTTACGTTTGGAATCTTTGCCGACAATCTGTCAAGCAAAGAAAGCCGTCTGTGTGCCTTTACGATGAGGCTTTGAGTTTCTGTGTCGAGCTGCAGCCGAGGAACAGGCGGTAATACTGAAGGACTGAGGGACTCATACTCCGATTCGCCGGAAGAGTCCTACCTCCATGTACCGGATGTTCTGAACATCAGTTTGTCACCTCTTAGCTTGAAATAACAGCACTAATTATTGTGCTGTTATTTCAGTTTGTCAATCGTATCTGAAATAATGAGTGAGTGCCCCGCAAATCAGGCGTCGCCGCAGGCGCTCAGACAAAATGGAAAAAAGATAAAAATAATTATTGACAAACGATAATTTATGTTGTAAACTTCACTCGGATTATCGAATAACAATAATTCGGAGGATGATATGAAACGCAAAGTCCTATTGGTGATACTCTGCATTGAAGCAGCGGCGTGCGTGTTTCTTTGCGTGCTGAAGCCATCGTTTACGAGCGGTATCGCAGCAATTATGGCATTCCCATTTGCGCAGCTCGGGACGGCGCTGCGTTCGCTTTCTCTTTCCGGCGTCGCCGGAAACGCAGCTGCGATAGTTGTATACGCCGCAATCAGTCTGCTGCCCGTCGCCGCTGTACTCATATTGCGGAGAAAGAGCATACTCCGTGCTGAAGATTGTTTGCTTGGAATTCTAAGCGCTGTTTTGTTTGCCGTAATGTATTTCATGATTAACCCGGGAGTAATGGCCACAGTCGTCGGCGGAGCAGCAGGGCAGGACGTTGGAAAAGCGATATTGGGAGGCATGGTATACTCCATACTCATCGGTTATGCGGTCCTGCGTATTCTGCGCATGTTTTACGCCGACGGAGCGGAAAAACTGATGCGTTATATGTCGGTTATGCTCAGCATACTTAACGTGCTATTCGTATACTTCATTTTTGGGGCATGCTTTGGAGGACTGCTCGACTCCATATCGTCGCTGAAGGCAGGAAATTCCGGAAACGAGCATTTGTTGGGCGCGAGTTACTTTTTCCTTGTGCTGCAGTTCATCGTGGACGCGCTGCCTTATGTTTTCGACGTACTCGTGGTCTTCGCGGCGCTGAAGCTGCTGACTGAAATGCGTGCGGACCGCTACTCTGCGGAAACGGTGGGGGCGGCGGGGCGAATATCACACTTTTGCGCCGCGGCGCTGGTGACGACGGTGCTCTCGCAAATCATTTTCAACCTGCTCCAATTGCTGCTTGCCAAATCGCTTCTCATCATAAACAGTACGGTGCAAATCCCTGTGTTTTCGATTGCATTCGTACTCGCCGCGCTGCTTCTGACACGGCTTGTCACAGAGAACAAGCAGCTTAAGGACGATAACGATATGTTTATATAATGTTTTATAGGGCTCGAGCGGCGCTCAGGGCTTGAACTGTGAGTTAAAGAGTTGAAGCACATTGTGATGCAGTAGTGCACTGACATTTTTACGTGCTTCTCAAGAGTTGCAGGCAACCGGTACTAGATGTAAGAGGTGCTTTATGGCGATACGAATCTATCTGGAGGACATTCTAAAAGACAGAAAAATGACTTCGAAGGAGTTGTGCGCGCTTGTGGGTATAACCGAAGCCAACCTGTCCATCCTGCGCAGCGGAAAGGCCAGAGGAGTCAGGTTCAGTACTATAAACAGTATCTGCTGGCACCTGGGCTGCGACGTAGGCGATATACTAAAATTTGATGGAAATTTAGAGGGTAATGACGATGAGGCGTAGTATGATGAAGCGTAGTATGATGAAGCGTAGTATGATGAAGCGTAATGTGATGATTGTTTTATGCGGTGTTATTATGCTGTGCGCGCTTTCGGGGTGCCAGCTGGCAGTGGAAAGCGCGGGTGCGTACGGAGATAAGGGCGCAAACGGCTACGAGGACAGGTTGATCGGCATTTTTGTCACAACTGAGCATCTCGATTTGTTCGAATTTGGAAGCTATTTCGACGATAACATAGGTAAGTTCAGCGGCGGTGAAATCAACATGGACGGGTATACGCAAAAATACCAGGGCCGCCTTTATGCAGCCCTGACTACCAGAGAGCTTGTTGACGAGGAGACCGGAGAGAGAACAACAATGCGCGAGTACTCATTTAAAGATACAGAGGGTATCCTGTACTGCGTTCCGACTATGCTGGCTGAAGATGAAGAAAACAGCTATTTAGCCCCCGCCTCTGACGCCGCTATAAGCGACGGACATGTCGGCATAAGCTCCGGCGATGATGAAAGCAGCATATCACTTGAGGGGACTATCTTTATTTCTCCGTCGAGCATGAATCGTATATATTACTTCAACCCGGTCTACCAGAGCGCCGACAGCAGCGTCTATACAGTGTCCGGCGAGAGCTTTATGTTCAATAGCGAAGCGTACGGCGAGGGAACAGTCTTCTCCCAAACGCTTGACGCTGTGACAACAGTTACGGAAAACGGTAAGGCAAAGACAGAAAGCGCGTCCGTAAAGATCACAATAAGCGTCATGTACAGGCCGGAACTTGTCGTCATAGTGCAAATGAACTCTGACAATAAACTGTTGGCACGAGCTGAATATCTGCCGGATGAACTCCCCGAAGCTTTTGCACTGGAAGCTGATACTGCTTACTTTATTACAGAAACGCAAAAGAAAGACGGTTCGGGAGACGCTGTAGTTTCGCGTGAGATCTACGGCTGCGACGCGAGTAATATCGAGACTTTCTATGCAAGGGCGGACGGCGTATGCGTTAAGCGGTGTACAACTATTACCGTGAAGTGATCGGTATACAACCGTTACAGTTCAGAGGGGTATCCGGGAGATGCTTTTTTGAGGCTTCTACGAATGTTCCGGGGTATATGAGCAGTGGCTACCGCCTCCTGCTTCGCAACCAGCCTCAAAAAAGGCAGTCTCCCGGACACCCCTCTGAACTGTAACATACAACCGGCTTTACCTACACATTCATCGGCGCGCAGATGAGAATGTTCCGAAATATGATGTAAATAGCTGTGGTAAAAATGTTACCGGTGTGCTGCACTTTGAGACAGCTCGCTTACAGCGCCTGCCAGCCGTCCAGCGGCAGGCGCTGCATGGCGCCGAAGATTTTTTTCCGGAACCCCGGGTAGGCTGCGCTCAACGTTTTTATCAGCGTTTTTATTTCCTCGCGCTTGCTCTCGCCGTTCATCGGGCAGAGGTTGCGGACTACGGGCAGGGAGTACTTCTTCGCGAGATTGTCGATGCTGCCCTCGCCGACATAGAGGAGCGGGCGGATCTGCGTTACATCAGCCCTGCTCATATATGTGACCGGCTGGAAACAGTTGATGCGCCCCTCGTACAGAAGCGAGAGCAGGAATGTCTCGATCGCGTCGTCGAAGTGGTGTGCAAGGGCGATCTTTTTTATACCAAGGCTGCGTATCAGGTCATTCAGCGCGCCGCGCCTCATCTTCGAGCACAGGGCGCAGGGGTTCTTCTCCTGCCGTTCCTCAAATATCACCCGGGCCAGGTCCCGCTTTTCGACAGTGTATGGCACATCCAGATCGGCGCACAGCGCCTTTACCGGTGTGAAATCCATGCCGCCGAAGCCCATGTCCAGCGTGACCGCGCATAGGTTAAAGCGCTTCGTGTAGAATCCTCTCAGCGTCGCCAGCGCGCACAGCATCGCAAGCGAGTCCTTCCCGCCGGATACGGCTGCCGCAACGGTATCGCCGTCGCTTATCATGTTGTAATCGTCGACGCAGCGGCGTACCATTCCTGTAAATTTATTCATGACGACCACCAAAAAAAGTAAAATTGAATTGGAGAAAACGGCAGATATCGGGCGAAAAACGGAGGTATCGGGAGTACAAAGCGCGTAACAATACAATTTTCAAAAATAGATGTTGACACCTGTATCTGCATGTGGTATACATATTGAGCGCGTTTTCCGCCGGTATCCGACGCGCAGCCAAAGATGGGATCCGGTCTCACAACGGGAACCGGTATTCATATTACCACTAATTGCATCATGCGGTCAAAGGAGAAATATATGTCAACGACACTAGCAAAAAAGGAAACGGTCGAGCGCCGATGGTACGTGCTCGACGCCGCCGGGAAGCCGCTTGGCCGGACAGCCGTACAGGCTGCTACTATACTGCGCGGCAAGCACAAGCCGGATTATACCCCGAACGTCGACTGCGGCGATTACGTCATTATCGTGAACTCTGCTGACGCTGTCCTGACGGGGAACAAGCTTGAACAGAAGTATTACCGCCGCCACAGCGGATGGGTAGGCGGGCTCAAAGAGATCCGCTACAAGCGACTGATGGAAACTAAACCTGAGTTTGCAATGACGCACGCCGTTCAGGGAATGATGGCAAAGAACACGCTCGACCGCGGTTCTATGAAACGCCTTCGCGTTTTCAGGGGCGCCGAGCATAAGCATGAGGCTCAAAAGCCCGTTGCGTGGACTCAGGAATAGGAAGGATTGAATTATAGATGTATACGAGTAAAAAGCCGTACCTATACGGTACAGGAAGAAGAAAGTCTTCAGTCGCCAGAGTTCATCTGTTTCCCGGAGGGAGCGGCGCTATCACCATCAATGGACGGGATATCGACGATTATTTCGGGCTTGAAACGCTTAAATACATTGTCCGCCAGCCACTGAACGCCACCGACATGGCTGCAAAGGTCGATATCGACGCCACCGTTAAGGGCGGGGGAGTGACAGGCCAGGCCGGCGCTATCCGCCACGGTATATCACGCGCGCTGCTGCTCGTCGACGAGGGGAACAGGCAGGCGCTGAAAGACGCGGGCTTCCTGACCCGCGACCCGAGAATGAAAGAGCGCAAAAAGTATGGCCTCAAGGCAGCCAGAAGAGCGCCCCAGTTCTCAAAACGTTAATTTCTGTCAATGTTGACGGCGCCTGCATTCAGACGCCGTCAATTGCTGTTTAGCGGAGAAAGCTTGCACGACAAGCGCAGTCACGCGCGCGGCTGTTCGAACCGTTGCTTGGCGTCCGCCAAATGCGCCGATTGCTGAGCTGCGCGGTATGGAATGAGAGAAGTCTGCAAGACAAGCGCAGTCACACGCGCGGCTGTTCGAACCGTTGCTTGGCGTCCGCCAAATGCGCCGCTTGCGGCGCTGCGCGGTATGGAATGAATGAGGTAGTGAGTGTCTAAATGATGAAAACAATGAGAATGAGCGGAACCTGCGCGACGTCGCTGGATATTGACGTCGAGGACGGCGTGATCAAGGACCTGAAGTTCTATGGCGGCTGCGACGGTAACCTGAAAGCAATATCGAAGCTTGCAGTCGGAATGCGCACCAGCGATGTGATCGGTTTACTCGATGGTATCAAATGCGGGCGCAAGCCGACGTCATGCCCCGATCAACTTGCAAAAGCGATCAGGGAGCTTGAGAACTGAGATTAGCGAACTGAGAGTTATCGCAGCGTGGATAGAGCAGAGTAAATAATGCCCGGTGTGATGTGATCTTGCATACAAGTGCATCAGTATCCCGATGCGGCGGGAAGGAATGGCTAAGCGATGGATTTTTGCCAAAATCCATCGCTATTTTTGTGTTTCTGATGGATTTTTGCCAAAGTTACACGTTCCCGTATCACCAAAAGCATGCTACTTTTTGATCATTCGAGAGCATGAAGGAAGGGAGCGGTGACTGAGATGATGGGCAAAAAAGTATATCTGCAGCCTGCGGATATGATTCTAAACGCCATCCACGATCTGGAAGAACTGCAAAAAGGGACGCGGGCGAGCTGCGACACAGCGCGAGGGTTGGTGAGTTTCAGCGTTACTATGTATTCTGCTGAGCGGGAGTATCATTTTGCGGTTTCAGACATCGGCAGGAACCGATGCAGCGTTGCGATTAGTATTGCATGCAACGTACCCGATAATGAAAGAATGATCGATCATGAGTTTGCGCTGCTCGACTATGTACTGCTCGACAGGGCAAATATCGAACTGACGCAAATCGAGGAGCAAGACAGGCGAATTCTCGCGGAGAGATCTGATGGGAGCGATAATGTGGTTTGATCAACTAATGTGAACTACAGCGACGCGGAATCGAAGACACTGGATGTCGCGGCGTTCCTTTGCGATTGATGCGGTTATATCTTTCTTGCGGAACGCATAGGTGTTACAGTCCACTATCAAAATGACTTTCTAAGATTGTTTTAACACATGATACACTGTCATCCCGCCAATGGGTGGGTAATATTGCAGAAAAATTAACCACCGATTTTTGCGTTTTGGTTAGTTTTTCAGAAAAACTAACCCTGCACAAATGTGAAAACGTCGCTTAAACTGTAGCCAGCATAAAGGAGGTGATGAGAGTTTATGGTGGGTATAAAGGCAAAGACGCTGCCGCCATGACGGTAAAAATCCTGCGTTTTGTTATACAAATTTTAGGTACTAACTTCTCAAATTCAAGTGAAAATAGTCACAGTATTTCGATGTAGCTACCGAAACAGAAGCAACACAAGGCACGAGAAAGGAGAAGACAAATGCAGAGAATTTGCACAAGACTATGTTCATGTCCGGAAAGCGCCCGCAGAAGCATAAGAAGCCCGACCCGGAGCTACCGCATATGGGAGAAAGAGACCATTCATAACCGCTGGGAATACTGGAGAGAAGCTCGTCGCGAGACATCGTGACATCTGTCACTGATCAAAAAACCAATCTATTATAAAAAACGGAGGAATGAAAAATGCGAATCAGGGGAAGAAAAATAATATCCATACTGTAAGTATATGCAATGATGTTAATCGTGCTCGCTGCCGTGCCGATGACGGCAAACGCGGCATATGCTGCGCAGGTCGGGTTCAATCCCACAATCGTCTCAGTCAACGAGGGGGAAAGCGTGCAGTTCGTCGCACTGATCATGGGCAATCCCATGCCAACGTACCCCGGACAATGGCAGATATCCACAAATAACGGCGGCACATGGAGCAACATGACGCCGTCGACGGTCGGCTTCGAGTACTCCACGACAGAGAGCATTACGGGCACCAGCCTTCAAAGTTATCTGACGATCAAGAACGCTCAGCCTTCGATGAACGGCTTCCAGTTCCGTTTCACAGCGCAGAATCTGTACGGCAGCGCCACAACGTCTGCCGCCACGCTCACTGTGCTCGCCGCTGTCTGCAGCATCGGCACGGTAAACTATGCGAATCTTGACGACGCGCTGGCTGCAGTGAAAACCGGGGAGACAATCAAGCTGCTGCAGGATATAAATTATAACAACCGGCTGATTATAAGAGGCATTAATTTCACTTTCGACCTAAACGGAAAAACGCTTAGCTTAACGCACACAGGTGGAGGCGACGGCCTGCTTGCAGAAGTTGGCTCAGTGGTAAAACTTGCTGATCCGGCGAACGGCGCTTTCAATGTTACGAGCTGGGGAGCAGCCACGAGAGTGAGCAGCACTGAAATGACTGTAACGAACCTTACGTCGACAGGGTCGGATACAGGCGGAGGTTATGGCGCATATGTCGGGCCCGGAGGTATCCTCGCCGTCACCGGAAACATAACGGCACAGGGCGCATCCGGCACCGGAGTGTACGCCTATAGCGGAGGCAAGGTCACGGTCGATGGAACGATCACAGTGCAGTCGGGTGGAACCTATATCAGGGTCGGTTCGAAATACTTGACGAAAGACCAATACAGCGCGACTTCGTCCAAGGCAGGGTATCCCAACACAAACGGCTCATTCGTTGTTGTATTATACGAAAACAACAAGAATGGGCCGTCTTGCGTGTTAAACTGTGCTTCACTGCGAGGTTCAGCCGCGCGCTTTACAGCGAGGTATCGCCGCGCGATTCACTGCGAGGCGCCGCCACGCGCTTCACTGCGAGGCGCCGCCGCGCGCTTCCCGGGCGCCGGTACTCTCTTTCAGCGCTGCTGCGCGGTTGAACACAAGCTTTTCCGCTGTGGAAAATCTGCTGTCCGCCACGAAATAACCCAGGCGTAAGAATTGAAATGCACCGGGGGCTTTCGCGCCCTCGAGCATCTTTTCGACCTTACAGCCCTTAATGATTTCGAGCGAGCCGGGGTTAAGGCACTGCATGAAATCTTTTCCTGCGCCGTCGGGATCGGGGTCGGAAAACATGCTCTCGTACAACCGGACCTCTGCGTCGCCGCAAGACTGTGCGTCTACCCAGTGGATCGTGCCGCGAACTTTGCGCCCGTCCGGTGTGTTTCCGCCGCGGGTATCAGGGTCGTACTCCGCCGTTACGAGCGTGACATTCCCGTCTTCATCTGCTTCATATCCCGTACACTTTACGATATATGCCGACTTCAGCCTGACCTCGTTTCCGGGGAATAAGCGGTTATACTTTTTGGGAGGCTCCGCCATGAAGTCGTCGCTCTCGATCCACAGCTCGCGTGAAAAAGACACCTTGCGTGAGCCCGCGCTTTCGTCTTCGGGGTTGTTCTCGATTTCGAAATCCTCGGTTTTGCTTTCCGGGTAGTTCGTTATAAGCAGCTTTACCGGCTTCAGGACAGCCATAGCGCGCGGGGCGTTGCGGTTCAGGTCCTCGCGCAGGCAGTGCTCCAGAAGCGCGATCTCTATGCTGTTCGACGTCTTGCCGACGCCGATTCGTTCGCAGAAGTCGCGTATGGAAGCGGGTGTATAACCCTTGCGGCGCAGTCCGCAAAGCGTAGGCATGCGCGGGTCGTCCCAGCCGTCCACATAGCCTTCCTCGACAAGGCGGCGCAGTTTGCGCTTGCTGACGACCGTGTGCTCCAGACTGCGGCGCCCGAACTCGATCTGCCTGGGCTTCGACGGGACGTCGCAGTTTTCGATGACCCAGTCGTACAGCGGTCTGTGGTCCTCGTATTCAAGCGAACAAAGCGAGTGGGTGATATGCTCAAGAGCGTCCTGTATCGGGTGCGCAAAGTCGTACATCGGGAAAATGCACCATTTTGTGCCCTGCCGATGGTGTTCAATGAAACGAATGCGGAACAGCACAGGGTCGCGCATATTGAAGTTTCCGCTTGCGAGATCTATCCTTGCCCTGAGAGTCATGGCGCCATCCGGGAACTCGCCGCTTCTCATCTTCTCGAAAAGCGAAAGGCTCTCCTCAACAGGCCTGTCTCTGTAAGGCGAAGTCGCCGGGACGCCGACGTCGCCGCGCCTCTGTTTGAATTCCTCCTGCGAAAGCTCGCATACGTATGCAAGACCTTTCTTTATCAGTCCGACAGCAAGCTCATATGTCTCGGGGAAGTAGTCGGAGCCATAGTAGAAACGGTCGCTCCAGTCGTATCCGAGCCAATGGATGTCCTCTTTAATTGCGTCGACGAATTCTTCGTCCTCTTTTGCGGGGTTTGTATCGTCCATGCGAAGGTTGCACAAACCGCCGTACTTCTCCGCGGTGCTGAAGCTGATGTTGAACGCGTAGCAGTGGCCGATGTGCAGATATCCGTTCGGCTCCGGAGGGAAGCGGGTATGCACGGTTTTCCCTTCGAACCGCCCGCCGGGGGCTATGTCCTCTTCAATAAACGCGTGTATGAAGTTAGTTGAATGTTCTTCCATATGTGATCATTCTCTCCACTTAGTAAGCATTACAAGCATTTTACATTTTCCGTCTATGATTTTCAACAAAAATATGGTACAATGGTTGTCGAGACGGACGGCGCGTTACATTTTAGAGGGGTATCCGGGAGATGCTTTTTTGAGGCTTCTACGAATGTTCCAGGGTATATAAGCAGTGGCTGCCGCCTCCTGCTACAAGTTCAGCCTCAAAAAAGGCAGTCTCCCGGATACCCCTCTAAACTGTAATGACGGCGCTGGGGAGGCAGATGGAATGCCGGACATTATTATTATTGGCGGAGGCCCCGCGGGGCTCTCCGCGGCAATTACTGCGAGGCAGCGCAACAAAACTGCCGACGTTATAACTAACGACAGGACACAGAGCGGTTTGTACAAAGCGCGGGAAGTCGCGAACTATCCCGGCCTGCCGGGGATATCCGGCCGTGAGTTGTCTGATAAACTTACGGATCACGCAGAGAGAGCGGGAGCCGGGTTCATACACGGCCAGGCGAATGTGATCGTACCTGCCGGCGGGGTGATAAACGTCGGGGTCGGAGCGGATATACTTAGCGCAAAAAGCGTGATACTCGCAACAGGAATCGTCCAGGCGTCGGCATTCCCCGGCGAGGAACGATTCCTTGGCAGGGGCGTTTCCTACTGCGCCACATGCGACGGTATGCTGTTCAGGGGGAAAAGGGTCTGCGTTGTCTGCCACAGGCATGACGCCGTGGAAGAGGCGGATTATCTCGCTTCAATCGGGTGCGAAGTAGTACGCACCGAAGCGAAGGATGTGCGGATCAATGGCGAAGCGCATGTCGAATCCGTCACTGCTGACGGCGAAGTAATCTTATGCGAAGGCGTTTTTATCCTTCGCAGGACGATAGCTCCGGATCTGCTGCTGCCGGGATTGGAAACTGAAAACAACCATATCCGCGCCGGTAGGTCAGGAGAGACGAATATCAGCGGCGTTTTCGCTGCGGGGGACTGTACGGGAACGCCGTATCAGATAGCAAAAGCGGTTGGCGAAGGTCAAGTCGCGGTGTTGTCGGCAGTGGAGTACATCGATAACATGGAAAGGAACTGAGAATATGAGTTTGATTCATCTGACTTCAGAAGACTTTGACGAAAAAATCAGCGCCGGAAAGGTCCTTGTGGATTTCTGGGCTGATTGGTGCGGGCCGTGCAAGATGGTCGCGCCGGTGATTGAGGAACTGGCTGCGGAGTTCGAGGGCAAAGTGACTGTCGCAAAGCTCGACGTCGACAGTGAAGGGCCGATTGCGACGCGGTATGACGTCAGGGGCATACCGACTGTGATCCTGTTCAAGGACGGGATCGAAGTACAGCGTTTCGTCGGCGTCCAGCCTAAGCAGACGTACGCGGCTGCCTGCAGCGCGTGACTACGCCCCGAAAAACCATTGAATCAACCCCCGGTAAAGGCGAAACACCCAGGAAGGTGAAACGCCAGGTAAGGGAAATGCGCCCAATAGGGGTGTGAATGTACGCTTGCATTATTGTGTACACAAGCGCTGGGCGCAGTGAATGCATGCGCTGAAAGCAGACGCAGGGTTCTGTCTGCTGCCGGCCCTTTTACAAGCTTCCCAGCGGGACGTATTTTCCGATCCTGAGTTCTTTTATGAAGTTTGCAGGTACCGCGAGATTCATGTTCTGACCGTATGAAAACGAACTGGAAGCAACTCCGACAACCTGGCCCAAAGTGTTGAGCACAGGGCTTCCGCCGCTCCCGAACGATATCGGAGCAGTGAACTGGAAGAAGATGTTGCCGTCAACTTCGCGGTATGTGTTTGCCACGATCCCGTCCGTTATTGTGTGTACAAGCGCCAGCGGATTACCTAGCGCGTACACCGTGCTGCCCTCGACTGCGGAATCGGAGTCGCCAAGTCTGAGATAACTGATTTCGGCGGGCTTTTCGTTCTCGCCGGCGTTAAAATCAATGGAGAAGATAATTAGGTTATACTCTTCGCTTTTCGCGTTAACGCCGAGTACCGGGAAAACATCGCCGTTGCTCAGCGTGATTTCGGCGCTTGCGGCGTTATCTATAACGTGAAGGTTAGTGACGGCATATCCGGTATCTGTGATGAAAAAACCTGTGCCTGTCCTGATAGACTCGCCATCTTTATCAAATGTCTCCAGAAGAAAAACTGCGTCGATGCTTCTTTCATAGATGACCTCAGCGGGAATACGCGCGGGAGGTACTGCTCTGACCCTGGCCAGAGGATCGGCAAGCCTGACCATTATAGCGCATGCCTCTGCGCGCGTGACGACTGCTTCCGGGGAGAATGTTCCGTAGCTGTCAGAGCCGAAAAGTATACCCGCGCGGTACAGGAGATATACGTCGCCGGCATAGCTCAGGTCAGCGTTATTAAAGTCCGCGAATGTCATGTCTGATATTACGTCGCAGATACCGTAGTCCGGAACGTGGTTTATCGGGTTTAACGCTTCGGACTGTGTTTCCGGCTGCGTTTCGGACTGTGATTCGGACTGTGATTCGGACTGTGATTCGGACTGTGTTTCGACCTCGTCACGCAGTTCGCTGTCCTGCGGCGCGCCTCCCTGCGTTATACTGCTTTCCGGCGGCGTATCACTCTGCGGCGTATCACTCTGCGGCGCACCGCCCGGCAGCGTATCACTCTGCGGCGCACCGCTCTGAAGCGCATCGTCCTGCGATGTGGTTCTCAGCACGGTGCAAATTAGCGACGCAAACTGTGCGCGGGTAACGGGAGCCGCGAAATCACAACCCGGTTTAATGATCCCGTGTTCGAGCGCGTACTCCGCGTACACAGCGTAGAACGGATCATACTCGGTAAAGTCAGCGCTTCCTGTATTGAACATACAGCTAAAGCGCACAACCAGCATCATTGCTTCTCCGAATGTAAGCTTTCCGCCGGGGTCAAACTTATCCTCGTTTTTACCGCGGAAAAAACCATAATTGCATGCGTCTTCGACATAGCGTGAAAACCAGTCGGTATCGGAAACATCGCTGTACTGTCCGGCTACGTACCCGCCGGAGTAGTGAAAACTCTCAAACCCTGCGTTTGATTGCGGAGAGGTGAATACAAGAGCGGCAAAAGAAGCCGCTGCAAGTAAAATTGATAGAATCCGCTTCATTAATTCCGGCCTTTATTTTTCATCATAGTCTTGATTATCTCGACTGCGCCTTCCACTCCTGTGAAAGAAGTGTTGATCACAAGGTCGAAATTGTCGATACTGCCCCACTGACGGCTCGTGTAGTATTTGTAATAGTTAGTACGGCTCTTGTCTATCCGCCTGATCCTCTCGACCGCTTTCTCTGTCGGCAGGTTGTAGTTTAATACCGCAAATTTTACTCTGTCTTCGAGCGTGCCGCGGACAAAAATCGTGACAAGGCCGGGTTCGTCGCGAAGAACATAGTCCGCGCAGCGCCCAACGATGACGCAGCTGCCTCTTGAGGCAAGCTCTTTAAGCACTGCGGACTGAGCAAGGAAAACCTTGTCGGTCACAGGCGTGTCGTAAAGGGCGATAGAATCGTAGCTTGTGTACGCCGAATACTTCAGATTGTGCAGGAATGCGTTCGGAATGCTCTCGTCGCTCTTTTCAATATAGCCGGGGGACATCCCGCTTTTCTCGGCGGCCATGTGAATTATTTCCTTGTCGTAGAAAGGTATGCCAAGGTCGTTTGCCAGGAGCTCTCCGATATGCCTGCCGCCGCTGCCATACTCGCGGCTTATGGCAATTACGAATTTTTCCATAATGGAACCCTCCTCGTATACGCTCATTTTGTGGATTGTCCACGTAAACACTATATCATACAAAGATAGAAATTTCAAATATTATCGGTTATTTTACATTTACACCATGGTTACTAGTTACAGTTCAGAGGGGTGTCCGGGAGACTGCCTTTTTTGAGGCTGGTTGCGAAGCAGGAGGCGGAAGCCACTGCTCATATACCCCGGAACATTTGTAGAAGCCTCAAAAAAGCATCTCCCGG
>Ga0082212_10007397_pt1 | contig 14524 bp, 7 predicted proteins | sample TergutNt197P3_FD_71548 | JGI IMG/M metagenome (GOLD analysis project Ga0082212, IMG submission 71548) | Neocapritermes taracua P3 segment gut microbial communities from Petit-Saut dam, French Guiana - Nt197 P3 | ecosystem: Host-associated > Arthropoda: Insects > Digestive system > Gut ... | reverse complement strand
AATCCCAAATATAATTTCCAAGTTTTGTTTTCGGAGGATAAAGAGAATATAAAGGTTTTTGAAGCCAAATAATTCCAAATACTGCCAAATAAGAAAATTCAAATCCTATCTCAAAGATTATCAACGGATTGAAGCACATCAAAAAAAGCATGGATGCAAGCAAGGAATTATAGCTGTTGGTACGTCGGTTTATTATTCCTGCGATGGCAACAAAAGAAAACATGGTCGCCGCCCGCATCACGGAAGGTGCCAAACCTGTAATACAGGCATACAACCAAATGGCTATCAGAAGAATAACGGTACGAATAATACGTTGAAATTTTGTTCGGTTGAGGAATTTCAGAAAAAAAGAAAGTATCAGAAAGATAATCCCTACATGCATTCCCGAAACACACAAAATATGACTTACTCCGGCTGCACTGTAACTTCGTGAAAGGTCAGGGTCTAATTCATCATCATAGCCCAACAAGATTGCCGAAATAATGCCGTATTCTTGTAAATCCATATTGGCATCGGCAAAGATTTTCAGGAATTTTTGCCGAATATCCGTCGCCAAGTGCATAATTGGAGAGCCTGCCCGCTCGGCTATCTTAGTCCAATTGTCGGAATGGATATACGATTGCAAATATGTATTTTTTATCGACAAAAATCGCTTATAATCAAAAGCATACGGATTACTCGTTGGCGAAGCTTCATTCAAAAAAGAAGAAAACAGGATTTTGTCTCCGTATCGGATTGCTTTGGCTTGTTCCTCCTTTTGAATATGGATAACCGCTTTGGTATCACATTGTTTCCACAAATTATCTTTATCCAAATAGCTATTTATCTTTACCGTTGCTTTTATCGAATTGGCTTTTTCGACAGGCGGCTCAATGATAGAAACAATACAGCTATGTTTGTTATTGTCTGACAATTCGGGCGGAGGTTTTCCAAGATGGATAAATGTTTGTGTATAAGCTGTTCCAAGCAAAAGAATAATCAAAGCAAAGCATATTCCGTTTATCCAGCGATTGGAATAATTGCGGTATTTATTCTGAATGATAACACATAAACAAAGAACAAAAACAATGCTTAGCAATATCCATAAGGAAAAAGTCAGTCTGAAATAGAAAACAAGTATCACTCCTGCCACAAACGGCAATAAGATACGCAACAGCGGATATTTGTTCCATGTAAACATCTAAAATGATTTTGTTTATAAACAAAATTTTTTACAAAGATAGAAAAATTTTTTGAGATACATATACAATCCCACATTTCCTCAATTATTCCCTTTATCTTTTACATCCATTACGTCTCTGAGGATGTTGCCCATGAGCATAAAACACAAAACCAACAGCATAATGGCAATTCCGGGAATGATAGCCAAATACGCATAATCAAGGATAATATAACCGTAATTTTCCTTTATCATTGTTCCCCACGAAGGCATGGGAGCTTGTACGCCTATCCCCAAAAAACTAAGGCTGGCTTCGGTGAGAATGGCGGAAGCAAAATTGGCAGCAACAATCACAATGATAGTCCCTGTAATATTGGGAATGATATGTTTAAAAATAATGGTAAAACTTTTAAACCCCAATGCTTTGGAGGCTTCTACAAACTCTTTTTCGCGTAAAGAGATAAGCTGTCCCCGCACCACGCGGGCAATATCGACCCACATGGTAAGTCCGATGGCAATAAAAATTTGCCAAAATCCTGTTCCTAAGGCAAAACTGATGGCAATCACCAGCAGCAACGTAGGAATAGACCACACCACATTGATAAACCACATGATAATATCGTCAATTGTCCCACGAAAATAACCGGCAATAGCTCCCAAGAAAACACCGATAATCAATGCAATAAACACCGAAACAAATCCAACGGAAAGACTTACTCTGGCGCCAATAATAAGCTGACTCAAAACATCTCTTCCGTAACTGTCAGTTCCTAAATAATAGGTTTTTGTGATGATATTCTTTTTTGCTTTCTCTTGCAACTGACTGACAGGAACGTTTTGTCGTTTGCCGTCAATCGTTGTAAATAGAGCATTTTCTCCATCAAAATCAGTTATATAGCCTTCTTTGAGGGGAAATACTACATCGGCGAGGCTGTATTGCTCAACATGATAAGGAGGAGATTCATGAAGAAGTTCTACCCGAATAGAATCGCCAAAAAAACGATAGGAACTGATAGGAATTGATGTATAAAATGCCGCTTGTCCAAAAAGCATCTTTTGAATGAAATTCTTTTTTTCTATCGGATAATTCTTCCGCACTTGCAACATGGTAACTTTCGACATCGGTTTTTGCAAGCGGATTTGCAATATCTGTTCGTTGGCGTACGGAGTGCTATCGGGAGTGATAAGATAACCCAATAAGGAAACAATACTCACAATGCCCAAAAAACAAAGCAAAAACATGCCCTGCTTGCTTTTACGAAATTTCCGCCAAGCAATAGCCTGCAACGATTGTGCTTTATAATTTGTCTTTCCCTGAAAAAACAGACTCATCGTGTTGGGTTATATCGTTGATTATTTTTCATTTTTTAGAAAACTTCAAACTTTGGCTATTAATACAAAAAAGGAAGATTTTCATCTTCCTTACAAAAAAAAGTAAAAGTTGTTCTTATTTATTGAAAATCAATTTTCTTTCGGTTCTATTAATTGTAAATCTGCCAAATTCTTCTTCAAAAGTCTTGCCGCCGATAACAATCGGAACTTTTTGACTTTTAAGAACTTTCACTTCCACATTTTCAAGAACATCATCGCCGATTTGAAGCGTATGAAGATATAAAACCGAATTATCTATAATGGTTCCGTCTTCAGGCACGATGGCTTTTTCCTGAAGTTCAAAATCACCAATGGTAATAACAGCTTCTCTAAGGAAAGCCATCGCTTGCTCGAACGAAATAGTAAATTTCTCCACGCCTTCTTCTATCGTAAAACGGGAAGTTTTACTGTTTATATAACACGTTCCAAATACCGCATTGTCTTCCACTTGAATAGGAATAAAATTTTCCGTAACGATGTTGATTCTGGATTTATTTCCTTCCACTCCTTCGACAGTACCTTTGGGTACATAGTCATCACGCAAGATAAGAAATTCTGTACGACGGTTCAATGCGTGAGCCGCTTCTTTTTCCGCTGTTGAACGCAAGGAATTAATATATTCAGGCGTCAAGCGAGTTCCTTTTGGGAAAGTGAATGTTCCCGATTTTCTATCCCTATCCAATGTTCTGGGAATACGCTCTCCGTAACCTTTGGCAACCAAACGCTCAGGGTCAATGCCTTCATTTATAAGAAAATCCACTGCCGATTGCGCACGACGTTGCGACAGGGTATCATTTGTCATCGGAATAGGACGAATATCGGTGTGCGAACGCAACTCTATTACAAATGTCGGATTGTCTTCCATGATTTTTATCAAACCGCGCAGCGAATCTTCGTATTGCGGTTGCAATTCCCATCTTCCCAATTGATATAAGATGTCCGGCAAAACAACAGGGTCTTTCGGTATGGGATTGATAATGAAATCACGTTTTAAATCTCTATTTTCCGTTAATCCAACGGTAGTTTCCCGTCCTTTTGCGTTATCATTTTCGTAATAGCCGCTTTTTTGAACAAAAATTTCGTAGGTAAGCTCACCCAATACTTTTGTTTTATCAAAATTATAATATCCGCGTATGTCGGTTGTTGTTTTGTACGAACTTCCGTCGGAAGCAGTAAGCGTAACCGTTGCACCATCAAGAAATTGACGGGTTAAACTGTCTCTTACAAAGCCTGACAAAGAAAAAATCAGCGGACGAAGCTTGAATGTCCAAATATCATCCATACCTCTTCCTCCTGCGCGGTTTGAGGTAAAATATCCTTTTTCGATAAATTGAAATCCGGAAACGGGGTCAATCACGGGACTGTGGTCAAACAAAATACCGTAATCGTCTGCTTCCGAATTGATTGGGTACTTCAAATTTTCCGCAGGTGTCCATTTCCCATCTACCAATTGCGTTCTGAATATGTCATATCCGCCCAAACCAACATGCCCTTTGGAAGAAAAATATAAGGTAGAATCATTTTCCAAAGAGGGAAACATCTCGTGGTCATACGTATTGACATTTGTTCCCAAATTGACAGGATTGCTAAACGGTTTCGTTTTTTTATCTCTTGAAATTGACCAAATATCGTATCCGCCATTTGAACCCGGCATATCGGAAGCAAAATAAAGAACCAACTCATCGGAAGAAATGGTAGGATGCACGTAATCAAAACTATCGGGACCTATAATAATTTCTTCGGGTTTTCCCCATGATTTTCCTTTTTTGGTTACTTGGTATATTTTACAATAGGAAACGGTCTTTTTTTCGTTGGGACAACGCGTGAAATACAGGGTTGTTCCTTTGGGGTTAAACGATCCTTCTCCTTCGTTGGCATCGGTATTTACAATCTCGTCTTTATCCATCAACACCGGAGTAGTCCATTCTCCGGGGAAATCAACCAATTTACTTTTGGGTTTATACGATATATATAAATCGGAAAATGCTTGTCCCGACCAAACATCTTCGCCCTTGCCGGTACTACCTTCGCGGGAAGAGGTAAAAACCAATTCATTTTCCTTGCTCGGCACGCCCCATGCAGGCGACCAATCACTTTGCGGAGAGTTGAATTTCTTCATATTTTCCACTTCATGCCGCGTGGGATTGTTTATCCACTGCGGAGCCAATTTGCTGGATTCTATGCGGGAAGTTGTCCGCGGGTCTTCCGGAGCGGCTTCTTTGTATTTTTCATAATACTTCAAAGCTGTCGGATAATCTTTTCTCATCCTGTAAATATCACCCAATCGCATAAAAATAAGCGGATTGTATTTTTGGTAATTCACTTTTTCCAAACGGAGATACTGCTGTTCGGCTCTTTTTGCATCGCCCATCATAGAATAACATTCCGCCATACGAAACATAATTCTGCGTTTTTCAACAGGATTTTTTTTCACTTTTCCGTATGCTTTTTTATACAAATCGGCAGCAACTTTGTACTGAAATGTTGCAAAAGCTTTGTCCGCTTCCGCTGCCGGCGATTTTTGAGCAAATGCTACATTGCTGAAAATCAATTCCAAAATAAGAAAAAGAGTAAATCTTCGTACTATCTTCATATCGTCTCGTATTTAAGTTATTTCAATCCGCTAAGATAAAAAAAAAATCAATACATATTCTCTATAAAAAATAATTTATTTTTTACCCTGTCAAATCAGGTTGCAAAACGGTAAAATTTGCTTTTTTATTGTGTGATTGTGATTTTTTTTATAGAGTTTTGTTTATCTAAATGGGATTCCTAAAAATACAAGACAAAAAAAGATATCCAAGACCAATCTCTGTTCTTTTAATGTCCAATTTGAGAAATCCCGAAATCCCTACTTCACCATTCCGCCATTGGCAATGTTTTTGTCGGGGGAAACAATTGCCAATTCGCCATTGGCATTTTCCGCCATAAGTATCATGCCTTGCGAGAGAACTCCTTTTATCTCTTTGGGTTGCAGGTTTACCAACATCATCACTTTTTTTCCAAGCAAATTCTCCGGTTCATAATATTCCGCTATTCCACTGATGATTACGCGCCGGTCTATTCCTGTATCAACGGTTAATTTAAGTAATTTTTTGGTTTTAGGAACTTTTTCCGCTTCCAACACCTGACAAATCCGCAAATCCATTTTCATAAAATCATCATACGAAACAGCTTCCTTTTGCGGCTCGACCGTTGCTGTATGTTGAACATTTCCCAAATTCTCTTCCTTGCTCTTTTGTAGCTTTAATAATTGTTTTTCAATGGATTCATCTTCTATTTTCTCAAACAAAAACTCAGCCGCATTGATAAGATGTCCTTCTTTTACCATGTTCACATCACCGGCTTCTTCCCATGTCATCGAATTGACAATAAGCATTTTTTGTAATTTTTTAGCCGTAAAAGGCAAAAAAGGTTCGCACAAAATGGAAAGGTTCGCACAAATCTGCAAAGCGATATTCAAAACCGTTTCCACACGCTTAGGATTGGTTTTTATTTCTTTCCAAGGCTCATTATCCGTCAGATACTTATTGCCCAAACGCGCCAAATTCATCAATTCGGTCAAAGCCTCTCGAAAATGATATTTTTCTATGCTTTTTCCTATTAATTCCGGACATTTCGCTATTTGCGACAGAGCAGAATTATCCATATCGTTGAGTTCGCCCCTCGCAGGGACTTTTCCTTCGTAATATTTATGCGTCAGCACCATCGTTCGGTTGATGAAATTTCCAAAAATCGCCAGCAATTCACTGTTGTTCTTCGTCTGAAAATCGCTCCAAGTGAAATCATTATCTTTGGTTTCGGGAGCATTTGAAGTCAAAACGTAACGCAAAACATCCTGTTTGTCAGGAAAATCTTCCAAATATTCGTGCAACCAAACCGCCCAATTGCGGGAAGTGGAAATTTTATCATTTTCTAAATTCATAAACTCATTCGCCGGAACATTATCGGGCAAAATATAACTTCCTTCCGCTTTTAACATCACCGGAAAAATAATGCAATGAAAAACAATATTATCTTTCCCAATAAAATGTACCAACTTGGTATCCTTGCTTTTCCAATACGGTTCCCAATCTTTTTTTGTCTGTTCCGACCAAATTTTTGAAGCCGAAATATAACCAATCGGAGCGTCAAACCAAACATACAGAACTTTTCCTTCCGTATCGGGAAGCGGTAATTTTACACCCCAATCCAAGTCCCGAGTAACGGCTCTGGGCAACAAGCCCATGTCAATCCACGATTTACATTGTCCGTAAACAGTTGAACGCCAATCTTCTTTATGTCCGTTCAATAGCCACTGTCGAAGAAAATCCTCATACTTATCCAAAGGCAAATACCAATGTTTGGTTTCTTTCAACACGGGTTTGCTTCCGCTCAATGCCGATTTTGGATTAATCAATTCGGTCGGACTTAAACTTGTTCCGCAAGATTCGCACTGGTCGCCGTAAGCCCGCTCGTTTGAACAATGCGGACAAGCGCCTGTGATATATCGGTCTGCCAAAAATTGTTTGGCTTCTTCGTCATAATATTGTTCCGTTATTTTTTCGATAAATTTTTGATTTTCATACAGTTTCAGAAAGAACTCCGAAGCCGTTTTATGATGCACAGGGTCAGATGTTCGGGAATAAATGTCGAAACTTATTCCGAAATCTTCAAACGATTTTTTGATAATGGCATGGTATCTATCCACTATATCTTGTGGATTAACACCCTCATTTCGAGCTTTGATGGTAATAGGAACGCCATGTTCATCCGAACCGCCGATAAACAACACATCTTCTTTTGCCAAACGCAAATAACGTGCGTAAATATCCGCCGGAACATATACTCCCGCCAAATGTCCTATATGAATTGGTCCGTTGGCGTATGGTAATGCCGATGTTATGGTATGTCTTCTGTATTCGTTTTTTGTATATAACATATTTTATTTCTTTAATTTTCCCAAAAGGGATTTTTATTGTTTAATTTGTGGTAGCGGTTTCGCATCCAACTGCCGATAACTCCGGCAGGGTCGCCTGACTTATATTTTGCAATATCGGTAATGCAGATATAGCCTTTTTCCTGCTGTGAAATAATTGTTATTTCCGTCCCCTGCACATTCATTGTATCTTTTTTCGCCATATAATTACCTATTTAAAAACTATTAACGCAAAACTACCCATTTTATTTGAATAGTCTGAACGGTGATTATAAAAAATCATACTCAATCACATAAATCACAAAAATCACAGTTCAGACAAAAAAACGTAGAGACGTGATTAATCACGTCTCTACAAAATTTGTTTTGAACCAAGATTTTTATGATTTCCAAGATTATAAGACAATTAAAATCCCGCTAATCTTGAAAATCTTATGAAAATCGTGGTTCAACAGATTGACAAGGGGGCATGCCCCCTTGCTTAGAATGTTTTTACTCTTTTACAAACTTTACCACCTTATTATCCACCTTCAAATAATACACCCCGCTCGCCAAGCCCGAAACATCAATTTTCAATTGAGAATTGACAATTGAGAATTGATAATTATTTAAAACTCTGCCCGTAATATCAAAAATTTTCACATTGTCAATTGTCCATTGTTCATTGTCAATTACCAATTCCCCCTTCACAGGATTTGGATACACCCGTAGGGACGCGGCATGCTGCGTCTCTGCCATACCAACGTTACCTACCGTTACCTTACATTCGTCTTCAAAATTTCCGTCATCGGAAGTGGCTACAATGTATGTTTCTCCAACAGAAACGCCTTTTACCAAATAGTATGAACCGTAATCATGCACCTCTGCAATACCAAAATCATAACATCCAACGTACACGACTTGATTGGAAGCATTGGACGGAATAACCGAAGCCGTTATTTGTACCGTTTCTCCTACGTTTAGGCTTATGTTCTTCTTACTCAGACTAACGCCTGTTACAGGAATGCCGAAGCATTGATAATCTGTAAAGTCTCTCCAGATGGGTGCGTTTTTGTAATTTGTTAAATAATTGCAGTTTATATAAATAGGAGTATTTGACCACGTAATCAAACCATTCGTTCCCACAACGGGCGGAGTTGTTGCATCGCAATGTATGGATGTTAAAGCTAAACACTCATAAAACATATTGGCAGGAATCTTTGTAACCTTGTCGCCTATCATCAATGTAGAAAATGCGGTACAGCCCTCAAATCGAGGAGGCATTTCGGTTGCTATTGTTGTACAGTTCACGGCATTGTAATATACCGTATCTAAATTTGCGCAATCTGAAAAAGCCCCTACGCCCATGCTTGCAACGTTTTCGGGTATCGTTACGGAAGTTATATCCAATCCTTCAAAGGCAAAAACTCCAATGGAGGTAACAGCATTAGGAATAGTGATGGAAGTAAAACCGCTGCGAGCAAAAGCATAATCTCCAATTGAGGTAACGCTATTAGGAATGCTTACGGAAGTTAAAAGGGGATAATCCCAAAAAGCAGCATCTCCAATATTTGTAACACCATCGTCTATTATAAGGGTTTTAATTCTGTACCAATAATCATACCAAGGAGGAAAATTGGAAATATGATAGGTGATGAAATCTTTCATATCTCCTTGCCCGCTAATGCTAAGCGTATCATTGCTGAGCGTAGCCGTTACATCCTGAGCATTGGGAGAGCCTATATGCCAAGACCGCTGCGTTGTTGTTTCCGGTTTAAGGATAATCATTTGATAGATAGGGCAAGTAAGCGCAAGTGGACGGTAGTAACCATCATCGTAACCACCCCATCCCCAGTTAAAGTGAAAATAATTGTCGTTGTCATATCCATCGCATACCCAAGCGTGTGAGCTTTCTTCCGCTGCCAATTCAAGACCTGCATAATAAACTGGACGGGCGCTGTCCAATTCTGCACGCAGCAAAGCGTACCAAGCGGAATCACTATAACCAGCTTGGCTTAAGTAAACTGCATCATATTTAAAATAGTTTGAAAAAGCCCTTGCTGCCGCCTCGCTGGTTGCACCGCTTTCACTTGGGTCGTATTCCATGCGTACACTTACTCCGCAATGGTACATGAGCCTTGCTACATTCGCCTTTTCTGTTGCGGTTTGGGGCGTAGCATTTCCCATGTCGCTAAAATGATAATCTATTTCAAAATTTAGAGGAGGAATAGCAATTCCATTTACAGTGGTATTGTATGCCCTGCTTATTCCCACGCCTTGTGCAGGATGTTCCCAGTATTTCAAAATTTGTGCCATAGCCGTTGCCACACAACCTGTATAACATCTATTACCATTCCATATTGGGCAACTATCATTATAGGGTGCGTCTTGGTTCCATGTGGTGGTAACAAGCGGCGCTACGATTTGAGAAGACACAGGCGTTATATTTCCACATACCATCGCCAGACATAAAACCGAAATCAGTCGGATTTTCTTTGTATTTTTCGTATTCATTGTTCTTATTTTTTATCGTTTATACTCTCTTTATTTTCTAACAATTGCTCCCATTGCTGTTTTGTTTCAGCCGTTGGTTCAATCTCTTTTTCAATGGAATAGGCTATCTGCTTTGCATATTCATCAAGCCACCATTTGAGGTTGTCGGGCATATTCTCCATGGAAAAACCGTTGGTGTGCGAATAGCCCAAAATAGGCGGCATGCGGTCGTCTCCCGACACTATCACAAAACCGTCGTTATCTTCCGTAACGAAGATGTAGAAATAGACGGTTTCGCCCGATTTCTGTTGCTTGCCAACATTTTCTGCTTGATTGCTGCTTTTGTAGAGCAATTTCACTGTTTTTTCCGAAGACTCCGCTTTTTGCGGCATTGCCTCATCACTTTTGTGCGTATCCGAAGACCGCAACAACATTTTGACCGCCGCTTGGCGTGCCGTGTTTTCGTCCACCGGATTACTCCAAGCCGACAATCCATGTATCGCTAACGCTGTCGTAAGCAATAACTTTCCTGAAAATTTGAATCTGTTCATGTTTTTTTTATTTTTATTTATGAATAACTTTTTTGCTTATTTGTTGATTTGGTTATTTGGTTATTTGTTGTTTTTTTTAATTCAACCTGTCAGGGTTTTCAAACGCTTATTCTTTCGGAAATTGACAAGGGGGCATGCCCCCTTGCTTAAAATCTTACTCTTTTACAAACTTTACTACTTTATCATCTATTTTCAAATAATATATTCCGCTTGCCAAATGCGAAACATCAATATGCAATTGAGAATTGAGAATTGACAATTGATAATTATTTAAAACTCTGCCCGTAATATCATAAATCTTCACATTTTCCATTGTCCATTGTCCATTGTCAATTCTTAATTCCCCTCTCGTTGGGTTGGGATAAATTATCCATCCTCCATTATCCATTGTCCATTGTGTTATCCTTGTGCCGTCGGTTATGGTGATGGAGAGGGATACGGTATCGAAGCCGAAGACATTGGCGGCTTTGATTATAAAATCGAATGTTCCTTCTGCGGTGGGCGTGCCTGAGATGAGGTCGCCTTGCAGCGTTAATCCGTTGGGTAAACTGCCGCTGAAAATACTCCATACTATCACCGAATCTTTGTATGCGTATGCGGTGAGGGTTTCGGCGTAGGGGGTTCCTACTACGCCGTCGGGGAGGAATGGGGAGGTGATGTAGGGAGGGTCGCCGCCGCCTGCGGTAATGGTTGCCTTCTCGCTTACGGGCGAGGCAAAATGCGTGGCGGTCTCTGCAAAATACGCCTCAAATTGGTAGGTGGTATTGTCGGTTAAGCCGGTAAAGAGCGGACTTGTCTGCCATGCACCGCCGTTGATGCGGTACTCGGCGCCCGGAATCTCATACAATAATATCATGGTATCATCTTTCAGTTCACACATGGGTGCTTCTGGGGCATACTGCGAGGCTTTGGTAACGACAACGGGAATACCCCAAAAACCTGCCATACAGTTGTCTGCCCGTATGATTACTATCAGTGTGCTGTCAATATCCGCCTCTGTAACGGTATAGTACATATTGTTTGCTTCCACGATGACAGAAACAGAACCTAATTCCAATATATTACTTCCGCCCCGCCGCCATTCGTAGGTTATTGCACCGATATCGTGATTGGGGATAAAGGGGCTGTAGGTAGTCAGACTGTCAAGTTCTACCATTAAGGTATTTCCAAACGCAGCATCGCCTATGATTGTTGCTTTGCCGTCCAAACCGGGGGGATAAAAGGAATATTGTCTTGTTTCATAAGCAGTTTTGTTTCCATTGAGGTCTTCTACCACTACATTGAAATAATAATTGGTGAAGGTGTTGAAGTTGTATGTAATGATAACCGTATCTATATTGATGCCTGTGGTAATCAAAGTACCGTTTGTCTCGCATAATCCCGGCGTGCCGAGAATCCCATTTAATGATTGATATACATGATATTTCAAGTCTGCCTGCGGTGTGCCGGGTAAACCGCCTGTGGTGAGGTCGGTAGCCTTTGTCCACCCAAGTTTTATAGCTTCATTTCTTATTCCGGAAGCATATATCTGTTTATTGCTCACTGTGGGCGGCACATTATCGGTCGGGATGACCGAAAACAACAATTGGTTGCCGGAAACGGAAAGCGTTGCCGTCTGTCCGGGGATATTCGCAACCGCAAAATTGTTCGTATTGCTCAATCCCGAATTAGCCTGAAGAAGCAGGGTATTCGTTTCTGTTTTGGAGGTGCTGACCGAGAGGGTATTGGTGCCCGATTTGGACAAAGCGCCATTGACCGTTAAAACGGAAGCGGGAAAAGTATTCAAATTCATATACAGATAGCCGCCGCTAAGGTTTAAGGCTCCTTGTATGGTAACGTTTCCTTTTATTTCCAAATGGGTAGTATTCGCCTTGGTATAGGAGCCGTTCCATTTGCTGCCGTTGGTCATGATTATCCAGCCGGCACTGTGCGTAAGAGTACCTGTTGCAGTGCTTACGCCGCTGAGGGTAAGTTTGCCCGCTCCATTTTTGACCAACCCTGAAGCGCCCGTACCGCTAAAAATGCCTGCATAAGAAAAATCTTCTGCTGCACTGAGAAACGACCCTGCATTGTTAATCGTCAAGGTGTTTGCACCCAGTATCACTTCGGCGTTGGGGCAACTGCTGCCCGCCTCCAAGCCTTTGATGGTTTTATTGCCCGAAATACTGAATTTTGCCGTGTTGGAGGTAAGCGACACAGAAGCCGAATTAGCAATCGAGCCGCTTAATGCCAACGTACCATCTACGATTTGGGTTTTTCCCGAATAAGTATTGGCGCCGCTGAGGGTAAGCACAGCCGAACATTCTTTGCACAGCATTCCCGTTCCCGAAATTACGCCCGAATAGGTATAAGCATTGGAGCGGTTGAAAAAGAGATAGGCATTGTTTATAATATTTCCGCTTATGCTTCCCGCTGCCGTATTGTTGCCAATGTGGAGGGTGCCTTCATCTATTTTTGTGGTGCCGCTAAACGTATTTGTGCCTGTTAAAAACAGCCGTTGCGTGCCTGTTTTTGTAATACCTCCTGTGCCGATTATGCTTCCGGCAAAGGTACAGTCGCCAAAATTCATGCCGGGGTACCCAAAGATTAAGGTATTGTTGTTAAGATTTACTACGGCAGCAGCGGAATTACTGTTTAGATGCTTAACCCGAAAAGTCAGTCCTGTTACTCCACGGCTAACTAAAGACAGGGTACAGGCACCATTGAGGATAACCGAAGATGAACTTGAAATTCTGCCGCCATCTACCAATTCAAGCGTACCGCCGTTAATCGTTGTCGTCCCTGAGTACGTATTTCCTCCGTCAAGCCACAACCTGCCCGTGCCGGATTTTACCAAATTGCCCGTGCCTGAGATAGCACCCGTCTGCATCTTGGCATCGGAATGGTCAAAGGTAAGCGTGCCGTTGTTTACTATCGTTCCATAGCCCGTTCCCTGTGGGGTGCCAGTGCCGATGGTTAAATAACTGCCTGCCTCAATGGTGGTGCCGTTATAGAGATTGAGTCCCGTAAACGTTAAGATTTTGGAAGCGGTGTTTTTCACTACAACAGTTCCATTACCGTTAATCTGTTTTGAGAAAGTGGCATGGGTATTGGGTTCAAAACGTACCGTCCCGCCATAGAACTGAATGCCCGCCATATTGTCGTTGATATTTCCGTTGGTACCGTTTCCAAACTGCAAAATGCCGCCGTGTACGTATGTTATACCCGTATAATTATTGTTGTTGTTCGTTAAAATAACGGTGCCGTTTCCTATTTTAGTAACATTTCCACTTCCTGTGATTTGACGGCTAAACGTTAGCGGGGTACTGCCGGGATTAAATGCCAAGGTACCTGCGTTGATATAGTTGCTACTATAAGAAAAATCATGCACATTGATATGACTCACATTGGGTAAATTGCCGTTGGTCGTACCGTTGCCCAATTGAAGAGTACCTTCATAAACATCTACCCATCCTGCGAATGTGTTGCCCGAAGAGGAGGTAATAATCAAGGTACCGGCGCCTTGTTTTTTTATGAGTGTAGCATCACCACTATTTAAAATATTCCCGCTAATAGTAGCCGTAGCCCCGTATGGAACCATAATACGTAGAGAAGAATAGCCATTGGGGTACCTGTTTACTTGAATATTATCGGTAATATTCTCTCCGTTTTGGAGCGTTACCGTTCCTTTCCAAGTTATTAGTGCGTTAGCGTTAGTGAGTAGTGTCATCAGCAGTACGCAGGTAAGCAGTGTTTTTCCAAAAGCCGTTTTGGGTTTTGTTTTTACAAAATTTTTCCATTTGTTTGTGTCTGTGTTTTTTACAAAATTTAATTTATACATACTAATTTATTTTTATGTCCGCTCCTTGTTCGGACGTGGTTAATATTCTTGTTTTGAGCCTCTCCCCCCGCCCTCTCCTCATGGAGAGGGAGCTGGGCTGTACGGTGATTTTTGGTTATTTGTTGATTTGTTGATTTGTTGATTTTTGTTTATTTGTTTATTTGTTGATTTTTGTCTGAACTGTGATTTTTTTGATTATTTTGATTCTGTATGATGTTTTTTTGTTGATTCGC
>Ga0082212_10007396_pt1 | contig 14525 bp, 7 predicted proteins | sample TergutNt197P3_FD_71548 | JGI IMG/M metagenome (GOLD analysis project Ga0082212, IMG submission 71548) | Neocapritermes taracua P3 segment gut microbial communities from Petit-Saut dam, French Guiana - Nt197 P3 | ecosystem: Host-associated > Arthropoda: Insects > Digestive system > Gut ... | reverse complement strand
CCAAGCCCCGGGAAACCAGGCGGTGGCGGATGAAAAAGGCGTTGCGGACCAGGGGGAAGAAGCCGCCGAGGCCCCCCAGGCGCCCCCCGGGCTCCGAGGTCATAGATAGTTCCGGGGCCTGGCCGCGGCCCAGGGTGAAGGCCGCCTCCTCCGAGGCCACCACCATCATGGCCGCCCCTTCTTCCCAGAGGCGGTCCGGCTCCAGGGCCGCGGTTTTGGGGTCCCCGAGGGTGTCCACCACCCCCACCAGGGCCAGGTCGATCTCGCCCCGGCCGATGGCCTCCATGGCCAGCTTCAGAGCCCGGAGTCCGGAGGCCCCTTCCTCGGTCACGGTATAGGCCGGGCCGCCCGAACCCACGAAACGGGCCACCCGGCTGGCCACCAGGCTGCCCAGAGCGCCCACGACCCGGCTGGCCGACAAGGCCGGCTGGCTACGCTGTCTTAAGGCGTCCACGAATTCCGGCACGTCCCGGGGCCGAAGTTCTCCGGCGGCCACCTGGGCCTCGGCCGCCCGCAAGGGGCCCAGCCAGCGGAAAGCGTAATCGGCCGAGCGGGGGTCCACGTCCACCCCCATGTAAACGCCCACCCGGGTCTTGGGAAGGCCTTGGGAACCGGCTTCGGCCCCGAGGCCGGTTATGACGCTCCGGTCGTGGTGAGCCGTCAGGCGAGCCTCCTGGAGAGCGACCGAGGCCGTTTTCAGGGCCAGGGCCTGCTGGGGCAGTATGTTGGCCAAGTCCTTGGGAGCCAGGCGCAGATCGGCCCCCTCCAGGACCAGGCTGTTGAAGAACAGGCCCGTGGCCTTCAGGCTCCCGAAGCGCCGGGTGGCGATTATGGGCGGTCCTTCGGAATCCATCCAGTTTTGGGCCAGCAGGGCGAAGTCCGGCCAGGGGGCTGAAAGGGCCAGGGCCGACAGAAGCCGGACCGGCGGGGGGACGGCCGCCGCAAAAGGCGCGGCCTTGAGGTCCGGGAGGGCGGCGGTGGGTCCGGGCCGGCTTTCCGGCACATATTCCTCGACAATGACCTGGGCATTGACCCCGCCGAAACCGAAGGCATTGACCACGGCCAGGCGGGGGGCTCCGTCCGGATTATCCGGCCAGGGCTCGGGTCGGGTGAGGATGCGGAGGGCCGGGGGGGCGGCCAGGTCAAGGCCCGGGGCCTCGACTTCGAAGCCGGCGGTGGGCGGCAGGGTGCGGCGGGACAGGGCCAGGATGACCTTGGCCAGGCCGGCCGCCCCGGCGGCGGACAACAGATGGCCGATGTTGCTTTTGACCGAGCCGAGGACCGGCGCGGCGGAAGGGGCTGCCCGGGGCCGGGGAAAATCCGGGTCGGACAGGAGGCCCTTGATGGTCTCCACTTCCACCCGGTCGCCCAGTATGGTGCCGGTGCCGTGGGCTTCAATGAGGCCCAGGCCGGCCGGGGCCAGCCCGGCGGCCCGCCAGGCGGACTTCATGGCCCGGGCCTGGCCTTCGGCCTGGGGGGCCAGGATGTTGCCGGTCTGGTCATTGGACAAACCCACGCCCCGGACGAGGGCCAGCACCGTATCGCCGTCGGTCAGGGCCCGGTCCAGGCGCTTTAAGACCAGGGCCACCGCCCCTTCGCCGACGATGAGGCCGTCGGCCGAGCGGTCAAAAGGGGTCAGGGCCCCGGAGGCGGACAGGGCCCGGAGCTGGCAGAAACCCATCTGGGTGAAGAGGGCGTCGGCCTTGGCCACCCCGCCGGTGATGACGGCTTCCATTTCACCGCTGAGGAGTTTTTGAGCGGCCAGGTGGACGGCGTAGAGGGAGGAGGCGCAGGCGGCGTCTATGGTGAAGGCTTCCCCGCTGAAACCCAAGGCCTGGGCCAAAAGGCGGGCCGAGTAGCCCAGGAGGCGGAAGGCCCCCGGAGGGGGAGGCTTCAATTGGGGCTTGGCGGCCCAGGTCCTGGTGGCCTCGCGGGTGTAGAGATTGACGGCCGCCTCGGCCATGGCCGTGGTGGGGAGGATGGTGTGGCCGGCGATGACCCCCGCCCGGGCCGGGTCCACCCGGTCCCAGGCCGCCTGGGCCGCGGCGTCGCGGCCGGCGGCCAGCCAGAAGGCCAGGGAGCCGTCGGCGCTTTTGAAATCAAAGTCTTGGGGTAGATCAAGCCCTTGGGGGTCGATGGTCCGGCGCGGGTTATAGGCCCCGCTGAGGTTGTAAACCTTGTCCGGGGCCGGGCCGTCGGGCTTAAGGAAAAGTTCCGGCTCGGCCCCCCAGTCCAGGGCCGTGGCCGGGGCGAAGAAGCGGCGGCCTTCCAGAATGTTGGCCCAGAATTCCTCCGCCGTGGCCGCTCCGGGCAGGGACAGGCCCAGGCCCACCACGGCTATCGCGAACCGGGGATCCGGCGGACGGCTATCCTTCATCCCCGCGCTCCCGAAAGATCGGGCCTTTCGCCGGACAGGGCCTCCAGCCTGGTGCCCCGGCCCAGGACCACCACTTCCACCGGGTCGTGCTTGGGGGTGCCCACCAGGTTGGCGAAGAGCCTGGCCCCCTCTCCCAGGGGAATAAGCCCCACGCCCTCCTCCTGGAAAAGCCGGGCCAGGGATTCGCCCACCATTCCGCCGGCCCAGGGCCCCCAGTTCACGGACAGGCATTTGGGACCGGCTCGGCCCCGGGCCAGCTTCAGGGCCAGCTTGTTGAGATATTCGTTGCCGGCGGCGTAGTCGGCCTGGCCCCGGCGGCCGAAACGGGCCGAGGAAGAGGAGAAGAAGACGGCCAGGTTCAGGGGCTGATCCTCCAATTCCTCCAATATAAGGCGGGCCATACGGGCCTTGGTGTTGAAGACCTGATCGAAGTCCGTTTCGTTTTTGTCCAGGATGAGGCTGTCGGCCAGGACCCCGGCGCCGTGGATGAAGCCGTGGATCGGACCATACAAACGTTTGATCTCCGCCAGGGCGGACTTCAAAACCCCTTCGGATTCAAAATGTCCCGACAGATAGGTCACCCGGGTCCCGGTCTTCTCCAGGGCCGCCAGGTTGGTCCGCACCTCCCGCTCGGCCAGCACTTTGGCTCCGGCCCGGTCCAGTTCCCGGGGTTCCGGCTTCACCTCGGCCATGCGCCACAGGGCTTGGCGGACCGCGGCCTCGTTCTGGAGGTCTTTCAGCCATTCCGGTTCATCCTGGATCAAGGGCGTCCGTCCCAGGATGACCAGGTGAGGCGTCCAGGACCGGGCCAGCTCCCTAAGGGCCGCCGCCGTCACTCCCCGGGCTCCGCCGGTGACCAGGACGGTTTGGCCCGGCTTAAGGTGCCGGACCCTGATGTTCTTTAGCCGGTAAGGTTTAAGACGGAGGGCTATGCCTTGGTCCGGGGCGAGGAAACCCATTTCCGACGGAGCGCCCAGAGCTGACGCCGCGGCCATGATGGATGGCAGATAGCGCCCGGCGGCGGGGAGGTTGGCCTCTCCGGGCAGATCCACCACCCTGACCAGGACTTCCGGCCATTCCCGGGCCGCGGTCTTGAATAGCCCGGCCAGGGCGGCCTCGGCCGGACTGGCCGCCGGGGCCTGGCCGTTTGAGGCGAAACCGAAAGCGCCGCCGCTTAAAGTCAGGGCCAGGGCCTGGGCCGTCCGTCCGTTCTCCACGGTCCGCCTGAGAGCCGGACCAAGAGTCTTCAAAACCCGGAAAGCCTCCCGGGTCGAGGCCAGGCTTTCACCGTCCCCGGGGCCGACCATGACCAGGCTGCCCAGGGTTTCCGGAGCCTGGGCCAAATCCCCCACCGATCGCCAGGTGAAACGGCGGACCGGCCCGCCCTCGGGACGACGGGCGAAATGCTCGGCCACGGCTTCGGCCAGGGGACCTTCATCGGCCACCAGGACGACCTCCCCCTCCGGCCGGGCGGCCTGGCTGAACTCGGCCAGGGCCACCGGCGCCGCCTCCACCTGGTAGGCGGTGGTCTGCTCGGCCATCTGGGCCTCGGTCTCGCCAGCGGCGGGCGGCTGATTAAAACGGTTTTTGGGTGGACGGCCCGGCCCGCGCCGCGTCAGTTTCGGGGCCTTGTCCGCGGCCGGTTCCGGGCGCGTCGGTTCCGGCCGGGGGCCGGCCGCCAGCCGCCCGGCCAATTCACCCAAGGTCCGGGCCTCCTGGAGGCTTTCCGGAGCCGGACCGGCCAGCCCTTCGCCGGCCAGGCTTTCCAGCACGGCGGACATGATCTCCACTTTTTTGATGGAATCCAGGCCCAGGTCGCTCTCCAGGTCCATGGCCGGGTTCAGCATATCCCGGGGATAGCCGGTCTCCCGGGCCACCACTTCCATAAGTATCTCTTCCAGGGAAGCGGCGGCTTGGGCCGGCGGAGTCCCGGCCCGGCCGCCCGTGGCCAGAGCCGCCAGATCGGCCAGGGTGACCAGATCGTTTACGGTCCCGGCTTCGGGCGGGGCCAGGCCCAGCTTATCCCCCAGGGCGGAAATGATCTCCACTTTTTTGATGGAATCCAGGCCCAGGTCGCTCTCCAGGTTCATGGAGAGGTTCAGCATGTCCCGGGGATAGCCGGTCTCCCGGGCCACCACCTCGAAGACCAATTCGGCCGCTCCGGCCGTGACGCTTGAGGCCGTCGGTAGTGGTTCCGGTGGCGCCGGCTCTGGGCGTGGGCCGGGACCGGCGGCCAGGGCCGCGGCCAGGTCGCCCAGGGTGGCGGCCCCCAGGGCCGCCGGGGGAGCCGGATCGGTCCGGCCGAGGCGTTCGGCCATGAGGCTCAAGACCTCCACCAGTTTGATGGAGTCCAGGCCCAAATCTTCATTCACCCGCATTTGGGGCGTCAGCATTTCCAGGGGGTAGCCGGTCTCCCGGGCCACCACCGTCCTGAGTTCGGGCCACAAATCCAAGGCCGGTTCCGGCTTGGCCGGTTCAGGCCGGCTCTGAGAATCCAAAAGGGCGATCAAGTCCCGGACGGTGACGGCCGCGTTCAAGGTTTCCGCCGGCTGGCCGGCCAGGTCCGGCCGCTCTTCGCTCAGGGCGGACAAGATTTCCACTTTTTTGATGGAATCCAGGCCCAGGTCGCTCTCCAGGCTCAGGTCAGGATTCAGCATTTCCCGGGGATAGCCGGTCTCCCGGGCGATGATGTCCAGGACCAGATCTTCGCCCTCCGCCCCCCGGGGCGGCTGCGCCGATTTCGGCGGCCCGGCCTGGGGAGGCCGGGCCGAGGCGGCCATCTCCAAGGACGACTTGGCGCTCTCCAGGTAACTAGACATGGTCTCCAGGTGGGCCCTGGCGATCTCCAGTTGCAAGAGGTCCGCCTCCCCGGTAGCGGCCCGGGCTTCCAGGGCTTCTCGCGGCCCGACCGAGGCCGGGCGGCGGGTCGGGGGCAACTCTTTTTTCTCGAATTGGTTGGCTCCGGAAATCAGGACCGTGAACCCGGGTTTGTCCTCGGTCCTTTCTTCCTCAGCCTTAGCCTCCCCGGGCCAGGCGGAAAAATTCACCGGGAAGCCCAAAGCGGCCAGTTGGCCAAGAAGGCCGGCCAGACCCGGCCAGCCTTCACCCAAGGACAGAATCTCCACCCCGGCCGGGGCCGCCGGCGTAGGACCCAGGGCCACCCAGTGCTTCACCGCCTGGTTTTCCGGGCGGGCCAGAAGCGCGGCCAGATCGCCCCCGGTCTCCTCCAGATCGGCCGTAACCGTCGGTTCCAGGCCGAACTTGGCCAGAACGGCCGAAAGGCCTTCGGCCACGGCCCGCCGGGCGGTCCGGCGGAGACGGGGATCGGCCCATTCTCTTTCCAGGACCTGGCGGTAATCGGCCGAGGCCAGGTCCGGGGGATAGAGGGTCTCCCCCAGGGGCCCGAGATCCGGGGCTTCGGCGGCCAAGGCGGCCTGGGCCAGACCAAGGCTTTTGAGCATCTCCGGCCAGGTCAGGGCCAGTTCCCGGGCTTCATTGGGCCGGGCCAGGGCGGCCTGGGGCTGAAGGAGGCCCAGGGCCGGGGCGGCCTTGAATTCGGCCGGGCTGTCGGCGGCCAGGGCCGGGAGTTCAAAAGGCGGAGGGGAGGGGGCCGGCCGGAAAGGGTCGGCCTCTTCCAGAAGGCAGTGGAAGTTGCTGCCGCCGAAACCGAAGGCGCTGACCGCGGCCCGGCGGGGCTCTGGGCCCGAACTCACCCAGGGCCGGGCCAGGGTCGAAAGATGGAAGGGGGAGGAAGCCTGCTCCAGGGCGGTCAGGGGCCGGGACACCTTGGTCGCGGGGGGCAATATCTTATGATACAGAGCCAGGGCGGCCTTGATGAGCCCGGCCGCGCCGGCGGCGGCCTTGGCGTGGCCGATCTGGGCCTTGACCGAGCCCAGGGCGCACCAGGGCCGGCCGGCGGCCGCCCGGGGGCTCTGGCTGAAGACCCGGGTCAGGGCCTCCACTTCCACCGCGTCGCCCACATTGGTGCCCGTGCCGTGTCCTTCCACCAGTTCCACGGTGCCGGGGTCGACGCCGGCGGATTCGTAAGTATCGCGGAGGGCCCGTTCCTGGCCTTGGGCCGTGGGGGCGAAAATGGCCGCCCCCCGGCCGTCGCTGGAAGAACCGACTTCCCGGATGACCGCGTAGACGCGGTCGCCGTCCCGCCGGGCTTCGCCCAGGCGCTTTAAAACCAGGAGTCCCACGCCCTCGCCCAGCATGGTGCCGTCGCCATCCTGGTCAAATGGCCGGACCTCGCCGGTGGGGGACAGGGCCGGGGTTTTGGAAAAGCAGGAGAACATGAAAGGATCGTTGAAGGCGTCGGCCCCGCCGGTCACCACCAGGTCGGCCTGACCGCTCCTGAGTTCCATCAGGGCGTGGCGGACCGCGGCCAGGGAAGAAGCGCAGGCGGCGTCCACCACCAGGTTGGCCCCGCCCAGGTCCAGGCGGCCGGCGATGCGGCCGGCGGTGACGTTGCCCAGGAGGCCGGGAAAGGAATTTTCCACCCAGGGGGTGAATTCGTTGGCGAATCTTTTAAGAACTTCGGCCGCCGTGTCTTCGTCCAGCCCGGTGTCGGCCAGGGCCCGCCGGAGTTGGGGATGGGCCAGGCGGCTGCCCAGGGAAACCACCATTTTCAGGGCGCCCGTGACCCCCAGGATGACGGCGGTGCGGCGGTGGTCCGTCGGCCCTCCGGCCGGGTGGCCGGCATCGGCCAAGGCCCGGTCGGCGGCGACCAAGGCCAGGAGATGGGTGCTGTCAATGGCCGGCAGGTCATTGGGCACGATGCCGTATTTCAAAGGTTCAAAGGGCACCGGGCTCAGAAATCCGCCGCGTTTGGCGTAAACCCGGTCTTCGGCCTTGGGGTCGGGATCATAGTAATCGGCGGCCGACCAGTAAGCGGCGGGAATATCGGTCAGGGCGTCCCGGCCGTTCAATATTCCGGCCCAGTAGGCGGCCAGGTCGGAAGCCCCGGGGAAGATGGCCGAAAGGCCTATGATGGCGATGGGTTCATCGGCAACTCGGCCGCGGGCCGCTTGGTTGAGGGTCATGGTTAACTCGTATATTTAGGGCTTGGTCTGAAATACTTGGGAAAACCGGATTTTCAGAGGTCTCAGACCCCGGGGAAGCCGGTCAGTTCCCCGGCGGGCCGGGGTTTGAGTTCCGGAGCCGGACCAAAGGGCACCAGGCCCAAGGTCCGGGCCATGTTGCGCCGGACCAGGACGGCCGCCCCGTGGAGGAGGTTCAGGGCCAGGTCCAGCACCCGGCGGTTTTCGGCCTTTTCATAGATCGTGCCCCTGGCCCATTCGTTGAAGGCGCCCTGGGCCGGGCCGCAGAATATCTGCCAATCGGCGCGGCGGTCCTCTTCCCCGGCTATGGCCCAGCGGGAGGCCTGGCCCAGATACCAGCGGAAGACGAGGGCCATTTTGTGCCTGGGGTCCTTTTCGGCCTTCACCAGTTGGGCCGGGTCCACCTCCTGGAAAAACAGCTTGGTCTGGGCCCATATTTCGGTCAGGGGGGCTTTGAAGATCTGGGTTTCCAGGTTTTCACGTTCGGCGGCGGGGATGTTTTCCAGGGCGCCGCACTGCCGGTAGAGTTCGGCCAGTTTCTGGGCCCGCATGGCGTAGAGGGTGCCGAACTTGAGGACTTGGACCCGGGCCCCCAATTCGAACATGTTCGCCGACGGGCCCGGGGCCATGTCGGCCTGGCCGGCCTTGGCCAGAAGTTCCCGGGCGGCCGGGGCCAGGCCGGATTCCAGGCAGGACTGGTTGATGGAGCCGGTGACGAAGTAGTCGGCGCCGGACGATCGGGCGGCCAGGAGGGCCCAGGGCGTGCCCAGGCCGCCGGCCGCCCCCACCCGGGGGGAGACGGCGTAATCGTGCTTGGCGGCCGCTTCCCGGGCTTCGGCGACCATGGCCGGCCACAGGGCCAAAGCCGGGCGGAAATCGGTGTGGCCGCCTGAATCAGCCTCGGCGGTCAGGTCGCCGGCCAGGGGGACCAGGGGGGCCAGTTCGGCTTCGGCCGGGGTCAGCCAGCCCCGTTCCAGGGCCGCCCGGACCAGTTTTTCCGGGGGCGGGGCGAAAAAACGCCGGGCCAGTTCCACCCGGGAAACCTTGGCCATGATGCGGTTGGGCAGGAATACCGTTCCGTCGGGCCGCCTCAGGGCGCCGCTCAGGCGGTAACGCACCAGTTGGGGGGTCATCTGCATGAAGGCCGAAGCCTCAATGACCCGCACCTGGTGCCTAAGATAGATTTCCGTGACCTTCTCTTCCCAGGCCGGGTCATGGGGGGTGTGGATGAGGCAGGAGCCGAAGGGCCGGCCGGCCAGTTCCCGGTTCAGGGCGGCCACCTCTTCCTCCACCCGGGCCGGGGCCAGGCCCGAGGCCCCGAAGATGCCCAGGGCCCCGCCCTCGGCCAGAGCCCGGACCATGGCCCGGGAACTGATGCCTCCCACCATGGCCCCGCCCACATAGGCCATCCTAAGGCCGTATTCCGCCCGGAAGGCCGGGGAGCCGAAATCGGCCGGCGAGAGGGCCGGAATGATAGCCGCCAAGTCCGCCCCGCCTGGTTCGCTTGGCCGCCCGTCGGCCCGGAAATACAGGGTCCGGCTCGGATCGTCCAGCCGGGCGTATATTTCTTCAAAGGTCATCGGTTGTCTTTCTTTAATGTGGATATTTTTAATTTAAATCGTTTGAGGCTCCGCCAGGGCCACCAGGTAGGCGTCCCACCGGGAAAGGCGGACTTCGCTGACTTCGCCGGTCTTTCCGCCGCGCTCCCGCCAGGTAACGGTCAGGCGGCCGGCCGGCCAGTCGGCCGCGGCCACCCGCACCCGGGGCAGATGCTCCAACAGGGCCCGGCCCCAGCTTTTGGCCGCCGCTTCCTTGGCGCACCACAGGGCCAGGCGGGCCGGGAAAGGGCCTCCGGTTTCAGCCAGACGCCGCTCCCCGGGAGTGAAGGACCAGACCCAGGCCCTATCGCTGAGGGACCTGGACCAGGGTTCCAGGTCCACGCCCACCGGCCGGCCGGCCGCCGCCGCCGCCGCGCCCCGGGTGTGGCTAAGGGATAGGAAACCGCCCGGAAAACCCCAGGGCCGGCCCCCGGGCTCGGACCTTATTTCCACTTCGGCCGGGGGTAGCTGAAAGTGCCGTCCGGCCGCGGCCTTGGCCGCCAGACGGCCCAGAAGCCAGCCCCGGGCTCCGGCCCCGCTCCGGCGGGCCGTAAGTTCCCCCGGGGAAAAGTGAACGGCCAGATCTTGATCAGTCAGGCCCGGGTCGTCCTTGACCGCGGCCAGAAACAGGCCCTCGGGTGCCGGCAACCAATGGAGACGGGCTTGAAAATCAAATTTAAATTTATAAGATTCTTCTTCTTTTTGTTTAGTCCGGGGCAAGTCTGGCCTCCCAATAATCTTCATAATGTAAACTAAACCAAGTTTTGAATCAACCCTTATTTAAAACTAAATAAATAGGTGTAAATCAAGGCGGACCCCAAGCGTTAAGGGTCTGTTGGCCAGGCGTCTTGGCGGTCGGCGGAAGGGAAAAGGCTATCGTGAAAACTTGCGGAGAAAGGTGTTATATAGTATACTTGATAAATTGGGAGATCATCGGGATGGCGTCCGGTGATAGTCGTGCGGATTTAGAGGGAAAATGGTCCGGGAGTATAAAGTCGGGATTCTGGGCGCGTCAGGCGCGGTGGGTCGGGAAGTCTTGAATTGCCTGGCGGCTCGGGGGTTCCCCTATTCCGAGATTCTGGCCCTGGCCTCGGAGCGGTCGGCGGGCGGGCAATTGGACTTCCCTGGCGGGGATCTGACCGTGACCGCGGTGACGCCCGAATCCTTCAAGGGGCTGGACTTGGCCATTTTTTCAGCCGGGGCCGCGGCCAGCCGCGAATTCGCCCCCCTGGCCGCCCGCTGCGGCTGCCCGGTGGTGGACAACTCCTCCTGTTGGCGGATGGACGACCGGGTGCCCCTGGTGGTGCCGGAAGTCAACTCCCGGGCTCTCCGGGGCCATCGGGGCATCATCGCCAACCCCAACTGTTCCACCATCCAGATGCTGGTGGCTTTGAAACCCATTTACGACGCCGTGGGCATCCGGCGCATCGTGGTGGCCACCTACCAGGCCGTCTCCGGCACCGGGCGAGAGGCTGTCGAGGAGCTGGCCGACCAGACCCGCCAGCTCTACAACCTTCAGGAGGTCACCCGGAAGGTCTATCCCCACCGCATAGCCTTCAACTGTCTGCCCCAGATAGACGCCTTCACCGAAAACGGCTACACCGGGGAGGAAATGAAGATGCTCAACGAGACCCGCAAGATTTTCGGCGACGACCGGATCAGGGTCTCGGCCACCTGTGTGCGGGTGCCCGTCTTTCACGGTCATTCGGAAGCGGTCTGGATAGAGACCGGCCGGCCCATTGAGCCCGGCGCGGCCCGGGAACTGATGCGCCGGGCTCCGGGCATCCTGGTGGTGGACGAACCTGAGAACGGGCGTTACCCCATGCCCATAGACGCCGTGGGCCGGGACGAGGTCTTCGTCGGCCGGGTGCGGGCCGACCTGTCCTGTGAAAACGGCCTGACCATGTGGATAGTGTCCGACAATCTCCGCAAAGGCGCGGCCACCAACGCCGTGGAGATCGCCGAACTCCTCATCCGGGACCCGGAGCTTTTGAAGACCAGTTGGGAGTGGTGAGGAAAAGGGCTGACGAGCTTCTGGCCGCGGGAGGGCTGGCCCCGAGCCGCAATAAGGCCCAGGCCCTGATCATGGCCGGCGAGGTCTTCGCCGCCGGCCGGGCGGTGGTCAAGGCCGGGGAAATGTGGCCGGCGGAAACGGTCTTCACCATAACTCCCCGGCGGCGTTTCGTCAGCCGGGGCGGAGTGAAGCTTGAGGGTGCCCTGGCCGATTTCGGCCTGGACGCGGACGGCCTGAATGTCCTGGATGTGGGCGCTTCGACCGGCGGGTTTACGGACTGCCTGCTCCAGCACGGCGCGGCCCGGGTCACGGCCGTGGATGTGGGGCGGGATCTGATGGACTCCCGCCTGGCCGCGGAGGCCCGGGTGACGGTGGTGGAGGGTTTGAACGCCCGTTATCTGGCCGACTCCGGGCTGGGCCGTGAGTTCGACCTGGCGGTGCTGGACGTTTCCTTCATCTCCCTGGCCCTGGTCCTGCCGCCGACGGCCGGGCTGGTGCGGCGGTCGGGGCGGATCCTGGCCCTGGTCAAGCCCCAGTTTGAAGTCGGCCGGGATAGGGTGGGCAAAAAGGGCGTGGTGCGGGACCAGGCCGACATTGACGCGGCCGTGGCCAAGATCAAGGCCCTGGGGCCGGCCCTCTCCCCGCCCCGGCCGGTTCTCGGCGAGGCCCCGTCACGCTTGCCGGGGCCCCGGGGCAACCGCGAGGTTTTCGTGCTTTTCGGACCGGGATAAGGTCCCAAGATATCATAAATGGCGTTCAATCGGGATCGAAGCCCCTCGACCAGGCCGCCCGCTACCCACTCCGACCATGAGGAGGATTTATCCATGAGCAAAACCGCGGTCATAATTCTCAGCAGCCCCCGCAAAGGTTCCAATTCCGGTGTCCTGGGAAGGGCCGTGGCCGAGGGCCTGGCCGGAGCCGGCGTCCGGACGGATATTATAGACATCGCCAGCCTGGACATAAAACCCTGCCTGGCCTGTGGCAACTGCCAGCGCAACGGCGGCCGCTGTTCCCAGGTGGACGGCATGCACACCATCTATCCCAAGTTTCTGGATACCTCGGTCCTGGTGCTGGCCACCCCGGTCTATATGTTCACCATGAGCGCCCAGTTGAAGATTTTTCTGGACCGCTGCTACGCCCTGATGAACCAGGAGGCCAACGGCCTGGCCGGCAAGACCATGGCCGTGGCCATAAGTTACGGCGCGGACGACTTTGCGTCCTCCGGGGGCGGGAACATCGTCCAGGGCCTCCAGGAACTCTGCCGTTTCACCGGGGTGGCCTGGGGCGGCCTGGTCCACGGCCGCGGCGGCCAGGACCGGGAGGCCCTGGCCAAAGACCAGCCCGTCCTGGAACAGGCTCGGGCCCTGGGAGCCAAGCTGGCGGCCGGTTAAAGCCGTTAAAAAGGCGCCGCGTCCTTGATGCGGCCGCTGAAATCACCTAAGGGCGCCTCTGAATTGATCCCCCCCGGTTGCCTGACGTCCATGTATTCAGGCCGCAAAAAGCTTCGGTTGTTCCGGACATAACGGAAACGGCCCTTCTTTACAAAATAGCCTCAAGATGCTAATATATTATATTCAAAATTGGGGAAACCACCGAAAACAGGCGGCCGGGAGACCTGGGCTTTATGAAAGTGATCATTGTGGGCCGGGATAAGGAGTTGATGGATCCGCTGGCCGACCGGCTGACCGAGGCCGGTCTCACGGTCATCCCCGCCGAAAACGCCAGTTCAGCCCTGGCCGCCCTGAAAAAATCCCACGCTCAATTCGTGGTGGCCGATTCCGCCCTGCTTATAGACCAGAACCTGAGCCAGGAATTTCTGAAACGCTCTCCCCTGGTGCGCCTCGTCGGCTTCTCGGCCCACCCCACCATCCCGGGCATGGTCGCGGCCCTCACCGCCGGCTTGGTCGATTATTTCCCCAGGACCTCGGACTACCTGGAGGCGGTAACTAAACTGATCCTCAGCGAAGGCCGGCGCCTGGCCCGTTGGCGGAACCTGTTGCTGACCGACGGGATCGGGGAATGAGGAAGAACCCTTAACTCTTGGCGGGCGCGGCGCCGAAAGGCAGTCATGGCTTTCGACCTGGAAAAAGTTGAGTCGGTCTTAAACGGCCTTGGGCTGGACCTGGTGATGGCTTCCCCGGACAACCTGGTGGAGATCAGCGGGCTCCTGGGCCAGCTTGAAGGCTTGGGCGAGGGTTTCGCGCCTCTGGGATCGGAGCTTCCGGGCCGGGTGCTGGACGCGCTGACCGGGGGCCTCAAAGCCGTTCTGCGGGGCCAGGCGTCCAGGGCGGACCAAATCCTGGCCCGGATGAGCGCCGGCCTGACCATTCTGGACGAGTTGGCCCGCTCGTTGCCGGTGGGCGCCCCTTTCAAAATCGACCTGGCGGCCTTCGAGGCGGAACTGGCCAAGCTGGTCGACGCCCCGGGCTTCTGGGCCGAAGTCGAAAATGAATCGGCCCAGGAGGAGGAACTTGAGGAGAAGCGCCAGGACCTGGCCTCTCCCCCGCCTTCCAGGCTGTCGGTGGAAAAACTCAAGACCCAGTTCACCGCCGCCGTGGAGGAACTGCAGGTGCTCCTGGTGAGCATAGAGCAGAAAAGCGATCCTCAATCGGCCCTGAGCGCCCTGATCCGGCCTTTCCACACCCTCCTGGGCGCGACCACCCTGGTCCAGTTCCAGGACGCCTCCGACCTGGCCTTCAACTCCATCGAACTCATTGAATATGTGATCCACGACCACCTGCCCTATTCCACGGGGATCACCGACATTCTCCTTTCGGTCTGCGACTATCTGCTGAAGGGCTTTAAGGGCCTTGAGATCCACCCGGACGAGACCCGGGGCTGGATCCTCAAGCCCGCGCCGGAGGCCTACACCCCGGAGGAGATGAACGCCTTCAGCGAACAGTTGTGGATGGCCCGGCAGGGCGTGTTGCCGACCAAGCCCGATAGGGAGAAACCGCCCTCCGCCGGCGCCGCCCTGGCCGCCAAGCCCAAGAAAATCGGCGAAATACTGGTGGCCAAGGGCCTGATAAGCCAAGGCGACCTGGGCGGCCTTATCGCGGCTCAGCAGAGCGAGCGCAAGGTCGCCTTGGGCGACATCCTCATCGCCCAAAAGCTCATCACCCAGGACGACCTCGACGAGGCCCTGGCCGAGCAGAAGAAAAAGTCCGACCTGAAAATCGGGGAGATCCTGGTCCGGATGGGCAAGGTCGAAGCCGAACAGATAGAACGGGCCCTCAAGAATCAGGAGGAAAGAAGGGAAACCAAGCTGGGCGAATTCCTGCTCAAGAGCAAGATAGGCGCCCCGGAGAAGGTGGCCCTGGCCCTCCGCGAGCAGAAGCAGAGCGAGGGCACCGCCGCCGCCCCTGTCGCGGCCCAGACCGTCAAGGTGGATACCACCAAGCTGGACGGCCTGATCGACTTGGTGGGAGAACTGGTCATCGCCCAGTCCCTGATCAATTCCAGCCCCTCCATCA
>Ga0082212_10007395_pt1 | contig 14525 bp, 17 predicted proteins | sample TergutNt197P3_FD_71548 | JGI IMG/M metagenome (GOLD analysis project Ga0082212, IMG submission 71548) | Neocapritermes taracua P3 segment gut microbial communities from Petit-Saut dam, French Guiana - Nt197 P3 | ecosystem: Host-associated > Arthropoda: Insects > Digestive system > Gut ... | reverse complement strand
AATCGAAATCCAAGAGCTTTTACTAAGTCCCCACCAAAACTTCTCAACGTTGTAGTTATACTCCTAGCACCGGTTCTTTTTATAAGATCATTATTTGATAAAGGCTTTTCTGAAAAATAGTATTCTGCAAGCACTCGTTTGATGTTATCGAATTTCCTCACACCATCGCCCTGCCTCAGTTTGCCATGCCACTGGCGAATTGCTTTGGCATATTCGTCTGGGGTCATATCTTTGATAGGTTTGTAATAACTCACATTCTGTTCGTATGTTTGACACATTTTATCCAATTCGAGTTCCTGCTCCTGCTCATTTTTTTGAAGAAACTTTTTTCCTTCGTCGCTAATGACGCTCCTGTAAAAAAAGGTCTTATTCAATCGCCGGAGTAATCCGTTTTCTCGTAGCACGGAGTACACCGCCCATTTCCAATCCTTCCATCGGGCAATTTCGTTGTCGTTGAGATTGAGTTCAGGTTTCGGCACCTTGTCATTCCAAACATCCAGCCAGACCTTGTCATTACCGGAATGCTCATCCAACTGACGCAGGATATGCAGGGATAATTGTTTCAGGTCGATGGGCGTTTCGGTGGCGGGATTGATATTTGACATTGTATTGTCCTTTCGTTTTGTTAGGGTTAAAGCACCGGTCGCACGGTGCTACCGGCTAATGGAATCGTAAAGTTTTTCGTAGTCCTCATACTCTCGGAGTGCGTTTTCAGTTTTGACTTGATCTAAACTATCGGTCTCCCATCTATTCGGTAAATAGATGTTCGTCGGCATCGGATAGCCCTTGTCCCGTATCCGTTGCTGTACTGCTCGAAGCCGCTCTACCATGTCGCTAAAAGACATCGTCTTGTCCTCTCGTTTATCTGCGTTTATTTTTTTTGTATTGCTCGTACTCTTCGCCGGAGCGAACGATTCCGTCATCGCACATTACTTTTAGGTTCCGGCGATACTCTTCCATTTCTTGCTGTTTACGCATAAGGCTTTGGTTGAGGGTTTTGAAACTCTCTTTGAGGTTTTCAAAACCCTGATCAATGCTTGCCCTTTGCTCACGTTGCTCTTTGGTGGGCGCATTCGCAAATGCCGACAAAGCCGATGCGGCAACACTCAAAAGTATCAGTAAAATAAGTAATTCCATCGCAACTCTCCCTTCTAGCGCACTAAAATAGTACCGGTTGCACGAATGCTCCCGGCACCAGTGAGGATTAGGTTGAGGCAAAACCTCGTATTAGTGAACCGGTAACGGTGTGTCAAGTCTTCCGTCAAAAACCGCCGAAAACGCTACTCTGGGCAGTTTTTGGCAAAATTGGCGACTGAAATGCCGCCGCCGATCAAGATTTCCGCCGAAATAACCGGCGGGACACAAGAAAAGGGTGTCGGCATTCGTTGCCTCAACCCGGTATCCTCACGAGAACCGTATCACTCACAACGTAACTCAACACCCCGTATCGCTACGGGACGTAAAGTATGTGAGTGCCGGACTGCCCAGAATACATGCTCGGAGCAACCCGGTGAAGGTTCTTGTTTCAATAATCTCGTGAGGATTTTGGTTGAGAACAAAGACTTTCCGTCAAACCGATTTTCGCTATTTCAATTCAATCGTTCGATAGAATCTCCGATTTTGGACTTTAAAGTGCGCACCAGAATAACAGTGATGGGGTCAGAATACAAGTCCCCCTCCAATTAACGAATGTACCTTATGGGATAGCATCCCTGTCCCCGACAGCGGCGAATACGGTCAAAGTAGCAAACTGCTCCGTTGACAATAAAGTATGGGTAGCCGCCCTCGATCCAACAGAAGGTCGTAGGGTCATCGTCATCGTAATTTGCTTCCTCATCGGTGAGGGGCAAGCGGCGGAGCGAACGCTCATACTCATCGGTATCCTCATCGTCCCCTTCAAAATCGTAAAGTATGCGGTTCATTTCATCGCTCCTATTTTTCGGGATTCACTTTGTATTTTCGTTCGATGTCAATAAACCATTCCGGTTTATCACCGGGTTGCTCCAATTCTTGGCAGAACTCTTGGAATCGTCCAATCAGTTCTCCGTTGGGAATTTGTCCGCCGTAAATGTTGAGCCGCTGTTGAGCAACTTTGATGTCCCGACCCAATGCCCAATTTTGTACCGGTGCCTCGTTACTCCCTCGGTCGTGATACATCCACGCAAGCAATCGGCAACAGTCGTCATCCGACAAGGCGGATATGCCGAAACTGTCCAATGCAAGAAACAATTCCGTACCAAGTGCAAAGGGACTCTGCTCACGTTTTGATGTCGTCTCCGGTTCCAAATTTTCAAATAGGGATTTCATGTTTTGTCCTTTCGTGTAAAATGTTACCATGTACTTGGCAGTGTTTCCGGTGGGGCTTCGGGATTGAAGTCTTTCGGCAATAGACCGGCAACGTACTCCGGCATCACGGTACGAACCTTTTCCTTCAAATCCGCTACCGCCCGTCGTTTGCCGATGTCGGTCATAAACGGTGCCTGCACGTAGAGCAATCCAAATGTATTCCGCAAATGAGATTCCAATTCCCGAACTTGCTGTGCCAACGATTTTTTCAGGTGGCGATTCTTTTTGTCCGCCGCTATTTGCCGGGCAGATTCCAGCAGATCGACGAACATACGGACATTGCGAAACTCCGCCGGTTCGGTCGATTTTTCCCGATTCCGACTTATCGCCTTCCAAAGTTCGAGGTATGCCGTTTCCGCTGCGGTCATATACGTCATGTCGATGCTCCTATTTTGAAGGTTTCTATCTGATGAAGGATACCGGCAATGATGTGTCAAGCGTAAAAGAATCGGCTATTTTCCGCACTCCCGCCGCCACAAAGCGTCAAACGGGTCGAACGCTCCGGCAACATCAAGCGGCGGAGCGGGAAAGAAAATCGGCAGCGTTGCGCCGGGGAAAGCGTTTTGTCCGGGAGCAGGCGAATATGACAACGTCGAGAGGTCGTTGACCGGGTCGCCGTGCATGTCCATTGGCGTATCGCTCCGATGTCCGGTTCCAGCATTGTCGATTGTACAGGGACGGGGAGCAGGCATTCCCAAACTGTCGGCTGCCATTTTATCGAGGATTCTCTGCGCAGCCGCCGTGATTTCCGATTGTGTCATTCCGCATTTGATTGGTTGCATAATGGATTCTTGTTTTGGGAATGATTTTATCGTGTCGGTATTTGGGCGACCAACTTGGCAATTTGTGGCTCACGGGACAGGAATGTCTTGACAGATTTTGTCGCCGGTTCGGGGGGCATTTCCAAAAAACCGTCTTCCGATGCCAATTCGTCTGCCAGTGCAATATCCGATTCGGCAAGCGGCGGGAGACCACTCTCCATTGGGTCATTCTCAACTGCCCATTCCGGGGCTTGCCCCTTCGCAATGCTCCCAGCGGTGTATCGCTCGCCGCCCGTATCAAATACGCAGTCCGCCATTGCAAATCTTCCCGTTTGTACAAGGGTCTGTATTTCATTCACCGAAAAAAACGTATCGCTTTTCGGAGTAAAAAAGACCGGTCTATCAAGTGGGTGTTTGCTCACTTCGGTAGCATTGTCGATTATCAGGGAATCTGCTCTGACCGCTTGCCCATCGGAGCGATGTATTATTGCGTTCGGCTTGACGAGTTTTGAATCGATAAATCCCCGAATTTGTTCGAGACTGTATAAAACGTCGCAAATACCATCAACGTAAAACAGAGTTTTATCAGGTACACTCATGGTTTTTGTAATACTGTAATTTTGTATAGGGCGGTGTATCGCAATCAAGTCGCAACGTAAAATACTACGGAAGGCAAGGTTACTCCGGTCAATGCCCCTTTTTTGAAAAAGCACTGTCTTTGCGTTCCAGCGGCTTCATGATGTCCCCTGATTCCAACGTTGGTATTCTACACCTATTCCAATAATTGTGGTATCAACATGGTCTATTGGAACCGATGGGGTTGCAAATACTGGTTTTCGGGAGCATCTTGACACGACCATTCGGCTTTCAATAAACTCACATGGAGGCGGGAAAATTTACTCTCCTCTCATGCGACCGTTTACTTCCTTAAAACAATGAAAAATGTTGATGCGTTTGTTCGATTCTTTGGCAAGCAATGTCAAAATACTTTCGATTTTGCTCGATCCCAATGAATGTCCTGCCCATGCTCACTGCGGCAATGCCAGTCGTGGCACTTCCCATGTACGGGTCGCAAATGATATTCCCACTCCCTTTCGGCAATTCCAAAATGCAAAATCGCATAACATCAATGGGTTTCTGCGTCGGATGTACTTTTGCCGGTTTTCCTATACCCATGCTATCAGGTATGCACTTGATTGTCCGGGTGGTTCCATCGAACGAACACCAGCACAACTCCGCTTCGGCAAACGAGCGGCGATAAAAGGATTCGCCTTTGTCCCACACAATCCATTTTCGACTTGGTGGCAACCCTGCGAAATAATTCCCTCCAAAAATCATTACTGGAACGTTTCGTTTCAATAAAAATGTTACGTCAGGTGTTTCGCTGTCCCAATCCACGTCTGTATAAATCGGATTCGTCGCCCACGTTCCGTCGGTCTGTCTTGTCGTATGCCGATGTCTCCACGGACTGATTTTTTCCAATCCGTAAGGCGGGTCGGCAATAATAGCGTCGAAAGACAAGTCCTCGATCATGTCTCGACAATCGCCACAATACAATGTCGCCTGTCCAATCGTTACTCCTTCGATACCCATACTCTATTATAGCATAGATGCCGATGTTAGGCAAATTTCCATTTAGTTTTTCCAATAGGATATTTTCGATTGCAAATATAAAAGGTGTCGGTATTGATGATCGATACCTTTACACTCGACCAAATTGGTATGTTACTTTATGTTGCAAAAAGAGTATTGTAGGTTTTTGCTCAAATAATCGTCTTGACCGGATTAGTAATTTTTGCTTCAAAGGTTATTTTCATCCTTTCCGGTATCCCGCCCGCTACCCATTAAGACAACTCGTGCCGATGAGTCAAGACTACGAAGATTCGGGGGCAGTACAAAATAATCACCGGCTTCGGCAATGCCGATTTTTCACTTTTTCATTTTGCCTCGTACCCCCAACCGTCAAAGCCTTTGATTTTTCGGCGATTGAACATGTCAAGCCGACGACCTGCGGTAACTCGCCGGACAAGTTCGTAAAACACCTCCGGCTTCTCACTGGGTTTACCTCGTTTTGCGTTGAAGCAGGTAAAAAAGTTCTTTGTAGTGGTAAATTGCGGCGTTCCCTTCTTTGCATACAGCACAAACTCGCAGTTATATTGTGGCAATTCTAACGGTTGAAATCCACCGTTTTTGTGCCAAACGAATGAGCAGACGTATTTGAATCTCCACGTTTCAAGTAGGCGTAGAGCAACCGGCAAAAACCGATGTGTCGTCCACAACCAAATGTGGCAATTTTCGGCGGCGGGAATCGGCAAATCTGCCAGTTCCTCTTCGCTCATTGTCGGATAGTCCAATCCGACCCGCTCCGGCATAACGTCCAATTCAAATTTATCTGACCGCCAAGGCGGGTCAATGACGATAACGTCGTAAAGTCCTGCGGCTTTTTTAACTTTTTGCGTCGCAATAGATTCGAGGTGGGTTCGCATTTTTTCACGGGCAGTTTCCCTGATTGCTTCCAGTACGTTCGTTGCCCCACCGTTGAGTATTTTTTCGGCGATGACTTCCTGCTCTTCTGGTTTTTTTCGGGCAAGTCGTAATGCGTCCTGTTTGGTTGCCTCCACCATCCTGACTGCTTCTTTTGCCGCAACCGTGAGATGCCGAGCGAGTTGCTTGTTTTCTTGCAGTACCCGCTTTGATATGCCGATTTCTTTGGCAATGTACGCAGTCGTTTGTAGGTGTAGGGGTGCGAAATCCGCACCCCTATCCGTAAAGCGATTGTCCCCCGACTTTGCCCTCAACCCCATTGCATCCAGAATCTCGTCCCGACTTATCGCATGCTCGCCGATGCCGATTACATCGAGGTCGTTTCGGATTAAGTTTTCGTCGATTTCGGCAAGTTTGCAATACAATTCGTCGCCTCTCAACACTACGCACTCGATTTCATCGAATCCCAGATATTTGTACGATTCAAGCCGGTGCGCCCCAGCAATGAGTGTCCCGTCCTCGGTAATCGTAATGGGGTTGAGCAGACCGACAATTCTGATGGACTCGGCAAGTCCTAACACCTTGCGGCGGTCAATGGAACGCCGCCGTCCTTCGGGAACTGTGATTGTCGATATTTTTATTTTTCGTCTCATTCTGTTGCCCTTATGACATTGCGGGAGTGTCAAGTGGTACTGCCATGAGTCTAACAAAACTTGCCGCAAAAGTTATTCCCCCCGTCCTTGTCCCATAATCACATCATTTTTCCCAAAAACTCTCTTAATCTCCCCATAAAATACGGCAGTTGCCCAAATTGTCCCTGCATGTCTTGACTCGTCCACATGTAACGCCTTAAGGCTTTACAGGGAGAAAATAATGTCAATTTTTCTGAAAGGAAAACAATGAAAAGCGAAAAGCGAAATCAAGGTATCCCACAGGGCTACATCGGTACGCAGGAACTATGCCAACTGTTTGGACGGAGTCGCAAGACCCTCCACCGAATGGTTGAACTTGGCTCACTGCCTCGTCCATTAACATTTGGACGGCAGTCCATTTGGGAGCGGCGAGAAATTGAAATTTGGTTGAAACATGCCAAGTTTGCAAAAGGCGGAAAAGGACAACGCCCCAAATAAACCAAGCGGCAAATCGCCGCAAAACAAGACAGGACTGCCGGTTTTGTAATCACAAACATTGTGATAGTCGGCAATCTATGTAATTCCTAAATTGAAAGGATTATAAAATGAAAACAGCAAAAAAAGTTACAGCAAAACCGGCGGACAACACCTTGCCGGTAAAGAGAGAAGACGATGTTGCAGGTGCGAACTGTTCGCACCTCGACCACGCCTCGGAAGAGAAACAGAAGATACCATTGGCACAGATTGAACTGTCGGACGTGTACAAATTCCGTATGCAGGATGACAAGAATACCGTCGACCTCTATGCGGAGATTTTCCAGCGATACATCGACGATAAAGCGGCAAACGAGGAGACGGTACAGTATCCCTTTGAGGCGATCCATGTACTTCGGCAAGAAAACGGTACATATATCGTCATTGCAGGAAGACACCGTTTTAAGGCTGCCCAAAAAGTAGGCGTAGAAGAAATAGAGTGCATTATCCTTGAAGACCGCAAGGGAGCAATTCAGATAGGTTTAGAGAGTAACCGGCACGGATTGCCGCTCAATCATGATGACAAGACACACTGTATCAAAATCGCCGTTACAGAATTTCCCCTATTGTCGAACCGTAGAATCGCAAACCTTATCGGTTGTAGTAGCCGACACGTTGACCATGTTGTCGATGCGAACAAGTTACGCACAGGTACTCAACAGGTCGAGGGAAAAGACGGCAAGATGCACCCATCGAACAAGAGGGAAAAGAACAAGCCGATTCAACCGCAGGGTGGTACAGCAAAGGCGAGCGATACTCTCTTGCCAGAGCGCAATACGCAGCCGGTGAGTAATCCGCAGCCGCAGGGCAATGAGGAGTCGGGAGTCGTTGCGGAGCCGGTGGACGACGAAAAGCAGGAAGGAAATGAGGCACCAAAGAGTGGCACGGAGCCGAAAGTTGATGTGGAGTCGAAAGATACTGCCGAGTCGGAATGTGGCGAGGAACCGAAAGACGAAGAGAAACCGGAAAACAATGAGAAGTCTGCGAACGTAGAAAAGCCGGAGGATACTGCGGAGCCGAAAGCCGATATGGAGCGTGTAGAAAAAGAGACGGGGACTTCCGGTGTGCCTTCAATTCCGATAGACCGCATTGTCAACGAATTGAGGACTTCATTGGAATTGCCAGAAGAAGATAACCAACGTGCGGAGTCGCTCGTAGTTGTCATCAAAACAATATTCGACGAGTGCTTTACGACGGTCGAGTATCGTCGGAGGTTCCGGGAGAGACTTCAACAGCCACTCCGCAGTTGGAGCGATATGGGTAGTATCGCCCCCACCGTGATGGATGCGAATGATGGTGTTACGAAGAGCAAGTAGCAATCAATGAAATTGAAATCGGCGGGTTAATTGCAACGAGAGAGTCACCGGGTAGTAAGACCATTGTCCGGCGACCCTACATACAAATTCAGTTAACAATCTCGCACCATATCTGCGGAAATAGCAACAGTCCGCTATTCCTTAATAAACAATCACGACAGAAACGTAACATTCCACTAATCCTAGTACACAAGTACGATACCTAATTATATTATGAAGAGATTATATCAGGAGTTTCCTAAATGGACATCTACATATACCCGACCGGTCAATAGAAGCCCTACGGATAGTATTGCGTCCTACCAAAATCACGGCTGGAAAGAATGCGTTATACTACGCCGCAATAATCGAGTCCCTACAAAGTCTATTAAACTGGGGTTGTATCGAAAGTATTCTGTACAGAAAATAAATACGTATCGGACGAAGATATTCCGTTTTTTACGGGAGCATGATTTTGCGGGTGATGCAAGTATTGAACTTACTCGTGGTGCAGATGGTTATCCGAATAACTGCATTCATTTTCATGTGATCACTGACGACTCTCGAAGTGAGCATGAACTCCGGGAATTATTTGAGGAGGCTTGTCGTCATGCAGGTCTGGATGAAAAGTGTTTTGGCATTATTTACTATGACCTCTATGATGGCTTTGGCTATCTTGAATACTTTACCAAATGCGCCAGACGGTTTGCCAACAAGGTGATTTTATTTCGTAATGAAAAGGAATTGGGAGCGAGAATTCAAAGGTTTTATCAAATCGGCGGATGGTTTAGGAAGGGCAAAAAGAAGTTGTGGAATCCGAATTGAGGCAAAATAGCCCAATCAGACTGCTACCTCTATTGCCGCTACTCTCTTGTAGGGTGCAAATACCAAAAGTAATCTTTTAGGTAGTCGGTACTATTCCGGTCAAGAGGGCTTGACTCATCATAACCGCTACTCTCACCATAGAGCGATTCTGTCTCACTTTTCACGGGAGAATTGAGATGAACGATACCAATGGATTTATCGTAATTCCTCATGATGTCGCTGTTAAAGTTCGCCGCTTGTCTCGACAAACCGCCGACCTGTCACGTTCGTCAGAGACCAAGCCCCTTGGTAGAGGTCGGTATTATGAGGAATTACAAACGATTAAATTAAACAAAAAATGGAATAGACCGGAGTGAGGACACCCCCCCTACCCCCCCAAAAGTAACCATGACAGTTACAATGAAGTCGTCGCACCAAATTTATGTCCAGCAGACAATGTCCCACTGCGGCGTGCAGCCAATTCTTCATAGCGGTTCGGCAACCACGGCAGGACGAACCTGTATTCCGTAAACTGCTTACCTTTTCCTAGCAAGATAAAACCTGCATCATACAACGATTGCAACTGTTACCTGCATCTTTCCAGCAGTGCCTCACGTTCGATATATTCTATCGACCGCCAACCTTGTCCCGCAACATCACGGTCAGTTGTATGCTTGTGAATAGGACTGGTCGTCGACCGGTTTCTTTTACGTGAACCCACTCACAGATTCGGAAAAGCCACTAATTGGCGTGTTGTAGGAGAAACGATAAACGATTCATTTCAACAACCACCCGCAGGTGGGTATTGGAATGAGCCGTCGGTCGTCCCCGTCGGACTCCCCTAGGCTACCCGATACCATCGGCGTTTTTACGTAGACCCCTACGAATAGAGAACGCCTCACCAACTAAAACTCATATCATTACTAACTCCGCAAACATAAAATTGTTTCGCAGAATCTTAAAGAATTTTTGAAAAAGTCAAAAATTCTTTTCTCTTATCAGTTTCCTGATTGTCAGCATGATTTACTGATTAAGAGAATACTTTCCGATGAGTCAAGACTAAATATCGTTTGATAGAAGTAGCCGCTCGACCAAATCTACCATAAACCCTAATTCGTATTCCAGTGTCATACCGACCAACTCCAATCGGGCGATATACCGCTCTCCGTCCTTGCGACAAGAGAGGGACTTGAATGTGTCCTCTTTGCCGACCAAATAAATGTGGGCAATAAGACACAGCCGAATAAACAATTTATCTGTATAGTTTCGACCAAATTCATCTATTTGCTCCGTAACCCTAGACCCTGCCAAACATTGGTTGCCGAAGTAAAACAATTTGTCATACTCGGTAACTTCGATGTCGCCGTCCCGTGTAAGGAAAAAAAACTTGTCTTTGTCAAAAGATGGGTGTGTCATAAACTACTTGTATTGCCAACTTTGCCGGTGTTAGTCATCGCTCTGCCCTCCGATAAACTTTTCAGGGTTCTTATTTACATAATCCCAAATCACTTTTTCTGCCGCAATATAGTACCGCAGCGGCGGTGAGTCACGTCTAAACCGGTAGGATTGTTTCCTACCCGCCCATTCGCCGCTCCGATGAGGCGTATGCCCGCTGCGTTTCGGCATTTTGACCGAAATTGTAAAACCACGCCGGTTACGTTTCATCGAAATAATACCCAGCCTTCCTTTTATCCCGGTGCGGGTCGCCCTGCCCTTGTTTTCGGGGACTCGCAAACATGCCGTGTTCCCCACCGGAACATCGTTTGGGAGTGATTGCTAAAATACGAATCGCTTTGTACGGGTCGAATCTATTCCAAAAATCCGACGAATAGTAACTCGGACGCATCCCGCTGCGTTGCATGTCCATTAGATCACCATTTCTCTGCTCATACCATTGCCTCGTCGCCTCAATCTTCCGTCACCTATGATGTCTATTTTCTGCTCTCATCAATCGCCCTCCAATGCTCTGCTATCCGGTCAATTTTAGTTTGAAGTCTCTCCCGCTCCCTCTTTGTAAATTTCACACCGGGATAACATTGTCATTCGCTTGCCTCCTCTTTGCTAATTGCCCGGTGTATTGCCTTTAATTCACGTAATATAGCCAAAAGTACATGGTCTTGTGGAATCGCCGCATGCTCGACCGGACACTCGCCGAGTAATGTCCTATCGGGGTCTTGCGATTGAATGAAAGACACATTATCAAACGTGTCTAAATCCTCTTCGTCGCAAGCCCAAAGTCCGCAATTTTCGCATACGAAACTATCGGGGTACTCGTTGCTCGGCAACGACTCCGGTTCGCCGAAATAGACATCCTTAATCACCACTTCGCCATTTTTACATAAGGGACATAAATACATTTCATTCTCCTTTCGTTTGGGATAACTTCGTAACCAAATCTACCATAAACCCTAATTCGTATTCCAGTGTCATACCGGTCAACTCCAATCGGGCAATATACCGCTCTCCGTCCTTGCGGCAAGAGAGGGACTTGAATGTGTCCTCTTTGCCCATTACGTAACCGAAAACGGCATCGCAAAGTCGAATGAATAACCTATCAGTATAATTGCGTCCAAATGCGTCAAACTCCTCTTTGGAGTCCGCCTCTATACTCTGTCGGGCATAGTGATACAGCCCACCATGTACATACTTGGGGTAGCCTACCTGTATAATTTCGATGTCGCCGTCCCGTGTAAGGAAAAACATCTCATCCGAATTTCTGCCACAAATTGTTACCATGATACTCACTCCAAATTCAAAAGTTTAGTTCCCCACCCACTTGGTAGTACATTTATCGTACCCGGAGTGGTTATCCAAATGTCGGCAGTGCTGCCAATGCTTGTGTCATATCGACCGGATCAACGTCGACGTACAGTTTTGCCGTCAAAAATGGCGTGGAATGCCGCATCAACCGTTGTACCGTCGTTAATGGAATACCCGCTCTTGCCAGCATTGTGCCGAAAGTCTTACGGAGCGAATGTACGTCGATACTTCGACCGTCCGGGTCGATACGGTCAATCCTTGCTACCCGTAAGTCTCTGTAAAACGAGCGTCTGATCGAGTTCTTGTTGAATCGGAAAATCCTGTCGTGTGGTTGTATCCCATGTGTTTCTACCCATTTTTTCACGGACTGTACCAAATCCTCCCGAATAGGCAATACGTCCGCCTTCTTGTTTTTCGTTTTTGCGGCTTCGATTGTTAGCCGGTTGTGGTCGAAATCAATCTGATTCGGCGTGAGCAATGATAATTCCGTCGACCGGAGACCAGTGCCGAGTAGCAGGCGATATATCAAAGCCTGCTCTTCGGTCTTGTTTTTCTTTCGGTACTTGCCCGATTTTGCCGCTTGCAAAAGCCGTCCGACTTCCTCTTCGGTCATCGCCCGGCGAACTTTGCGGCGGTCAAGTTCTGGATTTGGTTTCCGAATGAATTTTAACGGGTTGCTCGGCAAAATTTCTGTGTCCACAAGGTATTGCACGAAGGATTTGACTACCGTGAGGTAGTGGTTGACTGTCCGTGCTGAATGTTTTTTGCGTTTGATTTCCTTTGCCATCCAGCCTTCGACGGTTTCTCGCCGAAATTTTGCCAATGAGTCAATGTCGGTCTCGTGGCAAAATTGAGCGATTCGACGCAAAGTCAAATTGATATGGTCGAGTGTGTCTCCGCTCGCAACCATTTTGGTACGGAATCGCCCCAATGCGTCGGCAAGGGTGATTTGCCGAGCCTGCGCCTTGTCCAATTCTTCACGGGTAACAACACCGGACTTGATTCGGTCAACCTCTGCTTCGTACCGAGCGAGAATTTGTTCCGCAGCACTGCGGTTCTTCGTTTTCGTAGAAACCCGCTGCACTTTACCCATTTCATCAGTGTATTGTGCCGTCCAAGTATCGACATGGACAGTAACGCTACCAGTCCTCGACAGTTTGCCAGTCTTCTTTTTCCCCCCGGCTGTCCACGATACCGTTCCATCTCGCCCAGTTTTTGCCCCTGCCGGGAGCGGGATTGTTTTCTGTGGCTGTATTAAAGTTCCCATTGCAATCGAAAAGTTAGAGTATTAGATTACATAAGGAACCCGGTAATGGTGTGTCAAGAGAAACGGGACTGCTCAAAACCCGTTTTACGAAGTCATGCCCAAAAGTCGCACTAAAAGTCGCACTAACTTTTGTCCCAAAGTGTCCAAAAATGATACAAAATGTCCCCGAAGTATGCAGTAGAGAGGTGTCGAAAATCAGAGCAAAATATACAAAAAGTCCTAGAAAATTAGGCGTTTCTAGGACTTTTTTACCACTACCCCCGACAGGAATCGAACCTGTGACCTACGGTTTAGGAAACCGTCGCTCTCTCCCCTGAGCTACGAGGGCATTCGCCAACTAACACACGTGTTCACGCCACTAAATCAACGCATCGACGTTGACCAATGGTGCGGACTCTTCGGCGTTCCACTGGAAAATAAAATTCGATCCAATAAAATCGGCTCCCCCTGTAATGAGACAAGTCTCTTGCATGTGCCCATTCATTGAAAGTTGAAAAAATACGAAAACGGAAGTGTATCACGCCGAAAGTCAATCGTCAATAAGTTGCCGCAGGAAAATTTCCATAGTGGATATACCTTAAACGACTAGAAATCGGACGTTTTCAAATGACTGAAATTTGAGCCTCATGAGCGTTTCCAGTTCTTTTTTATTCTCCTTGTTTCCCTTTTTTATGCAATCGTCAATCGCATCGCAAAACGTCTCGAAGTCGTCATAAAATTGGTTATACAAACATTTCTTCACAAACTTCCACAACAATCAAATTCGAGTTCGGAGAATAACCCAGCAAAAACAGCAAATTGATGCCCCACTGCGGCATCAAGACGATATCAAAGTGCAGTACAATTCTTGAAACAATCTAACAATAGTGTTATAATGCTCTCCGTATTTAACGAAAAAAAATTATAATATGCCGCTTTGGAAAATTGCTTACCGAAGTATCCAATTTCGCACCGTGTCGTCGATTCTGACGGCGTTTTCAATGTCCCTCGGCGTTGCCATCGTCGTGACCGTCATCGTCATTCATGGCGTTCTGGACAGTTCCTTCAAACGGAGCGCACAGGGATATAATCTCATCATTTCCGCCAAAGGAAGTCCCCTCGATGTCGTATTGAGTACCGTCTTCTATCTGCGTGACCCCGTCGGCGAAGTTCCCGCAAGTTACCTGAAAGTATTCCAGGGACTTGAGGAACTCACCATTGAAGGACAAAAACTGCCCATGATTTCGTACATCGAAGCGGCGATTCCGATTTCCATCGGTCATCATTTTCGAGGTGTCCCCATTATTGGAACCGACCCGGATTTTTTCACAAAATTGAAATACATGGGAGACCTGTCGTACCGGTTTTCCGATGGAGGGAATATCAAGTACGACAATCCCTTTTCTGCCGTGATTGGTTCACGGGCAAGCAAGCGCACAGGCTTGCGGGTTGGGGACTCATTTCAGCCTGAAGTGGCACAAAATGCCGACTGCGGTGCTCATGAACCCTTCAAAATCGTCGGCGTTCTTGAACCCACCGGCACGCCCAACGATGGAGCCATCTTCGTACATATTGACGGTTTTTACGATATGCACGGACATGATCACGAAGGACATGACCATACTGATGAAGAGCGGCGTTATTCGGCAATCCTTTTGATGAC